>JAABUQ010004852.1_pt1 | contig 22314 bp, 20 predicted proteins | sample 5560001 | NCBI WGS metagenome assembly JAABUQ01 (sample SAMN10711888, study PRJNA513371) | rock metagenome | isolation source: Antarctica rocks | place: Antarctica: Victoria Land, Finger Mt nord | collected 2015-12-18 | reverse complement strand
GGCGCGATCAGTTCGCAGACGAACTTCACCAGCCCGCCCACGAAGCCGCCAATGCACCCCGCGACAAACCCCCGCAGAATCTTGTGCGTGTGATTTTCCGATGGACGCGATGCCGCCGCTGTTTCCGTTGTTTCCATCTGTGTCTCCTTTGTGACGTGTGATCGGTCCCAACCGAACGTGAAGGGGTGCGTTCGGTCATTACCCCACCGAAACCGTACCCCTCATATCTCGATCTCCCCCCATTTCCCCTCCCCTCTCCCGCCGCCGCAGGCCAGGGGGAGGGGCCGGGGGAGGGGTCATTCTGGCTTCCGTACTACACGCGCTCCCGCAGGTGATCTGCCACGCGCAGGGCGTTGGCGATGATCGTCAGCGACGGGTTGATGGACGAGTTCGCGGGGAAAAAGCTGCTGTCTACGACGTACAGGTTGTCGAGGTCGTGCGCCTTGCAGTGCAGGTCGAGCACGCTGGTAGTGGGGTCCGTGCCGAACCGGCAGGTGCCGCACTGGTGCGCGACCGCCGTGAGGGCGACCTTGCGCGACAGATAGGCGACGTGCGGGAAGATTTGCACCGGGCCGCCCTCGATGCGCTCCATCGCCTCGTGCAGCTTTTTGCCCAGGCGGCGGTGTGGCTCGGTGTTGTTCGGGGTGTACGCGAGCTTGATGCTGCCGTCCGCGTTCAGCGTCACGCGGTTGTCAGCGCGCGGCAGGTCTTCGGTGGTCAGCCACCAGTCCACCGAATGGCTCGTCATGTATTCGAGCGTCATGCCGACGAGGGGCAGCGCGGGCGACGGCGCGGGGCCTTCGCCGTGCAACTGTGGCGGCGAAGACTTGCCCAGGCTCTGGATGTGCCCCAGCGGGTACGGGAAGTCCGGCGCGCTCCAGTAGTAATCGTTCAGGCCGATGGTTTTCGTGAACTTGCTCGGGTTGGGCTTGGTGGAGATCGTCAGCACCGCCGAGTCGTTGTGGCACATGTAGTTGCGCCCCACCTGGTCGGAGCGGTTGGCGAGGCCGTGCGGGTGCCGGTCGTTCGCGGAGCGCAGCAGCAGGGCCGCCGAATTGATCGCCCCACCGGCGACCACCACGATGTCCGCCGTGTACCGCACCATTGCGCTGTCGTCGCCGCTGTCGCCGCCGTTGCCGCCCTGCCGCACCATGATGCCCGTGACCGTGCGGCCCGTGGCATCCGTTTCGAGGCGCGCTACGTAGGCGTCGGTCACGAGGTCAATGTTCGGGTCGCGCAGGGCGGGGGTGACGCAGGTGTTCTGCGCGTCGTACTTGCCGTCCACGAGGCAGGGGTAGCCGTCGTAGGTGTCGCACTTGATGCACGGGCTGAGGTGGCGGTTTTTTTCGTCCAGCCGGATCGCCTGCGGCAGGGGAAAGGGGTGGTAGCCGTGTGCGTGCAGGCCGTCGTAGACCTCCTGAATGCGCGGTTCATGCGTCACGGCGGGCCAGGGGAAGGGGTCGTCCGTTGGTGGCTCGGTGGAGTCAATGCCGCGCGTGCCATGCACGCCGTACAGGTTTTCCGCCCGCGTGTAGTAAGGCGCGAAGTCGGTGTAGCTGAGGGGCCACGCGGGGGAGACGCCATCGAAGTGCGTCACTGCGCCGAAGTCCCCTTCGCGCAGCCGCATCAGCGCGCCGCCCCAGACCTTGGTGTTGCCGCCCACGTTGTAGCCCGTGCCGGGGCGGATCGGCTTATCGTCCTTGTCCGTCCACATTTCGGCGGTGTGGTAGCGCTGGTCCACGAACACGGCGGTCGCGTCCCAGTTCTGTTTTTCGCGCGGCAGGTAGCCGCCGCGTTCGAGGATCACGACGCGCTTGCCGCTATCGGCGAGGGCGTGGGCGAGCGTGCCACCCCCCGCGCCGCTGCCGATGATCGCGATGTCATAGTGCGTCGTGTCATGGTGCGTGGTGCTGGACATCGGATGCTCCTGTTCCCGATTGGTGATACGTAACGCAAATCTGGCGACCGACGGCCGGTACCGGTCGCCTACCCCTTGCTGCTCGCCAGCACACCGCCCGTGACTTCCACGATCGTGCCGGTGATGTAACTGGAATCGCTTGCGGCGAGAAAGACGTACGCCGGGGCCAGCTCTTCGGGCTGTCCGGGGCGGCCAAGCGGCGACTCATTGCCGTAGTTTTCCACCTTTTCCGGGGGCATCGTCGCGGGGATGCTCGGCGTCCAGACGGGGCCGGGGGCGATGCAGTTGACGCGGATGCCCCGGTCGGCGAGATTGAGGGCGAGCGACTTCGTGAAGCCGTGAATCGCCCCCTTGCTCGCGCCGTAGTCCACGAGTAACGGGTGCCCGATCAGGCCGACGATGCTGCCCGTGTTGATAATCACGTCGCCCTTCGTCAGATGGGGCAGGGCCGCCTGCGCCATGTAGAAGTAGCCGAAGATGTTCGTTTCCAGCGTCCGGCGCCACTGTTCCTCGGTGATCTCCTCGAAATGATGCACCGCGTGCTGAAAGGCGGCGTTGTTGACGAGGATGTTCAGCCCGCCAAGCTCCGCCACAGTTTGCGCCACCGCCTTGCGGCAGGCCTCGGAATCACGCACGTCCGCCTTGATCGTCAGGCAGCGTCGCCCGTGGCCCTCGACCCCGGCGCGCGTCACCGCCGCGTCGTCGTCGCGCTCGTTGTAGAGGATGGCGATGTCCGCGCCCTCCATCGCGTAAGCAAAGGCGACAGCGCGGCCGATGCCGGAATCCGCGCCCGTAATCAGGGCGACCTTGCCCGCCAGCTTATGCGCGGCCTGGTAGTTGCCGAGGTCGGTGAAGGGGGCCGGGGTCATGTCCGCCTGGCTCGCGGGGTAGGGCAGTTGCTGGGCGTGAAAATCCGCGCTCTTGGGGTACTCCGGTGCGTCGGGCATCGCAAACCTCCTGATGATAGGTGTAAAAGACGAACAAACGATATTACGGTGTCACGAACTGAACGCCGTGCCCGTCCGGGTCACGGACAAGCACAGCGCGGCTGAATCCCCGTTCCTGAACAGATAACGTAGTTACGTCGTTTGATGCAACGGGGAACGCATGGTCGCGGGCATAGCTTGCCGCGCGGCCCACATCCGGGGTGATGACGCGGGTCTGCCAGTAGAACAGGTCGTGTGCGCGCACATCGGCGGGCATGGGCCGCCCGTCGCGCGGCGTCAGGTATTCGAGGAGTTCGATGCCCATGCCTTTGGGAAAGCGCAGGCTCGTGATGCGCACGCGCGCGTCGGGCACGCCGGTGAGGCGCGACTGCTCGATGCCTTCGTTCAGCGTTTCCCCCGCTGCCTTCATGCCGAGCGCGTCCCGGTAAAAGCGCAGGCTCGCCGCCGTGTCGCGCACCGCGATGCCCGTGTGATCCACGCCGAGAAAGAGTGCGTCCGGGGCTGCAAGGGGCGCGTGCCATTTGGCGTCGCCCTTGTCCGGCGGGTACTGGAGTAGTTCGAGCGTGTGCCCGTCCGGGTCATGAAAGTACAACGCGCGAATGCCTTCCGCCCCCTTGATCGTGTCCGGCAACCGTTGCGGCGCGGGGGACACCCGGCGTACGCCATGCGCCCGCAGCCGCGCGTACGCCGCGTCTATATCGCGCACGATGATCGAGAGGTGCTGAAACCAGCCGTCATTGCTCCGCGAGTCGGCGGGCACCGGCCTGCCGCCGCTGCCATCGGGCGCGTGGTACTGCGTCAGTTCAATCGTCGCGTCACCAAGTTGCAACCGGGCCACCCGCGCCCGTGCGCCCGCTTCGCCCGCCGCTTCGATCTCGGAAACCACCGTGAACGTCAGCACATCGGTGAAAAACGCGGCTGACCGGTCGAGGTCGGACACCGTGCATCCCACCGACGCGATCCCCTCCACGGATAATGCCGGTGACACGGCGGAATCGGGCACGGACATAGACACGCCTCCGTCTCTCGGTGAGGATAGGTCGCAACGCCGGTTGCCGGGGCAGTGCGCGGCGTCGTGGGGATTAAACACCGACAAAATTACGGTTTTGTTACGCGGTAATGCGGAGTCTCATTAGACGATGGGAGCAACGCGAAGGACGCGAAGGACGCAAAGAACGCGGAGGGGAAAAGGGGATAAGGTCATCAAACGCACCGGAATCGCACTGCCTTTCCCATCTTTGTATTTCCTTTGCGTTTCCCCGACCGGTCAGGTGGACTGCGTTTCAGTCGCGCGGAATTAGGGCGATGTCCGCCACGGAATCGAGCACATGTGTCGGCTGGTAGGGGAAGCGGTCCACGGCCTCCCGCGCCGTGACGCCCGTGAGCACGAGCGCGGTCTCCATGCCCGCCTCCGTGCCCGCGATGATGTCCGTATCCATGCGGTCGCCAACCATGATCGTTTCTTCCGAGTGCGTGCCGAGCGTGCGCAGGGCGGCGCGCATCATCAGCGCGTTCGGTTTGCCGACGTAGTACGGCGATACCCCCGTGGCGGCGGCGATCATCGCGGCGATGGCCCCCGTGGCGGGCGAGAGGCCGGCCTCGGTGGGGCCGACCGTGTCCGGGTTGGTGGCGATAAAGCGCGCCCCGGCGGCGATCAGGCGGATCGCCCGCGTCAGCCGCGTGAAGCTGTACTCCGTGGTTTCGCCGATCACCACGTAGTCCGGCTCGTGCTCTGTGAGGATGTAGCCCGCGTCGTGTAGCGCGGTCGTCAGGCCCGATTCGCCAATGGCGAACGCGCTGCCGCCGGGACGCTGGAGATGCAGGAACTGCGCCGTGGCGAGCGCGGAGGTGAAGATGTGTTCGGGGGCCACCGCCAGCCCCATGCGCGCGAGGCGGGCGGCGAGGTCGCGCGGGGTGTAGAGCGAGTTGTTCGTCAGGATCATAAAAAGGCGGCCCGCCTCCGTCAGCCGCGCGATAAACTCCGGCGCCCCCGGCACCACTTCCGTGCCCCGCACGACTACGCCGTCCATGTCCATCAGCACATGCTTCGCCGTTTCCATCCCGTTCCCTCCTTTGCGTACCGCACGACACGGTAGCCATTGTGCCATACCGCGATGTGCGCGCGGTGAGGGGGCGCGCGACGGGTCGGCGATCGGCCCCTTTCACTGCATGCCCTTGGCGTGTTGGCTTCGGAACAGCATGTGTGGAGAGCGACACATCCCTGTGCCGCTCTCCGTCGGTAGTGGCCCCCGAAGGGCGAATCGGGATGCGCGTTTAGAGCCGGCGCATCACGGGGGGGCAGTTGATGATAAAGCCCGCCGAGCCGAACGGCTTGCCGTTGGGTCCGGTGATGTACCCCTTTTGCACCATGTCGAGGTACGCGAACTCCTCCCGCATTTGCGAGCGGTAGCCCTTGTTGATCGCGTCCTGCGTCCACATGCCCACGTTGCCGTCCCACATCGGGCTGTAGTCGAGGCCCACAGTGGGGATGCCACCGAAGAGATTCATCGGCCCGCCGCCGTCAATGATGTCGCTGAAGATGCCCTGCCGTTGCGGGTTGTCCGCGCCCATCGGGCCATTCAGGGTGATGAAGATGCGCTCCACCGCGCTCGTGAAGCTGTCATCGCGCCCCGTGCCGATGTCGCCCATCGTGGGGGCATAGGTGGCCTCCTCCAACCGTGCGACCACCGGGTCCGAGGCTTCCGTGCTGAGGTAGAGGATTGGCTTGGCGAAGCTGACCCCCTCGGTGAGCCGGAGCGTCACGGTGCCGCCCGTGTCCGTGGGGCAGATGTTGACGACCTTGTCATGCACGAGCTTGAAATCCACGTTCTTGCCGTCGCAGAAGTTGATCTGGTCCTTGCTCACATTGAAGGCGATCATCGGCGCGTTGTAAATGTGCCCACCTGCGTTGCCAATTTTCACCAGCGGGCTGTAGTTTGCGTCACCGACGGAACCGGCCTGCGCCATCTTGGGCGGGAAGGGGTTCGGCATGTCCCCCGGCACAAGCTGCATCTCCGGGCTGAAATCCACGGTGCCGACATCGAAGGTGACGCTGCCGTCCTTCTGGATCGTGCCGTTGCGCACCGCCTTGCCCACGGCGGCGTACGTCAGCTTTGACGAGAAGTTGAGGCCGAGGCCTTCCGCGTTCGCCTTGTCGTCGGTGTCGGTGACGATGTACCAGACCACGCGGCCGTCGGCGAGTTGCCCTTTGTACAGGGGCAGGGTGATCGTCTCCTTGTTCTCGTCAATCTGGCCCGACCGGAGCAGTTTCACGGGGCCAACGAGTTCCTTCTGCACCTCGGCAGGCATGGGACCGAAGTAGCTTTCCGGCACCGTAGCGCCAACGGCGGGCGACGGGGGCTTATTGCCGCTCGGTGGCGGCACTTGCGCGCCTGCGTCCGGTGTCTGAGCGAGGCTAAAGAGCAGGAGCAGCATCAGGGCGAGGGCGGCGCGGTGCCGTATCGGGGTCAGCATCGGGGTAATCCTCCAGTGATGATGAAACGTTCGGGCGACGCCTGCCGCCCGCGTGTCAGGGCCATAAACCATCGTTTTCTCCCGTTCCGAGTGCGTCTGATCCCACGATTTCACGACAAAGAGCTTGCGCGCACCTCCTTTATGACGACGGTTTCTGTTTTCCGTATGAAATAAACATCGTCGCAAAATAGCGTAACTAGAACGTATTACAAATAAGAAACGGTCGAATTACAATCAGTGGACGACTTTCTTTCGCTGCGATCTCGTCGCCCGTGCATCGCCGACAACGCCTTCATTGCGTAAAGCACGATGGCTTCCATGCCACCCCATCGGTTGGGCGCATATACTGTTTCTCGCGCGGTGCGCATATGCCACTTCGTCACACCGGGGTTGTTCTCAAGTGGTCAGGGGGAGATGATGGACACAGCGGTACGGGCACGGATGGCAATCGTGCGGGGGGACATCACGACGCAGGACGTAGACGCCATCGTGAATGCGGCGAATTCGTCGCTGCTCGGCGGGGGCGGCGTGGATGGCGCGATTCATGCGGCGGCGGGGCCGGGCCTGCTCGCGGAGTGCCGCACGCTCGGCGGCTGCCCCACCGGGGAGGCGAAGCTGACCGACGGCTACCGCCTGCCCGCACGCTACGTGATCCACGCCGTTGGCCCCGTCTGGCGCGGCAGCAACCACGGCGAGGATGCATTGCTCGCCGGATGCTACCGCAGCGTCTTCGCCATCGCGGCGGCCCACGACGACATCCACACGCTCGCCTTTTCGGCGATCAGCACGGGCATCTATGGCTTTCCCGGCGACCGCGCCGCCGCCATCGCCGTGCGCGAAACGGCGGACGCTCTCGCCCGGTACCCGCAGATTACCGAAGCCCGCTTTGTCTGCTTCAGTGGGGCCACGGAAGCGTGCTATCGCGCCGCGCTACAATAGGCGCGCGAGAACAGGCGCGTGAGCGGGGGAGCATCGGGATTTACCACACGATGCACCACCCAGGTGGACGGACGGAAGGGAGCGCGGGCATGACGGCAGGGTACGGCGGTGGGCAATTCGTGGTGGTCGGTGGCGGGGTGATCGGTTGCGTCATCGCCTACGAACTGGCGCGGGCGGGCGAGCGCGTCACGGTGCTCGAACGCGGGCCGCTGGCGCGGGAGGCGTCGTACGCCTCGGCGGGCATCATCTCGTCGCCCTCCCCACGCACCGGGGCGTTCGGCCTCGCCTCGTTTCGCCGCTATCCCGCGCTGATTGCCGAGGTCGAGGACGCGGCGGGGATGCGCGTCGGCTGGAACCGATTGGGGGAAACGCAGGCGCTGCTGGCGGGCGATGACCCGCGCGCCTTGCAAGACCTGATGGAGTGGCAAGGCGCGCAGGGGTTGCACGTCGAATGGCTCGAAGGCACGGCGTTGCGCGAGCGCGAACCGGTCCTGTCTGCCGACATCACTATGGCGATCTGGGAGCGCGACGCGGGCAGTCTGCGCGTCCATCTGCTCGCCCAGGCCCTCGCCCGCGCTGCCGTGACGCATGGCGCGTCGGTGCGCGAGCATATCCCCGTGCAGCGGATCGCCACCGACGCGGGCGGGCGCGTCACCGGTGTGGAAACGGCGGCGGGCCTCGTGCCTGCCGATTGCGTGGTCGTCGCGGCGGGCGCATGGAGCCGGGAGCTTGGCGACCTGCTCGGCGTGACGGTGCCGACGATGCCGGTCCATGGGCAGATGTACAGCGTCGCGGACCCGCCCGTGCCGCTCCGCAGCGTGATCGCGGGCGGCGGTGGCTACCTCGTGCCCCGCGCGGACGGCACGGTTGCCGTAGGCGCCACGACCGACGATTTCGGCTACGCGAAACGTGTCACCCCCGATGGCGTCGCGTCGCTCACCGATCTCGTGCATCGCCTCGCCCCGTCGCTGGCGGCGGCGCGGCTCGTGGAGACGTGGAGCGGCCTGCGTCCCGGTAGCGCGGATGGCGTGCCGATCATCGGGCCGGTACCGGGGCACACGGGCCTCTGGGCTGCGACAGGCCACTACCGTGGCGGCGCGCTCTACGCCGCTGCCACGGGCGAATTCGTTGCCCGCGCCCTCCGCACGGGCATCACCGACCCGATCCTCGCGCCGTTCGCCCCCGCGCGCTTTGGGAGCGGCGGATAGCGGGCCGTGGGCGGTACATGGCGTGTCGTCTTCCCCCGTTCTCCCGTACTCATGGCACCAAACCTGCACAGTGATACGATGGCTGGAAAATATCGCTACACACAAAAATGTAAATTAGTCTAAGGACAATGCGCAGCACGGGTTCTTTTCTGGTCAACAGTCTATCTATTAGGGGCATTGCAGTTCGACGCGAAGTGGTGTTTACTATGATAGCAAGCAAACAATCGAGGGATTGGGGTCGCCACGGTACGAAGGGATGATGCCAGATGTACGTGCAAACACTGATCGCCATTGCAGTCGTCGTTGGGATGGCGTTAACGATCTTTTTGCTGGGGCGCAAGCCGGCCCAGCGTCGCCCGATGGTCCACCCGCATGAGCCGGGCACTACGGCACGCCCGGACGTCACGCGATACCGGGATCACCTGACCCAACCGCGCTGACCGGGCCGCATCGGATCGCGGCGCGTTTCCCACCGCAGGAACGGCGCCGCGTTTTTTGTGTCGGTGAATACCGCCGCCCCACTGTAGTATGCGGTGCCGTTGTTCGGGCGTCTGCGCGTTTGATCTGCCAATGCACCCCTCTCCCGTGCGCAGCGAAGGGGGACGGGTGCCCTTCGGGCGGCACGGGGGTGGGGTGCATTGACCACGCACGGCCTACCCGTACTGCTCGGTGAGGATTTGCTCCACGGAGCGCGCGAGCGATTCCCAGTCCGCGTTGGCTTCTTTGGAGACGGTGACGAAGTCTTGCAGGAACATCAGCGTTTTCACACCGGGCAGGGCGAACAGCTGCTTCGCCACGGTGGCGGTTTTGTCGCCTTCCGAAACCATGCCGACGTTGAAGTACGAGCGCGTGTCATCAACGAGCGTGCGGTTCATCACGAACTTCGCGCTGTTCGGGTTGGGCGTGCCCTGAATCTCGATTTCCAGCGGTTCCTGTGCCATCCGGCTACCCTCCTGTCGTATGAATATCTCCGGTATTCCCTGCGGTATCGAGCATTGCCAGCACGGCGGCGTGCAGCGCGGGGTCACGCGAGCCGACGATGCCACCGTACAATCGCCCATGCGTGCGGGCGTAGCGGTGCGGGTGGCCGTACACATCGGTGAGCGCGCCGCCCGCCTCGTGAATGATGAGGTCGGTGGCGCAGAGGTCCCAGGCGTATCCCCCGCTCCGCCCGCCGTCCGCCAGCCAGCCAAGAAAGGCGTCATAGCGCCCGTCGGTGAGCGCCTTCGGGCGAAAGCCGAAGCCCCGCTTGCTCAGGTGCAGGCGGGCAAGGTCGCCCGTCCAGCGCGGCGTGCCCTCGGCGAGTGTTTTGAAGGAGCCGGGCGTGGTGCCGATGCGCGCCGTTGCCACCGGCACGGGGGTGAAGCGCAGGGGCGCCGCCGTCTCGTCCCCCACTGCCAGCCGCGCGCCCCTGCCCGCCGTAGCGGTGAAGAGTTCGTCGCTCATCGGGTTGTAGACCGCGCCCACTTGCGGGCGGCCCCCGACTTCCAGCGCGACCATCACGGCAAAGGTCGGCTCGCGCCGCACAAAGCTCGCCGTGCCATCGAGGGGGTCAATGATCCAGCAGCGCGGGGCAGCCGCGATGTCCGGCGCGGGCGGGTCTTCTTCGGAAAGGATCGCGTCGGCGGGGTAGGCGGCGTGCAGGCGCGCGACCAGGATCGCGTTCGCGGCGAGGTCGGCCTCCGTGACGGGGCTGTGGTCCGCTTTCGTGAACACCTGCGCGCCGTGTGCAAACTTGTCCCGGATCGCCGCCCCCGCCTCGCGCACCGCCGCCGCGAGCACCGCTTCCTCGTTCCCCACCAGCGCCCCGGTTTCCGCCGGCCCTGCCGCAGCCATCGCCCCTCCTTTGCCACACCATGCACTATGCACCATGCACTACGCACTCCGTTCGCCGCAGGATAGCACGAATGGCGTGCGGGGGGTAATGAACGCACCCCTCCCCCGTGCCGCCCATACTGCCCAAAGGGCACCCGTCCCCCTGGCCTTACGGCTGCAGGAGAGGGGAGGGGATGGGGAGAAGATCGAGATGTGAGGGGTAAGCCCGGCATTGCGATAGTCCCCTCCCCTCTCCCGCCGTCCTTCAGGGCCAGGGGGAGGGGCCGGGGGAGGGGTTCCCCACCCTTGCTCCGCGCGTCAATCGGCGGGCATGTGGCGGTTGACGGCATTGAGCACGTCGGCGGTGCGGTAGGGCTTGGCGAGGTAGTCGGTGAACCCGGCGGCGAGCACGGTTTCGCGGTCGCCTTTCATCGCCATCGCGGTGATCGCGATCACGGGCAATGCCGCGCCCCCCGGCATCAGGCGGATTTCGCGCACGACTTCCAGGCCGGAGAGACCGGGCATCTGCACGTCCATCAGCACCATGTCGGGCAGCGTTTCGGCGAGCGCGGCGAGGGCCGCTTCGCCGCTCGTCGCTTCCCGCAAGGCGTACCCCCGCGTCCGCAGCACTGCGCCGATCAGCCGCAGATTCGTCTCGTTATCGTCCACGATCAGGATCGTCCGCGCCATGACACCTCCGGGGAAGTATGCGGTACGCAGTGAAATGCATTCATCCCCTCTGCATACTGCATACTGCATACTGCGTACTGCATTCATCCCTACTGCACACTGCGTACTGCATTCTGCGTACTGCCCCCTGTCCGCACCGCCCGGTTTACCTCCGCGAGAAAGGTGGCGCGGTTCAGGCTGCTCTTTTCCGCGATCGTGCTGACGTGCCCATTCAACCGATGCCGCTCATCGGACGTGACGATCTTGGCCGTGAGCACGATGATCGGGATATCGCGCGTGTCCGCCTGTTCGCGCAGGCGCTCTACCACCATGAACCCGTTCACCTCCGGCATCATCAGGTCGAGGATGATCAGGTCCGGCGTCGCTTCATTCGCAAGTTCGATACCGCGTTCGCCGCCGTACGCCTCGATCACCTCATGCCCCAGCGACGTCAGGTAGCCGCTGACGATCTTCACCGCCCGTGGGTCGTCGTCCACGACGAGCACGCGCGCCGGGTCGCCGGTGCGGGGCATGACGCCGATGCGGGCGAGCGCGTCGTACAAATCCTCGCGGTGGATGGGCTTGGAGAGCACCGCCGCCGCGCCCAGGCTCCAGCCATTGCGGATGTCGTTCATCAGGCTGACCACGACCACGGGGATGGCGCGCAGAGCTTCATCGTGCGCCGCCGTTTCCAGAAAGGCCCAGCCGTCCATCTCCGGCATCATTACGTCGAGCGTGATGCCCTGCGGATGCAGGGCGCGCGCCTGTTCCAGCCCCTCGATGCCGTCACGCGCCCGCGCCGTGCGGTAGCCCCCCCCTTCGAGGTAGGCAGCGATCAGCGTTGCCGTGGCGTCGTCGTCCTCCACGATGAGCACGAGGGGCGCTTCCTTTTGAGAAGTAGTCGGGCCGGCGCCGAGCGATGATGCCATGGCCGTGACCAGTTCCCCGACCGGCGTGCCGGTTTCGCCGCTTTCCTCCACGCCCCCGGCTTCCCCGGTGGGCAACGGCACACCGGTCGGATTATCCGGCAGCCAGACGGTGAACGTGCTGCCGGCGGCGGGCGCGCTGCGTACGGTGATCTCGCCATTATGCAACGCCACGAGCCGCCGGGTGAGGGCGAGACCGAGGCCCGTGCCCTCATGGCGGCGTGAGAGCGAACCATCCACCTGGGTGAACTCCCGGAACAGCTTGGTCTGGTCCGCCGCGCTGATGCCGATGCCCGTGTCCGCCACGGCGATGATCACGCCCGGCCCCGCCGCGCGGTTCTCGGTGCGCGCGGTGACGGTGATCGCGCCACCGGCGGGCGTAAACTTGATCGCGTTCGAGAGCAGGTTGAACATGATTTGCTTCAGCTTGCGCGGGTCGGCGTTGATCGTGTCCGTGTCTCCCGCGTCGGCGCTGATGCGCAACTTCGCCTCGTGCGCCCGCTCGCGCAGGATGGCGACGCTCCCGGTGAGCAGGTCGGAGATGCGCACCGGCTCGATGTCCAACTCCATCCGGCCCGCCTCGATCTTGCTCAGATCGAGGATATCGTTGATGAGCGCGAGCAGATGCTCGCCGGAAGAGGAAATGCTGCGCAGGTACTCGCTCTGCTCCCGGTTCAGCGGGCCGTAAAACTGTTCGAGCAGCAGTTCGGAAAAGCCGAGAATGGCATTGAGCGGCGTGCGCAGTTCGTGGCTCATGTTCGCGAGAAACTCGCTCTTGAGGCGGTCGGCGCGTTCGAGGTCGGCGTTTTTCAGCGCGATCTCCGCGCCCCGTGCCTGCAACTCCTGCGAGAGCGATTGCAGGTTCGTGTACTGGTCGAGGTTTTGCAGGGCGATGCCGAGTTGCTGCGCGAGGCGGTCAATAAAGGCGAGGATGAGCGGTTCCGCGTCGGTCTGCCGGGCGAGCACGAGGGCCGCCATCACGCGGTCCTGGTAGTACACGGGCACGATCGAGGTCAGGCGGGCGGGCGCGCGTGACAGGCCCGTTTCCACGGTGAGCAGGGGGACATCGGCCAGGGTGATCGTGTGCCGGTCGCGCACCGCCTGCCCGATCACGCCCTCGTTCATCCCGACCCGCGCCCGCAGGTCGCTCGCCGTACCATGCGTCGCGGCGGCCTCGAAGCTCCCGGTCCACTCGTCATACAGGTAGATCACGCCCACGGGAAAGCCATGCCGTTCCGCCAGCAGGGCGAGCAGGTCACGGAGGATCACGGTGCGCTCGTACGAGAAGGTGAAGAGGCGCAGGATTTCGCTCAGGCTGCGCTCGGTCTCGCTCGATTGCGTGAGCACGCGCGTCTGCTCGGTCAGGGCGGCGTTGCGCGCGTTCAGGTCATCGCGCGAGGCCTTGAGCTTTTCCGCCATGCCGTTAAAAGCGTGCGCCAGTTGCGTGAACTCGCGCGGGCCGCCTTCGGACACGCGCCCTTCGAGATCGCCGCTCGCCAGCCGCTGCGCCCCGAACACGAGCCGCCCCAGCACGAGGTTGAGGCTGCGCGCGAGCAGCAGGCTCATGAGCGCCGAGACCACCACCGCCGCCGCGATGCCCAGGAGGCTGATCCACCGCGACAGGAGCAGCGCGTTATTGGCGTCGGTGGTGCGGCGGTTGAGAATCGCCGCTTCCGCCGTGCGGTAACGGTCGAGGTCCGCGCGCGCCGTGTCAGTCAGCGATTTGCCCAGCCGTTGCCGTTGCACGTCTTCAGGCAGGCTGAGGTTTCCCCGGCGAAAGGCGATGGCCGGTTCCGCGACCTCGGCGGACCACCGCTGCATCGTGCCTTGCAGCTGCTGGATTTGCGCCCGCCCCACGTCGGCGTCCGCCGGGGGGTCCTGCGCGAGCAGGGTCAGTTGCGTGTCAATGTCAATGGGCAGGCGGTCGCGGCCCGCAGTGTAGGGATCGAGAAACGTCGGGTCGCCCGTCAACACGTAACCGCGCATCCCCGTTTCCTGATTCGTGATGTCCGTGAGGAGGGTTTGCACCTGCGTGAGCTGCATCTGGGCCAGCTTTTCGCGCTCCACCGCGCCCGAGCGCTGCGTGATGCTGAGAAAAATCACGATGCCCACGATCAGCAACAGCAGCCACCCGAGGGACTTCCACTGGATCATCTGTCGTCGCAGACTGCGCATACCGCCGCGCTCCCCTTTGCCTGTGTACCCGCCCGCGATACCCCGAATGCGGCGCGGCACGACGCCCGACGCGCAGCATCGCCCGTGTAAGAGGATACGATTATTTACATAATTCGGCAACGGCCACGTTTCCGCCACACGCGGGATGGGCGTCTTTGCACTGTCGTACAGTATACGCCTTATTGCGCGAAAACGATTGAACCGCGAAGGCGCGAAGGCGACAAAACAAAATAATTGCTTGATCTCTTTGATTCCTTCGCGCCTTCGCGCCTTCGCGGTTCAAATTTCCCTGCACGCGGAAACACGGCACACGGCGGTATGATACCGGTGCGTCTCGCCGCCTTGCCGCCTCGCGCTTTGGGAGGAACCCGCATCATGCCGCCCCGCCGCACCGACTGGACGCTCGCGCTCTGCATGGGACTCGCGTTCGCCACGGGCCTCGCGGGCAACCTGATTGGCCGCCCGGAGGGGCGGTGGGTGTTCGCGCTGCATGGGATGGCAGGGTTCGCCCTCGCGCTCTTTCTCATCCCGAAGCTGCGCCGCGTGCTGCCCCGCCTCGCGCACCGCGCGTCGTGGGACCGCGCCACTGCGTATGGTTTGCTGGCGACGGGTGGCGCGCTGCTCGTGGTCGGCAGCGGCGTCGCCTGGGTGCTCGGCGGCACGCTCGACGCGGCGGGCTTCAACCTGCTCAACTGGCACATCGCGCTCGGCTTCGCGCTCGTGCTGGCGGTCTCGGCGCACATGATCGCGCGGGCGAAGCCGCTGCGCCGCCGCGACCTTGTGGGTCGGCGGCAGGCGTTGCGCTGGCTGGCGCTGGTTGGCGTCGGCGTCGCGGCATGGCCCGCCGGGGCACGCCTTGCGGCGGAGGGGCAACGCTTCACCGGTTCCCGCCCGCTGGGGCAGGGCGCGGACGGCACGCCGGACACGAACTGGCCGCCGACCAGCTGGGTGGCGGACGCCCCCCGCCCGCTTGACCCCGCGACGTGGCAACTCGCCGTGTCCGGGCATGTGACGACCCCCCTGACGCTGCACTATGACGCGATCACCGCGATGGCGGTGGGTGACACGACGGGCGACGCGGCGACGACCGGCACGGTCGCGGCGATCCTCGACTGCACGGGCGGCTTTTACACCGCGCAGGAGTGGCGCGGCGTGCGTGTGGGCGACGTACTCGAGAGTGCGGGGGTGCGACCGGGCGCGGGGTGGGTGCGCTTTGTCAGTGTCACGGGCTACCGCTGGAGCCTGCCCCTCGCGGAAGCGCGCGACGCCCTGCTCGCCACACACACGCTCGTGCGTGGGGAAGCCGTGCCCCTCTCGCACGGGCACGGTGGCCCGGTCCGGCTCGTCGCCCCCGGACGGCGCGGCTTTCAGTGGGTGAAATGGGTCGTCGCCGTGGACGTCCTCACCGCCCCCGACCCCGCGCAAGCCATCGCCATTCACACCAGCAGCTTCACCGGGGCAGGGCGGGGCGAATAGGGGTTTCCCGCGCGGCGGCTAATAATGGAACTCGGCGTACACCACTTCGCCGGGGATCGCGCGCACGGTCAGCGCCTCGCCGTTGAGCGATGCCCGGACGCCGCGTTCCGAGCCGGTGATCGGCACTTTGAATGAGGCGTCGGTGGGCACACCCTCTTTCACGCCGGGCACGGGTGCGCCGTCGAGCAGATGCTTGTCGCGCCCGGTGGCGACGTACCCACGGGGCCGCGTAAAGATCACCTGCCCCCCATCCGGCAATGGCGCGTCCTCGAACAGGCGCATCGAGACCACGGACGACGACCGGGGAAAGGGCGAGCGGAAGAAGTGGCGCACCGGGCCGCCCGGTTGCTGCACGACAAACTCATACTGCGCCGTCGGTTGCCCGGTGAACGGCCCCCACGCGCCGTCCCCGCCCGTGGTCATCTGATAGGCGGGCGCACCGCGACGGGCGCCCGTGGCGGGGTCGGTCTCGTAGACCGTGACACCGATGCCCGCGACTCCCCCATTCGTCGGCACCTTGTTCTCGAAGCCCGTGATGAGGCCGGAGAGCCGCACGCCTGCTTCCAGCATGATCTCCGGCGTGCCCACGCGCCCGGTGACGAAGCGGAACATCTCGGCAAAGGCGCGCGGCCCGAACGCCGTTTCCCGGTGGTCAATCCCTTCCAGCACGATATTCGTCGCGCCCGCGAGCGCCGGGGCGTCGTACCCGATGCCGGACGGGCCACCCGACGCCAGCATCGGTTGCGCGTATTTGTCGAACCGGTCGCTGCGGATCGTCAGGAACGCGACCCCTGGTACGACCTCGCTCCCCGCGTTCAGGATCTGGAGAAAGCGGCCCGCACCGTTGAACTCGCTGTTGTTCCCCGGCATGACGTAGACGCCGTGGTTGACGCCGCCGCCGAGCACGACGTGGCTGACCCGCGCCGCGCCGCCGTTTTTGACGTAGTTGCGGATCGAGTTCGCCCCGCGCGAGTTCCCGATCAGGATCAGTTGCGGCGCGCCCGTCTGCGCGAGCACCGTGTCCACCCGTGCCGCGAGTTGGGTCCGCTGCTCGTCGGTGCCGGAGCGGCTCGGTTGCGGGATCGCATCGTCGTCGCGCGCCGTCGGGTTGGGGTAGTCAATCGTGAAAAGCCGCTCGCGCGGGTAACCGTTCGCCTCGAAACGCCAGAGCGTGGTGATCCACAACGCCGCAGAATCGCCATTGCCATGCACGAACAGGATCGGCGCAGGCGCGGACGCGGGCGCGGCGCTCCCCGTTGCCGCGTCGCGCGACGCTGCCGCCGTCGCCCCCACGGTGGGCGCTGTGGTCGCGGCGGTGGCCGGTGTCGTGGGCGCTACCGTTGGCGGGGGCGGCATGGTCGGCTGCGCGCTTGGTGGCGCCATTGGCGGCACGGTCGGTTGCGGTACGGTCGGTTGTGGTACGGTGGACGCTGCACTTGTCGGGGGCAGCATGGTTGGCTGGGCGCGCGGTGGCACGGTCGGCAGTGTGGTTGGGGACGTGTTCGCGGGGGTCGTCCCGCCGCAGGCGGCGAGCAAGGGCGCGAACGCCACCCCGGATAGCCCGGTCAGTACCCCGCGACGCACCAGCGTGCGCCGTGAAATGGCAGTGTCCCATTGGTCGCGTGTCTCGTTCATCCGTTGCCTCTTTCCTGTCAGGGTTGATGTGTGGTCAAGGCAACCCCTCCCCCGTGCCGCCCTAATACGTCGCGCGGCCGCCGCTGACATCGTAGCATTGCCCGGTGACGAAGCTGGCATCGTCCGAGGCGAGGAAATGCACCACGGCGGCGATCTCTTCCGGGCGGCCCAACCGGCCGAGCGGGATGCGCTGGCGCGACCACTCCCGCGCCTCCGGGGTCATCGCCGCAACGAACGCGGTGTCCGTCATGCCGGGGGCGACGCAGTTGACGCGGATTTCCGTCTCGAGCACTTCCTTGGCGAGGCTTTTCGTCAGGGCGATCACCCCCGCCTTCGCTACGGAATAGGGGATGGCATTGACGTTGCCCTCCTTGCCCGCCACGGAGGCGATGCTGACGATGCGCCCGTAATTGCCCGCCCGCATCCCGGCGATCACCGCCCGACAACACAGGAACACCCCCGTGAGGTTGAGCGCCAGGGTGTTCGCCCAATCGGCGTCGGTTTGTTCCCACAAGGGCGCGGTGCGGCCCAGCGCGCCCGCGTTGTTGACGAGAATCTCCACCGGCCCGAACAGTTCGGTCGCCTGCGCGACCATCGCCGCCACGGAATCCGGCTGCGTGACATCCACATGCACGGCGCGCGCGTCGCCACCCGCCGCCGTGATCCGCGCCGCCGCGTTCGCCGCGTTCGCCGCCTGTATGTCCGCCACCACGACCCGCGCCCCGGCTCGCGCGAGCCGCGCCGCCGTGGCGTAGCCGATCCCCTGCGCGGCCCCCGTCACAATCGCCACCCGCCCCGGCACCATGAGAAACATCGCGCGCCCCCCCTTTCCCCTCGCGGTCTTGCGCCCATCGGCACCCTCAAACATCCGCGTCTGGTGTCGCCGTTTCACCGGACAAATGCGCGTACCAGAGCCGCGTTGCCTCATCCCTGGACAGCGACGCGATTTCATCCTCGTTCATGTGCCGCACCGACGCGAGAAAGCGGCGCAGGTAGTCCGGTAACGGCTCCGGTGCGGCAGGCGGCGCGGGAATGTCGTGCGCGACCGGCCCCCCTCCCAGCCCGCGCCAGAAGTCGTCCTCGCTCGCCAGCCGCAGTTGCCGCCGCCAGACGAGCGTCCAGCGCTCTTTCGTGAGCGTCTCGCCGTTGGCGCCCCGCGAGATTTTCGTGCCCGCAGTCTCGCCGCCGGGAAAGGTCTTGTCAAAGAAGGTGTGGTCGGCGAGCGCCGCGCGAACCCCTGCCGCTCACAGAAGCGGCGCACCTCGCCCCACGTCGGGTGCCGACCGGGCATTTACGTCGCCTGCACCGGCGCTTCGAGGCGGCTGAAGAGCAGGGCACGGAACTCTTCCCGCGTTCCGGCGAGTGAGAGGCGGGCGATGTACGGTAAATCCGCTGCACGGTCGGTGTGTTTCAGCCGGGGCCATTCGTGGAGCAGGTGCTGCACGACGGTGATTGCCTCATCGGTCGCCGCCTCACGCGCCGCCGCGAAGGATTCACCATACGCCGTGACCCGCAGTTCTTCGATCCAGACCGCGAAGCCGCCATCCTCGTTTTCGGGGATGATCTCGATGTGGGGCTGGTAGGAGGCGAGCAGTTCGAGCAACTGGGTGCGGGCGAGCACGACCACGGCCTCCTCGTCACGCGGTTTCACCAGCACGGGCCGCTCGTCGCGCACCGCCTCGCGCACCACGGCGCGAAAGTGGTCACGAGCGGTGGAGGCATCGTAGTGGGTCAGGAGTTCCGCGACCATGACCATCCCCTTGCGGTTGCTGGCAACACGTACAACTCGTACGGATTGTCGGGTGACGATGTACGTTTGTCAACCGCATCGGGTATTGCCAAAAGCATGGCGCACCCTCGCAAGCCCCACGCACTCCTTCAGGGTGCGCCGGCCTTGTCGTGACCAGGCTCTCGGCGCGGGCGCGGCGCCGCTGAACGGGGCGGGGCGGTGCGCATGTGGGTACGGACGCGGCCCAGCACGCGCATGAGCGCCGTGAGGTCACGGTGGCTGAGCGGGGTCAGCAGCAACTGCCGCACAAGTGCGATGTGGCCGGGCAAGACGTGCCGCAGGAGTGCCCGCCCCGTGTCGGTGAGGGTCACGATCTTGCTGCGCTCGTCATCGGCGGAGGGACTGCGGGTGACAAGGCCCGCCTGCTCCAGTTGTCCCACCTGATAGGTGATCCCGCTGCGGCTGTAGACGACCTGATCGGCGAGATCGGTCATGCGTTGTTGGCCGTCAGGAGCGTCATTCAGCCGCGCGAGGATTGCAAACTGCACGTAACTCAGGCCACCGTCGGCACGCAGTTGCTGTTCCACGGCATAGCGGAGCAGGTCGCTGACCTCCATCAGGACAAAGTAGGCCGCAAGCTGTTCGGCATCCAGGGGCATCGTGGTATCCACACTTGCAGACTACCACGGCCGGTACGTTCTCGCAAAAAGGCGCTCCGGCAGGATGAAGCGTCGGGGCGTCTGCGGGATCAATACACCCCTCCCCCTGGCCTGCGGCGGCGGGAGAGGGGGAGTCGGACGCTGCATAATAACGCCGGGGTGTACTCCTCACACCTCGATCTTGCCTCCCCTCCCCTCTCCCGTGCGCTGTACACACGCACGGGAGAGGGGAGGGGTGCATTGACCCCCTCTTGTTGCGAAATCAAAGCATGGTATACTCGTCACATGCTTCGGCTTTGAAGCAAAAGGGGTAGCGGCTGCGTTGCCGCCGTGATGGTCGGGCCACAGGTGGCCCCATCAGATCGGAAAGGACTGCTCATGAAGGTAGTGCGGTACTATGAGTATGGTGATCCCCAGGTCATGCGCTACGAAGACGCCGAACAACCGCGCCTCACAGCCGGTCAGGCGCTCATTCGGGTCGCGGCGACCTCGTTCAACGCGGTGGCTGTCGCCATCCGCGCCGGCGCGCTGCGGCAGGCATTCCCCGTGCGCTTCCCGCACACCCCCGGCATTGACGTCGCTGGCACGGTCGCCGCGCTTAGCGAGGGTGTCACGGGGTTCACCGTCGGTGACGCGGTGATCGGCTTCTTGCCGATGAACGAAAACGGGGCTGCCGCCGAGTTCGTGGCCGCGCCCGCCAATGTGTTGGCCGCCGCGCCGCGCCGCGTCCCCCTCACCACCGCCGCCCTCCCCCACCTATGCGCAACAGGAGGAACACCATGAACGACAATGCAAACACCTCGTCTCAACCCGCCGCGACGTACCCGCCGATCCCGCCCGATGACCTGCGTCGGCGTCTCACACTGGCGCGACCGAATGAAGACCCGGCCCGGCCCCACATCGGGCTGGTCGGCGACACCTACACAATCCTGCTGGCGGGGGACGACACCGCCGGTCGCTACTGCCTCATTGACATGCACATCCCGCCCGGTGGTGGCCCCGCGCCCCATCGCCATGACTTCGAGGAGTCGTTCACGATTCTCACGGGCGAGATCGAAGTCACCTTCCGTGGCGCGAAATCAATCGTGCGCGCCGGGGAGACCGTGAATATCCCGGCGAACGCGCCGCACGAGTTCCACAACACGACCCAGCAACCCGTGCGGCTGCTCTGCATCTGCGCGCCTGCGGGGCAGGAAGCGTTTTTCCTGGCGGTCGGCGTCCCCGTCGCGAGCCGGACGGCAGCGCCCCCGAAGCTCGACGCGGCCGGTCAGGCGGCGTTCCAGGCGAAAGCCGCAGCCCTCGCCCCCAAGTACCGCACGGAACTGCTCCCACCCACGTAGCCCGGCGGCCGCAATCAAGGATGCGGGGTGAGAAAAGCGATTGCAGCGCATCCGCCCCGCGTCCCCTGCCGCTCAGGGCGTCGGTGTGGCCGTGCCGCCGCTCCTTGGCAAAATCACGAATGAGGCGACGACCTGTTGCATGTCCTGCTGAAGCGTCGCATCGTTCTCATCCCGGCTCGTGAATGAGAGCGTGTAGGCCACGTCGCCAACCACGCACACAACCACCGTCGCGTGAATGCGGGGGAGATTGTCGCGGGTCAGGTGGAGATCGAACGACCGCGCCTCCTGCCCCGCGAGGGTGAGGGGCTGAATATCCGTGTCGCCAGGCTCAAGGTGGCTGCTCTGTTGCAGCAGCCCGTCCCGCACTCGTGCGGTGAGGTCATCCAGGGAGAGTTGTTGCGTCGCCGGGTCCAGCGCGTTCGCGCCGACGATGAAGTTCGTTTCGTCCTGTAGCGTGGACACAAAGGTATCAGTCACGATACCGAGCCGCACCACGAAGCCGGGAATTGTCTCGGTCGCTCCCGCCTGCCGGTACCCTACGGGCACGGTGAAGCCGTACCGCCCACGCGGGTTCGTGAACTGGCTGGGCACAGCAACGGCGGTCGCACTGGGCACTACCTGGGGCGTCACGCGTACGCCGGGGAGCAAGGTGAACGAATCGAGCACCTGCTGGCGGGCATCGGCGTAACTGTCCCAGTCGCTGTCACGGGTATTGAAGACCACTGAGTACTGGGTGACGCCGATCAGCGTGAAGACCACGAGCGCACGAAGATCGGTGCCGAAGAGGTGGGCGCGGAACTCGTGGCTGCGCGCGTCACGCCCACCGAGGATGGCCGGTTGCGCGCCATCGTTCACCGGCATGTACCGCGAGATTTTTCAGCGCGAAGGGAACCAGATCATCGAGGGTGCCGGTGGGGCCGATGTTCGTCATCTCGTCCTCGACCTCGACGTTGTAGCCGGTGCCCACGATTTGGTTCGTGATGAAGCCGACTACCGTTGGCGGGTTCGGGTTCGTCTGCGCATGAAAGCCATCGAGGGCGAGGATCGAGAAGCGGTTCTGGGGATCGGTGTACGTGGACGGCGCGGCGCGAGTGACCGAGGATGCAAGCATGGAGAGCGCGACGAGGGCGACGAGGGCGAACCGCCAGTACCGCGAGACCATCGCTGACTCCTGACCTGATGATTGCCTGCGTTTCCTGATCCCCCTCCCCGCTCCGCAAGCCCCGTACCGCGACCGCGCGTCATGGGTGGCTTGGCATCACTACCAGCGCACGGGTTGCCAGCCGGGCTGAATCTTCTGCATCTCCGCCACATCGTCGCGCTTCGTCAGGCCGATCTGCGTGTACCGCTCATGCAGGCGGGCGAGGGCGTCTTCGTCCAGTTCCACACCGAGGCCGGGGGTGT
>JAABUQ010004851.1_pt1 | contig 22319 bp, 23 predicted proteins | sample 5560001 | NCBI WGS metagenome assembly JAABUQ01 (sample SAMN10711888, study PRJNA513371) | rock metagenome | isolation source: Antarctica rocks | place: Antarctica: Victoria Land, Finger Mt nord | collected 2015-12-18 | reverse complement strand
TTGAAGAGTCTCGCGTCCTTCCTCGACACGGTCACCGACGCCGGTCCCGGCACCTCCACCCGGTCGAGCTTCGACGCCTCCGTGGTCATCACCGCCGCTGCGGTCATCCTCGGGATCAATGCGCTGCTGATCACGGCCCTGGCCACCTTGGGCGCCTTTCTCTACAACCTGTGCTCGTCGTTCACCGGTGGCATCGAGGTCACCCTCGCCGAGCGTGACTGACCAGGATCGAGCAGGCGTCGCCAGGACGATCGCGTACGCTCGTGTCCCGCGGACCTGTGGCTCAGACGGTTAGAGCGCTTCCCTGATAAGGAAGAGGTCGGAGGTTCAAGTCCTCCCAGGTCCACCCGACTCCACCCGACTCCGACCCGACCAGGAGGTCTCCATGCGCAGGCTGTTGCTGCTGGCCGCCGCCGCCGGCGCGTTGATGACGGTGCGCAAGCGCCGTGCGGCCGCCGCCTCGGAGGCCGATCCCTGGAAGCGCGCTACCACGGCGCCCGATCTGCGCTGACCGGCAGCCCGGATCACCCGGGGACGTAGCTCAACTGGCAGAGCACCGCCTTTGCAAGGCGGGGGTTGGGGGTTCGAGTCCCCCCGTCTCCACACCCCAGGAATCGCGCAAAGCTGCAGCTCAGAGCCTGATGACCTTGGTCTCCCCTTCACCGTTGTCGACCCTCCCTGACCCCTGTTCGCCCTTGCTTAGGGCACACGGAGGGCACAGGGAGGGCACGTCGAGGTGCGTCATGGACCACAGCTGCCCCCGCGGAGCTATCGTCGGCGGGACGGAGCCAAGGGGGCCTGACATGACCGGACGCAGAGACTTCGGCATGGTGCGGTTGCTCGGCACGGGTCGCTATCAGGCTCGCTACGTCGACCGAAGTGGCTGCCGGCACGCCCGCAGCTTCGCCATGAAGGGCGACGCGACGCGCTTCCTGGCCGGCGCCCGGGTCGACCTGGACCGAGGTGACTGGGTTGACCCCAAGGCTGGCCAGCTGACCTTCGAGGTCTACGCGTCGACCTGGCTCGCGGAGCGGCGGGTCAAGGGACGGCCGATCTCTCCCCGCACCCGGGAGCGCTACGCCAGCCTGATGAAGGTCAGGATCAACCCTGCGCTGGGGAGAACCCAGCTCCGCTTCCTCGAGCCGGCCGACGTGCGTCGCTGGCACTCGGCACTCCTGGCAACGGAAGGGTTGGGGCCGTCCACGGTGGCGAAGGCCTACCGCCTCGTTCACGCGGTCTGCGCCTCCGCTGTGGCTGAGGAGCAGCTGATCCGCAATCCGTGCGCCATTCCGGGTGCCAGTGCCGAGTCGCACGACGAGCGCCCAGTCGCAACGGTGAGCCAGGTCTACGCAATCGCTGACCAGCTCGGCGATCGCTGGCGGACGCTGGTGCTCACCGCCACGTTCTGCGGACTACGGTTCGGGGAGCTGGCGGGTCTCACGGTCGAGCGGGTGGACTTGCTCCACAAGACCGTCACCGTTGCCGTCGACCTCGACGAGCTGGACGGCGGACACCTCCAAGTCGGCCGCGTGAAGTCAGAGGCCAGCCGCCGCGTTGTGGCCATCCCCGACGCCATCGTGCCCGAGCTCGCACGCCACCTCGGAACCCACAGCGGCAAGGGACCCACCGGCTACGTTTTCGTCGGCCCGCAGGGCGGCCTGCTACGGCGCAGCAACTTTCGAAGCCTATGGACCAGGGCCGTCACCGCTGTCGGTCTTACGGACTTACGTTTCCACGACCTTCGCCACACGGGCAACACGCTCGCCGCTGCCACCGGAGCGAGCACACGTGAGCTGATGCTGCGAATGGGCCACGCCTCGCCTCGCGCAGCGCTGATCTACCAGCACGCGACGAGGGAGCGCGACACAGAGATCGCTGCATCGCTGTCGCAGATGGTGCGGCAGCGTCAGGACATCGCGACAGGCAGCTGACGCACGCGGCGTACGAAAGGAGCAGACTTCAAGTTGGGATTCCACCGTTCTTCCTGACCTACGCGTTTGGGCGCGAGACACTTCCGTCGGCCGAAACGGACGTGGGGGTTCAACTCCTCCCTCGCCCACCGGGGGGTCCACAGAACTCCCCCGGCTGGGTACACATAATTCCTGGTACGGCCCAGCGGCTCTCCTGCCCCGCCGGGCGGCGGTTCCAGCGGGGACGGCGTCACCGTGACGGCTCCTTCGCCGGACGACGGGATGCAAACGGACCGCCCATGGGGACGTTCATCTGCCGGGTGACCGGCTTCTTGGTCAGGGACCGGTCGATGCGCCCGCTGTTGGTCACGGACCGACCGGTCGTGGCCGGGCGCCCGCGCCTGTCGCCGGCAAGGTGCCGTGTGCTGCGCGTGTCGGTGCCGACGGCGCCCGAGCGTGGCTGGGGTCTGTGCCCTCGGCCGGCTGGGGCGGGTGACGGTGGCCTGCTGGGGTTGGGCGGCGCGCTCGCCGTCATGTTCGCCGGCGGCCTGCTCGACCAGGGCACCGGGCTGCGCATCCTGCTGCCGCTGGGCGTAGGTGTGGAGCCAGAGGAGCTGGCGTCCGACGGCGGGCCAAGTTGCGGTAGTCGACCAGACCGGGCGCCGCGGTGCCCTGTAGTCATGGCCAGTCTGCCGCTGCTGATCGCCTTGATCTTCGGGGGGGGCGCGGAGCCCTGGCGTGTCGAGGTGGGTCTCGACAAATTTGCCACCCTCGCCGCGGTCCTCGGGCAGCCGTAGCGGGGCGTTCGCGTTCGCGGTGGACAGTGCGACGCCAGGACGGTTCCACGTCGTGGTCCGGGCCCGTTCGGGCGGGCACCGCTGGACGGCGGACCTGGTGCTGCGAGTCGATGGAGGTTGGGTCGTCCGCCCGCTCTCGGCTCGTGGCCGTCCGGGCGAGACTGCCGGTTCCGACGGGCTGCGGTCGCGGTCGTGGCCTGTCTTAACGGGTTGGCACATCTGCGACTCGCACTCGCACGGTCAGCCCGCCGCTATCCCCGTCGCGCCGCAGGACGCCGACGACGGTGAGCAGGTCGCGGTGCAGGACGACCTCGGCGTCGGACAAGGGCGTGCCGCTTCCGACTCGCCGGATGACGGCCCCGAGCAGGTCCCGCTGCAGGTCTGTCAGCAGCGGTTCGTTGCCGAGTGTGCGGGCCAAGTCGTCAAGCACCCTCTGGTCCGCGGTCCCGGCGGCCCGAGCGGCGCGATCTGCCTCGAACTTCTTGACGGCGGGGAAGTGGGGATGCCCGTGCGCGAAGACCTCGATGTCGGCCAGAGTCGTGGTCGTGTGTCCGTGCAGGACTTTCGTCCTGAGTGGCCCCTGTAGGAGGTCGAGATGGGTCCAGGTTCGCAGCGTCCCGTACTTGACGCCCGACTCGGTTGAGGCGGCATGGAGGTTGAGGTCGGCGTCGGTGTCGACCTCCATGGTCGGAGTGTGGGCACGAGGGAACGCATGTGCAACCACCTGTGACGACGCGCGACGCGCCAACATCGCGCGGGCCGCGGCGGATTACCCGGCGACGATGTACCAGCAACCTGTTGCCCAGCCGGAAGAGGCCCAATGACCCTGAACAGGGGTCGGCCGGCACCCGGCTCAAGCCCCTGGACCAAGATTGGACGACGACACTGCCTCCCAGGTCACACGTGTATGCATGTGTGACTGACATGCTTCACGCATGACGACAGCGACCGCGGCGAGGCCGGAAGGCGACGAGGCGGGGAGGCGGTCCGGGCCGAGGTGCGGAAGCTCCTTGCTCGTCGTAGACGATGACCGGATCTTGCTCGGGCGTCGCGCGAAGGACCCTTTCAGGGGTGCGTACGTGCTGCCGGGGGGCGGCGTCGACGCCTTCGAGACGATCGCCGACGCCGCTACCCGGGAGCTCGCGGAGGAGACGGGCCTCGCCGTCGAGGTGACCGGCTCACTCGGCGTGGCAGAGATCATCGAGCCGCCGGACCATCGACTCGTCTTCTACTCGTGGGCCCGGCCGGTCGGCGGCGTCCTCCAGGCCGGCGACGACCTGGAGGACGTGCGGTGGTGCTCCCGCGCGGATCTGGCGTCGCTCGAGGTGACCCCCACCGTCAGGGACGTCCTGGTCCATGCAGGTTGGATGACAGGGGTCGCCCGCGGCCCGCTGGCGATGACCGTCAGGTAGGGCCGTGACGGGTGCGCCGCGTGCTGGCACGCAGTTCGACGCGCTGCTCAGGCGTCAGCAAGCGGACCGTCTGAACGGCGTCGTCGTCGTGATCGCCTTGGCGTTCGGGGTCGGCGTCCTGCTCTTGGGCACGTTGGTGAAGGCTCTGGGCGACTTCGGCGGGGCCTTCGTCGCCGTGGGGAGCGGGGTTGTGGCGGCTGCGTCGTACGAGGCCGTGACAGGCAGACGCGACGAGCGATGGCGACAGGCCGACCGCGACGGTGTCGTCAACATATTCAAGAACCGGAGCATCGACTTCGAGGCCAGCGACTGGAACAAGTCCATATCCGGGGCGCGGAGGAGCGTCTGCGTCCTCGGTGTCGCCAACCACGGGTTCGTTCGCACTGCGACTGCGACGGAGGAGACGACCGCGGCCATCACCAGGCTGATGTCCCGAAAGGACACCAACATGACGGTGCTCTGGCTCAATCCCGAGTCCGCGGAGGCCCGGCAACGCGAGAAGCAGGAAGGGCGGGCCACGCGGCGGGACACGACCTACTCCATCAAGGCGTTCTGGGACATTCGCGAGGCGCTCGCCGAGCGCGACAGGCTCCACCTGCTGGTCTACACAACGACGCCGACGATCGGCGTCAACTGGTCCGACGACGAGTTGATCATCACTCACTACCTCGAGGTCCAGCCGAATCTCAGGAGCCCTGGGCTGGTCCTGACGACCGCGCGCCGCCGGGTGCGAGGAACGGTAGACCAGGACGCTCGCGCCCTCACCGCGTTGTACGTCGAGAACTACAACGAGATCCGTGCGAAGGCTACGGAAATTGACGCGGCCACCATCACAACCTTCGAGGCGGGGGCGTGGATGACGGAGACGGGCCTCCCCAGCGAGGCGGGGCTGCGGGCCGGCGTGAAGCCTGCTGAGTCGGACCCGGCCCCCCGGGTCAGTGCCTCCGAGCCTCCGGAGCCGTCGACGTGACTGTGCCCTGCTGCTTCTGTGCCGAGCTGGACGGGGCGAGGGACCCCCGCGTCGACGCCGCGGAGCCCGACCGCGACGGCAGGCTCGTCGACGCCGGCTCCGCGCTGCTCGTGCTCCCGACGCTCGGGATGCTCGCATCCGACCACTGCCTCGTGGTGCCGCGGACCCACGTCACCGCCTTCTCGCTGGCCGACGACGCGGCCCAGGACCGCGCCATGGCCCTGGCGGCGCGGCTCGCCGCCACCTCGCCCCAACGGCGGGCGCTCGCCTTCGAGCACGGCACCCTCGGTCACGGGGGCGGTGGGTGCGGCATCGTGCATGCGCACCTCCACGTCCTTGGCGTCCCCGACGGGGTCCCGGCGACGCCGGACGACGAGCCTTGGCGACGGGTCGGCGCCACGACGCGACCCATGTCGGCCGCAGCCGGGCACTCCCGCGAGTCGTACCTGCTGTGGGCCCGCCTCGGGCCCGACAGTGTGGACATCCGAGCGAGGACCGCCGTCGGCCTGCCGTCGCAGTACCTCCGTCGTCGGGTCGCGGCCATGCTCGGGCTCGACTCGTGGGACTGGCGGACAGCACCGCCGGACCCGCTGCGGGCCGCGCTCGCCGACGTCCGGCATCGGCTCGGCCTGGACGTCGCCGCCGTTGCCTAGTCCCCCCGCCCACGACCGGGACTCGGCGCTGTTCGCGCTACGCGGGCTCCCGGCGTCCCTGTGGAAGACGAGAGGGTGGCTGGCGCTGCTGGCCGCGGGCATACCGTCCGTGGCCGGCGTCGCGACACCCGACTGGGACGTCGGCGCGGCCCGCGCGGTCGCAGCCTTCGCCAGGGCGCGTGGCCTTGACGCTGTCCTGCTCCGCAGCGAGCCCCGCGACGGTGGTCCCACCAGCGTCCGCGGCGGCTTCCTCGTCCCGCTCGACGACCTGGATGCGGCGGGCAGGCGGGCCGCGGACGCCGGCCACTCGACCTTCTGGCTGGAGCCGCTGTCCCCCTACGATGACGTCTACAGCCTGAATGGGGCCTTCTGGTCGGACGGCACCACCGACTGGGAGGTCGTCGGACCCGGGTTCGACGCCAGCGACATCAAACGGGGGGACCTGGACCCCCACGAACGCTCCACCTACCTCCCCGGCGACGTCCCTCCCCACCACGAGACCCACTGGACCGTGGCGCCCGACGCCTACCTCGCGAGCTACCGGCAGCGCGTCGACAAGGTCGCCACGCGGCTACGGACGAGCCCCGGGCTGGTCGCGCAGGCTCTAGCCGAGGACGGGCATCCGCTCCTCCGCGGCGCCGCGGCCGGCTATGCGCCCCTGCCGTCCGGAATGCTGGTCAACGCCCACCAGGACCTGCTCATTCTGGTGGCCTCGCTCGACGGTTTAGGGCTGCCGCCGCCTCCCGTCGTGCTGAGCCTCAGCTACGTGGCGGAGGGCGAGGGGCGGCGCCGCGTCGGCTGGGACGCCGTCTGGCCCGAGAACAAGTACGTGCTCGACTAGGAGGCCCGCGCCGCGTCGAGCTCGGCCCGGACCGCAGCCACCGCGAGCGCGGCGACCATCCCCGGTACCTCCAGCGCGGCGCACACCGTGGAGTCAAACGCGCCGCCGGTCAATGCCGCAGCGGACCCCGGGAGGCCGGCGAGCCGGCCGGCCGCCGAGACCTGCCCCTCGGGTCGGGCCCGGCGGAACCGGGCCGCAGCAAGCTCCGCGACGGCGAGCACGCGCCGATCGTCGATGTCGGGAACCCCGGCCGGCCCGACCACGGCCTCGTCGTCCCTCGGGCGACTCAGGACGGCCTGCCCGAGGTCGTTCGTGCCGACGCACGCGAGGTCCACCCGCCGGGCGATCTGCCCGGCCTGCTCCACGGCTCGCAGTGTCTCGAGCATGACGCCCACCCGGAAGCTCTCGGTGGCGCGGGCGCCCATCACCGACGCGGCGCCACGCCGGAACTCAGACGCGCACATCTCTGCCTCGTCAGCGCCGGAGACGAAGGGGAGCAAGACCCTGAACTCGTTTCCGAAGGCGCCCGCTGCCCTCGCGAGCGCCCGCCCCTGGGCGGCCAGCACGCCCGGCAGGCGCCGTTCGAGCCTCACCCCCCGCACCTCGACGGGTCCCCGACGGAGGAGCCCGGCGACGTGCCCGTCGGCGGCCAGGTATCCCAGGTCGAGCAACCTGACGGTCAGGAGGGCATCCCTGGCCGCCTCGGCCAGCTCGGCCACGCCCCTTTCGAGCAATGTTTCCAACGGCGCGTAGTCGGCTGCGACGACGTCCCTCGCGGAGAGGGCGCCGCCGAGCGCGGCCACCAGCGAATCCCGGCTGACGGCGAGCCACGTCTCTGGACGGGCGAGCCCCACCCCCTTGGCCCCCAGGGTGAGACCGAGCCGCACGTCGGCCCCGGTCTGCGCGTCAACGAGCACGTCGACCCTGGCGGACTTCGACGCCACACCTAGGAGGCGGAGCATCTCGAGGTCTGCACTTCCGGGGTCGTCGACAGCGGCAGCGAGCCCGGGGACGATGACCCCGCCCGCCCCTGACAGGAGCAGGCCCCGGGTGGCGTCCAGCACCACCGGGTCGCCCGCCAGGACGCGGCCGCCGTCCGTGGCGACCGCGTATCCGTCGTCGGGCCTCACCTCGAGGTCGCCCGCGCCGACCACCGCCGGGACACCACGCACGCGGGCGGTCACTGCTGCGTGCGAGGTGCGGCCCCCGCGCGAAGTCACAATGCCGGCGACGGCGTTCATGGCCACCAGGTCCTCCGGCCCGGTCGTCGGCCGCAGCAGAATGACGTCCTCGCCGAGAGCGGCGCGTCGGCGGGCGTTCTCGGTCGTCACGGCGGCAACACCCTTGGCGGCTCCGCGACTCGCGCAGAGTCCCCTGGCGAGGACGGGCCCCGTCTCGCCGTGCACCGCGGGGTAGGCACGTAAGTCGACCAAGTGAGTCAGCCGAAGGAGGTCGCGGAGCGTGTCCTGCAGGATCGCGACCCGGTCAGAGGTCATTACTCCATAGTGTGCCCGCCCGCCCTTCAAGTCCGCGGCCGCGCGCGTCGCCGCTGCGCCCTCGGACAACTGCCGTTCGTCAGAGGGGCGGCCGCCTCGTGACCGTCCTCGGTGAGCTGGTCGCGTCCGTCCCCATGACCGGCGTCCGACCCGACCCGAGCGCCGGCCCGGGGGCGCCACCGTCGGCAGGCCGCCGACCGAATGATCGGTCCCGCCCGGCTCTTGGCAGACCACGGCACGGCCGCCATCGGCCTCGATTGGGACGCCTCCGCCGGCGCAGCGGCCCTCGTCGACGTGGGTCTCCCGGCCGTCGCGGGCACCGCCGCCGTCAGGGTCCGGGTCGTCGTCGGTCTCAACCCCGGGACGCCGCTCCCCCTCGCCGACCTGGCGCGGCTGCTCGTGTCGGACCGCGGGTCCCACCCGCGACGGGTTAGCCGGTCACACGGTCAGCGACCAGCTCGGCGACCAGCTCGGGCAGCCAGTCCCCAGCGGGCCTGCCCCTCCAGGTGCCGCCGCCAGGGCGCGTGCTGCCGTTAAACGCAACGAGCTTGAACGCGGTCCCCGACCCGAGTGTCACCATGCCGTCGGCGTCGGGCTCCGCGCCCCAGTAGCGACGGACGTCGGAGCCGGTCCTGCCGAGCGCGGTCACGCTGGACAGCACGACCGCGGGGCGGAGCGCCTCGACGAGCCCGACGATCGGGAAGCAGCCCGATTGCATGCGTCGCCCGGATCGGGCCGCGTGGAGCAGCGGTGTTGAAGGGTGGACTCGACGCCGCTGCCGGGGCCGGCCCGGCAGTGCGCGAGGTTCGTCCACGCCGCGTGGGTGAGGTCGAGCCCCGCTCTCTCCAGCAGGGTCGAAAGAATCTTGCTGCGGCCCCAGCCGGGGGCGAGGGCCTGGTACGCGTGCCGCATCGCGTCGAGGAAGGCGAGGCCCGCTGCCTCGTCCGGCGCCGGGTCGTCCCTCCACCGGCGGTTCGCGTCCGCCATGTCCTCGACCAGACGGATGCGCGCCGGGCTGCCCGACCAGCCACAGTCGCTCGCGGAGTCGTTGTGCACGCTGCCGACGAAAAGCACCCCCTTGCCGAGCTGCCACCGGGCTCCCACGTAGCCGGGCCAACGCAGATCGGGGTCGCCGGCCGGGGACCTCGGGTCGAAGCCCGCACCACGGTCGTCGATGAGGCGCTGGCACCAACGCAAGTGCTTTGGGGCGCCGTGGACGGCGCGCACGATCGGCTCGGCCCATTCGAGCCAGTCACCCTCCCAGGACCGGGGCGCAAGCCCGGTCTTCCCGACTGGCCGGGTGGTGCTCCGAGCCGCTGACAATCGCCGGGCTGGCACTGGCTCGAGGCTAGCCGCCCTCTTGCGGTCGGCCACAGCAGGGGACAGGCCGGCCGGTAGCCGGGCGTCCTTGGGCGGCCCGCCACGCGGGCGCGGGCAGGCGCGAGGAGCCGCTGGGTCCGTCGTCACACTGGTGGCCATGCCCGCGTCGTCCTCCGCCCCGCCCACCCCCGGAGACGCCGCGGCTCTCTACGTCCGGCGTCTGCACGACACCGCGGTGCCCGGCGACGCCACCGAGCACTGCTACCGCTTCGCCCTGATGGACTACCTGACCGTGCTCTCGCCCGGCGTCGACGTGCTCAACGAGCCCAAGCGCCGGGTCGACGTGGGCGCGCCCGACCTCCAGGTCCGGCGCGGGGCCGGCTACGTCGGCAACGTCGAGACCAAGGACCTGTCCGCGGCGGGCCTGCAGGGCGTGGAGGAGGACAGCGAGCGCGCGAACCCGCGGACCCGTGACGGCGCGCAGGTGCAGCGCTACCGGCGCGGCATCGAGAACCTCGTCCTGACCGACTACCTGGAGTTCCGGCGCTACGTGGACGGCCACCGCGTCGACCCGCACGGCGTCGAGGGCGTGCGGCGCTGCTGACGGGCTTCCTCTTGGAGGAGCCCCGGGGCGCGCAGACGGCCCAGGAGCTCGCCTCGCGGCTCGCGGGCAAGGCGCGGCTGGTGCAGCACGTCATCGCCGAGTCCTTCCGCCTCGGGGAGCAAACCGACACGCTCGTTGACACCTACCGTGCGCTGCAGCGGTCGGTCTTCCCCGAGCTGACCATGGACTCCTACGCCGACACCGTCGCGCAGACGATCTGCTACGGCCTGTTTGCTGGCCGGGTGAACCACGCCACCAGCGGCAGCACCGCGCCCTTCGACCGGAACGCCGCCAGCGGGCTCATCCCCAGGACCAACCCGTTCCTGCGGAACCTGTTCTCCACGCTGTTCAACGGCGTCGACGTCGAGGAGGAGCCCTACGCCGGCGTCGTGCAGAACGTGGTCGATCTGCTGGCCCGCGCCGAGATGGGCAGCGTGCTCGCGGGCTTCGCCGCCCCGTCGGGCACCGAGCACCCCATCGTCCACTTCTACGAGACGTTCCTCGCGCGCTACAACCCGGCGGAGCGCGAGCGGCGCGGCGTCTACTTCACCCCGGCGACGGTCGTGTCCTACATCGTGCGGTCGGTGGACCGGCTGCCGACCCGACCCGACCGGGCTCGGCGTCACCGGCGGGCTCGCCAACAGCGAGCAGACCCCCGACGGCCGGCACCGCGTGCTGGTACTCGACCCGGCGGTCGGCACCGGCACGTGCCTCGAGCACGTGATCACCACCGTGCGCGCCACCTTCGCCGGCAACGCGGGCCTGTGGCAGTCCTACGCGCAGGAGCACCTGCTGCCCCGGCTGTTCGGCTTCGAGCGCCTCATGGCCACCTACGCGATCGCGCACCTCCACCTGGCGACCGTCCTGGCGGGCGACGACCTCCCCCCGGCCGAGAGCACGCTGCGCCTGGACCTCGACGCGCTGGTCGACGGGAAAGGCAAGCCGGAGCGGCTCGGCGTGTTCCTCACCAACACGCTCGAGGAGCCGGTCACCGCCGACGACACCCTGACGGGCTTCGTCGTGCGGGAGGCGAACGAGGCGGCGGCCGTCAAGCGCGACCTCCCCATCGTGGTGGTGCTCGGCAACCCTCCCTACCGTGCCCGGTCGAGCAACCCCTCGTACCGCGTGGAGGCGCGCACCACCGGCAAGGGCACGAAGACACGCCGGGTGAACACCTGGATCGGGGAGCAGCTCGCCGCCTACCGGCAGGTGACCGTCACCGACGACCGGGGGCGGCAGACCACGGTCAGGCTCGGCGAGCGCAACGCGCAGTCGCTGCACGACGACTACGTGAAGTTCATGCGCTTCGCCGAATGGCGGATCGAGCGCACCGGCCGCGGGGTCCTCGCCTTCGTCACCAACTACGGGTACCTCGACAACGCGACGTTCCGGGGCATGCGCCAGCACCTGCTCCGCACCTTCGACGACCTGTACGTGCTCGACCTGCACGGCAACCCGCTACGCCGGGCCACCGACGACGACGAGAACGTCTTCGACATCAAAGACGCGGGCGTGGCCATCGCTCTCTTCGTCAAGTACGGCGGCACCCCCCGCGCCGCCCGCACGGTGCGGTACCACAGCCTGCCCGGGACGAGGCATTACAAGGACGCGTGGCTGTCCACCCACGACGTGACCACCACCCCCTGGACGGTGGTCGAGCCCACCGCCCCGGAGTACCTGCTCAAGCCCGTCGACACCGACCTGCAGAAGGAGTGGGAGCAGCACCCGTCCCTCACCGAAATCTTCCCGGTGCACGGCCCCGGGATCAAGACCAACCGGGACGCGCTCACCGTGCACTTCACGAGCACCGAGGCGTTCAAGGCGGGGACGGAGTTCCTGTCGCTCGGCGAGGAGCAGGCGCGCAGCCGACTCGCCCTCGCCGCGGACAGCAAGGGGTGGGCCTGGGCCAGAGCGCACAAGGACCTGAGCGCGCACATCGGGCTCCCCGACGCGGCGAAGAATCTGCCCGTCGCCGTCACATACCGGCCCTTCGACACGCGCTGGGTGCTCTGGACGGGAACCGAGCAGGGCTGGCTCGGCTGGGCGAGCACCGCGGTCATGCGCCACTACCTGACGGCCCGTGACACCGACGGGCAGCCCACGAACCTCGGGCTCGTCACCGGGCGGCTCAACACCACCGGGACCGCCGACCACTTCTTCGTCACCCGCCGGCCGACCGAGATGAAGACCGCCGAGTCCTCCCGCAGCAGCCTGACGTTCCCGCTCTACGTGCTCGACGGCAACCAGCAGCTCTCCCTCGACACCGGCGCGGGCCCGCGGCGGCCCAACGTCGCCCCCTCCTTCGTCACCGCGCTCGGCGCAGCGGTCGGCCTGGACTGGGCACCGCACGACAGCGGCGACCTCACCGCCACCTTCGGACCCGACGACGTGCTCGCCTACGTCTACGCCGTATTGAGCGCCCCCGGCTACCGGACCCGCTACGCCGCGCCCCTCAGTCGCGACTTCGCGCGCATCCCGCTACCACCGGACCGTGACACCTTCGCGGGCCTGGTGGCGCTCGGGCACCGGCTCGTCGGGCTGCACACCGGCAGCGCCACCCCGGACGTCACGGGCGTCACCTACCCGGTCCCGGGCAGCAACCGGGTCGAGCGGGTGAACCCGGTCGCGACGACGTACGCCGCGCCGGGGACGACCGACCCCGCCGGGCAGACGCTCCCCACGGGACAGATCTGGCTGCAGCAGCCCGGCCCCACGGCGCAGTACGTAGCGGGGGTCAGCCCCGAGACGTGGGCTTTCCGCGTCGGCGGCCACCCGGTGCTGCCGGACTGGCTGCGCGCCCGGCGGGGACGCGTCCTGTCGGCCGACGACCTCGCCGCGCTGCGCCGGACCGTCGCCGCGGTCGCCGAGACGCTGGTCCTGGCCGCCGCCGCCGACAGCCTCGTCGTGGACCTGCTCGACGGCCCCGCGTAGGTAGGAGGCCGCGGCCGCCGCCGACGCCGACGAGGCGCGCCGACTGACGCTGCCCGCGGACCGGTCTGACGAACGACTACCGCCTCCGGGCCGGAGGCATCCCCGAGACCGGCTCGCGAGCACCGGTGCAGCGCATGCGGTGACACCAGGGACGGGACGCCCGGTGGCGGGTGGGCGTGGCCGCCGGGCGTCGGCCCAGGTCGTCGGGCGCCCGGCCGCGCCAGCCACACCTGGCGCACTGGCGCCGGACAGCAGAATGGCGCCGCCGGGCACCACGCCGCCAGGTCAGATTGGGCTGCCCGTCGACGTCGCTCCCCGAGCGCGGGCCTGGTTCAGCCTCAACGTGATCGCAGATGCGAGATGTTCGTGCGGTGAACCGGCGCTGGATCCGGTGGCGCACGGCGTTGGATCCGCCGGCCCTACCGTCAGCGCGGCTGGGGAGGCAGCCTGTCGAGCGCTGGCCGCCGGCGACGAGGGGAACATCCTGCCCTTCGACGAGGTCTTCGTACGAGAGCGTGAACCTCGACGCACAGCTCGGCGCGACTACGGACCTGGCCGAGGGTCTCGCGGCGCGGCTGCTCGACGGGTCCGCCGGTCCCGCTGAGGACCGAACCGAGGGAGGGGGAGCGGGTGGGCGTGCGGCTGCCGCGGCTGGAGGCCCTACTCGGGGTGCGGTCCGTCCCGGGGGACCTCGACGCCGGGGTCCTCGCGCGGCTGGTGGAGGCAGCGATCACCGAGGACGCGGACCTGGACTTCAAGAGGGCGCCGTGGCCGTCCGGCCTGGCGGGAGCGATCGCCCTGGCCACGGACGTGGCCGCCTTCGCGAACACAGCCGGCGGGCTGCTGCTCGTCGGCGTCGAGGAGGAGCAGACCGTCGCGACCGGGCTCGGCTCAGCGCACTGGGACCGGTACCCGGGCGCGACCGCCGACGACGTGCTCGTCGGCCCGCTCACCGTCGAACAGCAGATCCTCGCTGCCGTCAGCCTCCTCGCGGGACACGCGCTGCGGGTCCACGCCGGCGGGGACGTGCTACTCGCGGCGCAGATCGTGCTCCCCCAAGCCGAGGGTCCGACAGCCCGAGGGATGGTCGCCATCGAGACGGAGCCGCACACCCGTCTCCTCGGCGGTGCCGACCGCATCACCGGCACCACCCCTGCGCTCACCGCGGTACCCGTCGCTGACATGGCCCGCGGCCCCGGTCAGGTCGCCGCGGCGGCCGTGCTCGCGGGGGAGCTCCTGAGCGACTTCGGGGTGGCGGGGACGACGGGCGTGCACGACGACGGCACCGTGACGGTGCTGCCGAGCCTGCGGGGCCTTGCCGCCTGGGCGGGACAGCACGGTGTGACAGCGCGGCAGTGACAGCACCACCGCGGGGCGGCACCCGCCCGGTTCGCCACCCGCGCCGCTGCGGGCCCTTCACGCGCGGGGCCGCTGCCCGTCGTCCCTGTCCGGCGGTGCCCGTCACCGGGGCCGCGACCGAGCCCAAGCCCCTCGTCCCGCTCCACGGGCCCCCGGACCTGTCCGGCCCGGCGGCCGCCCGCTACGGCATCGACCGAGGTCGACGCCGCGTACCGCCTCGCCGTCGACCTCACCACCAAGGCCGTCAGCGACCCGGGGACGCTGGCGGGCAGGCACACCCCGCGACGTGCTCTGCCAGCTGTTGCTCCACCCCGCCGCGGCCCCCGCTGCGCCGGCTGACCGCCGGGCACCCTGTTGCATGGACCGACGTGCCCCCTTGCGACCTGGGCACGTCGGTCACCACAGACCGTCCAGGATCTGCGGAAGACGTCCCGCACGGAGCCGATATAGCCGGCCGTCAGCTCCGGGTCCCTGTCGCCGTGGAAGGCCCGGAGCCCGTCGGTGCGCTGCTCCCAGCCGGGCACCCCGTAGGCGCTCACCACGAGCTCGTGGGCGACTCCCGACCCGACGCTGCACCTGCTCCGCTTGCCTGGCCCGACCCGCCACCAGCCCCCGGGTGTTCTCGTACGGTCCGGCATCGCTCATGCCCGCCCGGTAGGTCTAGATGAACGTGTGACGAACATCACCCCTTGCGCGCAGGAAGGCTCATAATCACCAAGAATCTCCCGTGTGGCGGCGACAAGGCCGACCACCACTGGAGGGACATGACCATGAGTCGATCAAGAGGGGCGCGCCTACTCCTCGTCGGCGGCTTCACGCTGGGTGCCTGCCTGATGGGCGGGGGAACAGCCTCAGCCGTGACGGCACCACCCGGTTCGCCATGCGGCACCATAACGGTGCCGTGCCTACTGGACCTGGTGACTAAGAGCTTCGATGTGCCTGTCGAGGTCGGCGTCGAGGTGAGCAACGTCAGCGACATCAGTTCCCTTGAGAATCTACAGACCCTGGCGTCTCTTGTTGCAAGCGGTCAAGCCACGATAACCAGTGGCCAGCCGAGCGACGCCGTGGATGACCCCGGCACGACCTTGCAGGGGGTTACACAAGGAGGGGCCACACAAGGAGGAGGGGCCGCATTAGGAGGGGCCACAGCATCCGGCAGCACCGGCGCCACGCCCTCCGGGTACAGGTTGCGCGATCCGGGCTATCGTCGGAGTGACTTCGTCTACGACTCCTACTACATCGACCAGGTTGATCTGGTGTACCGCAACGGTGGCGCGCACGTGCGGGCGGCAACGCAGGTGCAGCTCCATGAGCGGGTCGTGGGAGGTAGCTCGAAGAACTGGGACCTCACCTACAACGCCCGGACTGCACAGAACAACGACGGCCTCACCTGGACGTATGGGTCGTTGTACTACTGTGGTGTGAACGTCGCCAACGCTGACGACCACATCTGCGAGAAGGGCGCTGCGCCCAGCAAGGTCGACGAGGCATTCAACCCCGGCGACGTCAGGACCAAGCGTTTCGAGGACACGTCCGGGAACACCGTCTTTCCGATGCTGCAACTGTCGACGCACTTCAGCAGCGGCGTCACCGTCGACAGCAAGTTCCGCGGCTACGACACCCTGAACCGCGCACAGACGACCAGGCTCAACACCTCAAGCGGAACTGGGCGCTGACCATAACCCCTTTGTGGTTTCGCGGCACCGGGGCCCCGGAAGCCCCGGTGCACAGCGAATACACGCTCCTTTTGATTGGCCGCGGTGACCGTACTGCGCTCTTCGGCAAGCAGGTGGAGCCGTATCAGTTGGACGACCGCGAGCTGTCCGCCACGCTCGGCTCGGCCATCTACGCGCTTGCAGATGGACTCAAGCGTGAGGGAGCTGATGACCTGTCGACCGGTCTTGAGCAACTGACAGTCCCTGACCGTCCGGCAGCTATGTTGCTGGACGAGGCCAAACCGTGCGCGGTGTTCGTCGACGACGGCGAGGCGCTGCTCGCACAACGCCTCGTGGTCGGTGATCGAGCCCTCGTAGTTTTCCTGTCTGACCACGCGGTGTTTGCCGCACTCGGGGCTTTTGATCAGAGCATCACCTTGGAGCGCCGGCGGCTGTAGCGGGTTGGTCGTCGAGGGCGCAAGGGCGATTAATCTTTGACGTCCGCCGCTCCGCCGCCTCCGCGCAGGAGCTCTGCGCGGAACCTGACCGAGGGCGGCGAGCGGCCCCGGTATGTGGATTCCGGCAAAGGGCCACCAGTGGCGGTGCCCGGCGACGGGGCCCCGGCAGGCCGCACACCACGTCACCGGACACTCCCCGCGCCCGGCCGCGCCCTTCACTTAGCAGACTCCCGACGCCCGTTGACCTGGACCTGCTCTACAACCTAATGCTGGAGTCGACGGGCGACTCCAGAAGTGCCACCGCCGCTGCCATCAACGACCAGTACCGGAGAGCAGCCCGCGCGCGACAGGACGGCGGAAGAAAAACATGCTACGTGCGTCCCTCGTGGGTACAAGAGCGGCGACAGCGGCGTAGGCCTACGCCGCCGAGGCCGGCGAAGGGGTCCTGATGAGCGAGGGTTATGCAGCAGGGGACGCGCGCACCGGCGAGCCGTCGTATGCGCCGGTGGACAACCGGGGTGCTTACCCCGGGGCCTACGGCGGCGGCCCGGTCGCCGCGCGCAACGGCCTCGGCACTGCGGCGCTGGTGCTGGGCATCCTCGCCCTGGTGACCTGCTGGACGGTGATCGGCGGCGTCGTGCTCGGCGTCCTGGCGCTCATCTTCGGCCTCCATCGGGCGCGGCCGGGTCAAGCGGGGCGAGGCCACCAACGGTGGGAGTGCCCTCGCGGGCATCATCACCGGAGCGCTCGGGATTCTCGCCGCTGCAGCGTGTCGACGGCTGGGCGGAGGTATCCGGAACAGTCCGGCCGCGGTCAAGCAGCCTACGTCGTAGCCCGTCAACGGTCATCGTCCGGGTCGGTGCCCCACAGGGGGGTGCTCGGCCAGTTCGGCACCCATTGAGGATGGTTGGTTAGCAGTAGTCGCGCCAAGGGCTTGATCGGACGCGAGGTGACCTTCAGTCCGGCAGTGAACTGCCGTATGCGTCTTGGACATCCGTCAGTAGGCCCTCAGGGAGATGTTGGGCCCACAACTCATGCGTGAGTGCGGGCTTCTCCGACAAGCGCTGGAGTAGCACGACGCTCTCAGGCTGGCCTACTAGTGGGTAGAGCCCCTGCTTGCCAATCTCGCTTTCCGCGCCGTACTCCTCGTACATCCTTGTCAGCCGGGCCGCATTGGTCTGGGCGAACTCATGGAGCCGGTCGGGGAAGGCGTCCCGGTCGGCGGCGCCGTGGAGGGTGAGTGTAAGGACCCGAAGCACCTGGAGGGACAGGTCTCGGTCATAGCGGGCCGTCTGGAACGGCAGGTAGACCTGCTCGGCCTGGTCCAGCAACACGGCCTCCGGGTATCCCGGATCAGAGAAAAGGGCGCCCACCGCTCTGTCCACCTCCGCGTCGAACAACTCGACCAGCGCCAGGAGCCGGTAGACCGACCGTTGGTGTGTGGCGGGAAGATCGAGCACCGGCTTGTACACCAAGGGGTGGCCGACGCTAGCCCACAAGCTTTGGGCCTCACTCCGTACCTGAACCTCGACAGCCATAGTGAGCGGGGGGTCCGACAGGAGCTCTCCGGTCTCCCGTCCCACCGGCCAGTCAAGGTCGAGGTGCACCCCGAGGTAGTCGAGACGTTGGACGTCGCGGAGGCTGACGTCGCGGCGGTCGTCCGGCTGGCCGGCGGCGCCCCCCGCTTCAACCACGGCCCGTTGCGCCACCTCGACGGCAGCATCCACTCGGAGGTTGTGCGTGACCGTGACGCGGACCCCGGCCTTGTCCCCGGTCTGGGACCACGGATCCTCGTAGTCCCGGCGGACGGCCTTCTTGACGAAGCTCGCCACGGACTTCGCCCTGGCCTCGCTGCGGTGCCCTATGCCGGCGTCGTGAAGCGCTCTGACGAGGGTGTCCTCGACGTCGCGCGCGTGCGCCTCCCACGCGGGAAGCTCGGCCGAGTACCTGACCCGGGCCGTTTCGAGGAGTGTCACGCTTGCGCGCCGGGCTGCGCCCGTGGTGGAGCTGCGCGCGGGTTGCTGGACGACCCCCGGCCGCTGCTGCGGGTCCGCACGACCCGGTCGACGATCTGGGCACTGGTGCGGCCGTCGTCGGCGACCCCGAGCGTGACGGTCGGTTCCGGGCCGTCGATCTGCTCGGGCGGGGCGAGAAGTACCGCGCCCTGGGCGAAGTCAATCCGGACCTTGGCCAGACGGTTTCGGACCAGCGCGTCGTCCTTGTCGAAAGGCTGCCTGGGCACGCCTTTGTCCGCCAAGTGCGTGAGGAACCCGTCACGGTCGTCGAGGACGACGGTCCGCGCCGCGAAATCGGTCGGGTTGACCACGGGCGACGGGCCTTGCATCTCGGCCAGAAGCGCCAGCGTGAGGGTGGTGCGGGTCGACTCGTCATCCGTGACGTCGTTGGCGTAGCTCTGCACGGCGTCGAAGAAGCGGGCTGTGGTCACGTCCGGCTGCTCACGGAGGCGGCAGCCGAGGTAGTCGTTGAGGAAGAACCGGGCGACGCCGGGACCGGCCTTCTGCGGGTCGACGGCTGTCCCGGTCAGGGTGCCGCTTCGGGCACCGGCGGCTGTGAAGATCGCCACCTTGAACACTCGGGTCTTCTTCGTGAAGAGGATGTCCTTCAACAGGGTCAGGTCGAAGGTGCGTCCCTTGCCGCCGCCGGCCGTCTTGAGGTGGGCGCGCAGACCGGTCTCCTCTTCGACCTTGACGATCACCAAGGTGCGGTCACCGTCGAGGGTCACGTCCAGGCAGCACAGCAAACCACCGGGATTGACCCCGGTCTGGACCTGGTAGAGGTGGTCGGCAAGCAGCCGCGACGTCTTCACGAAATCCGCAGACGCGTTCTGGAGGTAGGTGACGACGGTGCCGGGGACGGGACTGGGGGACAGCGGGTCCTGCTCGACGGCGCGGGCGCCCGCGCCGACGGCGCCACTGACCTGGCTCTTGAAGAAGGCCCGCACGCTCGCGTCGAGCGGACTTACGGCGTCGCTCAGAAGGAGGGGGGCCGCTGTCCCGGTGCCGGTCTTGCGCCGAACGGGCACCTGGTGGACGATCGCCTGCTGGATCGTCATCTGGCTGGTGTCCACGGCTCCCGTCCCCCTCCGCGGCGCCCTCATCACGCGCCCGTCTGTGTCCGAGCAGACAGCGCACCACGGGTCGGGTCCGTCCTCGTGTAGACGCGCCGACAGGCCCCTACTCGGGCAACTGCTGCGGCACCTGGGCCTGCTGTTGAACCTGGCGGAACTGGGTGGCATCCAGCTCGTGCCAGGCGAAGACGCACCCGGCGACGAGAACTACCAGCGCGAGACCGCCGCCGGCCGCGATGGGCAGCCTCGCCTGGCCGTGCGGTAGCGACAGGACGTAGCCGGCGAGGGTGCCGAGTGCGATGATCCCGTTCAGCGCCCAGCCGCGGCAGACGCGAAGGCGGCTCCTCCCGTAGTCCAGGCGCGCGCCGAGGGGCGCGCTCCCGAGCACGGCAAAGCGGTCCGCCTCGTAGTCCCGCTTCCCGTCCGGACCGGGGTAGGTGCGCCGGAGCCAGGCGTCGCCCAGCGGGCCGCCCAGCGTGTCCGCGAGCCGGTCGACCACGATTCCGAGCACGTAAGCCACCGGCAGCCCGAAGAACGCCAGGAGCGACCCCGCGTCCCTGGCTTGCGCCAGCCAGTCCCACCCGACGGCCGACGCGAGCACGAGGCTCGCGGCGCCCGCGGTACCGACACCCACGACGACCAACTCGACGAACAGCGACGTGGACGCTACGGAGGGCATCGACGTGGTATCGCTCACATGGCCACTTTGCCGGACAGAGGGGGTGCTTCCGACCGACATGCGGCGCATTGCGTCGTGACGTGCTCTGCAAAGCCACCCTCTCCGGTGCGGGTGGAAGTCGTTCGCCGCCTCCGGTTCCCTAGCTCCCGGGCTGCGGTTCATCGAGGGTTGCCGCGCTACCCGGAGTGAGGAGTTGGTCGAGTTGCCGTGAGCGGCCGTCGAATGCTCGACCCAGGGCGGCAGCCGCCCTCGCACGGGCCTCGGAGCTCGCTCGTGTGTGATCGACGACCTGCTGCAAAGCCGCTCTCGCGCGGGTCTCAGCGTCGGTGGCGTCCTGCTGGGCGAGGTAGGCGGCGCGCACGTCCTCCGTAACCGACTTCTCGATGAGGCTGACCGTGCGGGCTGCACGCGCGTCGTCCGAACCGGCCGAGACAGTCCCAACGATCGAGATCAGTGACCGCAGTCCCGTCTCGACGGCCGTTAGGCGCGTCTCGAGGGTGGGTGGCGGCGAGACCCGATCGCCGGGGGGGCACCCGGTTCTGCGGTCGGCGCAACAACCAGTGCTGGGATCGACTGGGACAGCTGGCTGGGCGCCGCGACGCTGGGGGCCCCACCTGCCGTGAGCCGGGACGCAGCCGGTGGCCTGAGGGTTTCGAAAGTAGGTGCCACTTCGCCGGTGAAAGCTGGTGCGCGCGCCGCTTGCCGCCGTCCTGCCGCCCACAGGGCGAGCGCCCCCGGCTCGATCCGCCAAGCCTGCTTCGTCCCCTTCGACACGATAGGGACCAGCGCCGCATCGCCACGAGGAAGCGCGGCCGCTGCGTAGCGCTTGATCGTCGGTGCGCTGGCGCCGGTTCTGCTGACCGCCTCCTGGGTTGTCAGCCACCCGATGCCCGGGATGACCATGGAGAGACGGTATCCAATTTGCGCTCACGCGGCTCTGCCGACCCTTACCTGTGAGCGCAGGTGTGCTCTCGTTCCGCGCGGCGAGCGGACATGCGCTCACTTGGCCGCCAGACTCGCGCTCATGAGCGCATCTCCTTGGTCCGCTCGTGACCTGGTTGTAGGACTACTGACGCGGGCGGGGGGTGTGCGGATGCCCTCGATGGTGGATCCGGCGCTGCACGGGGCAGTGGTCGCGACGGTACCCTGTGCGTCAGGTGCGAGCGAGGCGAGCGTATCTCGTCCTCGCGGTCGGCACCACGACCCCACGGTGATCAGGGCCGCCGTAGTAGTCGGCCCCGAACACGTCCTCTGCTGCCTGACCACGGCGTCCAGCTCCGGCAGACGTGCCGGGTCTCGGCGGTCCCTCGCCGTCGCTGTCCGGAGCCGCAGTTCACAGATCTTGGGGACTTCCGAGCATCTCGCCGGCGCGACAAGCACCCCGACACGCGACTTCCCCGTGCCGTCACAGTCGCCCGCCCGTCCCTGACCGGCTGCTGCTCGCTCCACCTCGACCTGCGCCCGACTCCTGAGCCGCTGTACAACCCCTGGCGCGCCCGCCGTGATCCGCGCCCCTCCCGCCCTGACCCCGCCCCTCCCAGAGCAGGGAAACAGGACACACCTCTTGCATCATGGTCCACACTCGTCGTGACGAAATGCTGCAAGACTGTTGCGAAGGGTCTTGTCACCGCGGACCGGACCTTGTCACCCCGGTGTCACCCCGCCCCAGGGAGCCCCCCAGATGACCAAGCCCCGCGCCCGGAAACAGCTCGAGGCGAGGGAGCGGGCGCGCCTGCGTCGGCAGGCCAAGGACGCGGCAGCCGACCGTGAGGCCGTCCCGGAAGGGGCGGCTCGCGGGACGTTCAGCGGCCCAGCTGCCGTCGCCGACGCTGGGCAGACGGCCGGGTCGCAGGGGGCCGGGGGCGAGCGGCCGGTGGAGCCGGTACTGGTGCAGCTGGTCAACAACGAGGGCGACCGGGCGACAGAGCTCCAGTGCCCGTGGTGTGCCACCGTGTTCCCGGTCAAGCCGCGCGGCCGCGTACCGACCTGGTGCTCCCCGGCCTGCCGCCAGCGGGCCTGGGAGCAGGCCCGGGCCGCAGCATCAGGGCGCAGCGCCATCACCGTGGTCGAACGGGTCGTGAACACGCACGAGCATGGGACCGGTCTGAGCGGTTTCTTGCCACGGTCATGGGACCACCCCGGTTGC
>JAABUQ010004850.1_pt1 | contig 22329 bp, 16 predicted proteins | sample 5560001 | NCBI WGS metagenome assembly JAABUQ01 (sample SAMN10711888, study PRJNA513371) | rock metagenome | isolation source: Antarctica rocks | place: Antarctica: Victoria Land, Finger Mt nord | collected 2015-12-18 | reverse complement strand
TCAGGGAACGACGCACAAGCCGAGCGCACGCCCGCAACAAGGGTGTCCAGAAGCTCCATCCAGAGCTTGAATCACACCACACGGCACAGCGGAACCCATAACCGTCAACAGCCACTTAGAATCGCTGGGCGCCAACGAACCCAGGCTCCGTGGACGGACTCAGGCGCCGCGGAACACCGGGCGGCGCTTCTCCATGAAGGCGGTGCGGCCCTCGCGGTAGTCGGCGCTGTCGAAGCAGGCGGCGACGGCGGCGTCCGCCGCGGCCATGTCTCGGTCGTCCTGGTCGCGCAGCACTTGGTCCACCACCAGCTTGTTGCCCCGCACCGACAGCGGCGCGTTGCCGGCGATGCCGCGCGCCAGGGCGTCCACGGCGGCGTGCAGCCCGGCCGCTGGGACCACCCGGTCCACCAGGCCGATCCGCAGTGCCTCGGCGGCGTCCATCCGCTCCCCGGTGAGCAGCATCAGCCGGGCCTGCGCGTGGCCGACCAGGGACACCAGCCGGCGCGTCATGTCGAAGCCGTAAACGATGCCGAGCCGGGCGGCGGGGATGCCGAAGCTGCTGCCCTCCGCAGCCACGCGGACATCCGCCTGCATGGCGATGCCCAGGCCGCCGCCCAGGCAGAAACCCTGGATGCGGGCGATCAGCGGCTTGGCGAAGCCGGCCAGTTGCGCCCGCCCGGCGCTGACCTGCGCGTCGTAGTCGCGCTGCGCCTCGGCACTGCCCCGCCGCTCCCCGAACTGGCTGATGTCGGCGCCGGACACGAACGCCTTGTCCCCCGCCCCGGTCATGACCACCACGCGCACCGCATCGTCCTCGGCCCACCCACCGAGGATCGCGGCCAGGCCGTCCCACATCTCGACCGACATGGCGTTGCGCTTCTCCGGCTGGTTGAACGTCACCAGCCCCACGCCGTCCTGCACCGCCGCCAGCATCCGCCCGAACGCATATTCCATCGATCCGCTTCCCCCTCGTTCCCACAGGATTTCGCACGATAGTTGACACGGCCGGCCATGCCCACCCAGGGTCCGGGGATGCCGGCCCGGTCCCATGCGCTGCTTGCGTCGTCCCTCGCCCTGCTCGCCGCCCTGGCCATGCCGGCGGCGGCGCAGCCGGCCACCGTCGAGCATGTGCCGATGGAGAAGGATGAGGCCACCTCCATCCTGGGGCGCGAGGTGCTGGACCCGGCGGGAAAGCCGGCAGGGCGGATCGTCGATGTGCTGGTCGATGGACTCGGCCAGGTCCGGGCGGCGGTGGTCGATTTCGGCGGCTTCCTGGGCATCGGCCAGCGCCGCATCGCCGTCGCCTGGCTGGCGCTGCACTTCGTTCCGGCCGACCACGCCATCATCCTGGAGCTGTCGGCCGACCAGATCGCCGCCTCCCGGGAATACAAGCCGGCCAGCACCAGCCCCGTCATGATCGCTTCGCCGCCCCCCGCCCCCACGCCGCCGCCGCCGAAGGAATGACCGTCGGGGGGACGATGGCCGTCGAGGGAAGGATAGCCGTCGAGGGAAGGATAGCCGTCGAGGGAAGCTTGGGCCGATGACGGGCAGCGGCCGGGGCCTGGACGCCCTGAACGCCCTGGTCGCCAGCAGCCAAACCGGGTTCGGCGCCTTCATCGCGGTTTACCTGACAGCACAGGCCTGGACGCAGGCCGACATCGGCCAGGCGCTCAGCATCGGAACCATCGCCGCCATGCTCAGCCAGGTGCCGGCGGGCGCGCTGGTGGACCGGATTCGCAGCAAGCGCCTGGCCGTCGCCGCCGGAGGCGCCGCGGTGGCGGCCAGCGCCCTGCTGTTCGCCGCCGTCCCCGCCCGCCTGCCGGTGATGGTGGCCGAGGTGCTGCACGGCTTCGCAAGCTGCATGATCGGCCCCGGCATCGCCGCCATGAGCCTGCAACTGGCCGGCCAGGCGGGGATGGGCGCGCGGCTGGGGCGCAACAGCCGGTTCGCCTCCATCGGCAGCGCCGTGGCCGCACTGGTGCTGGGCGGCCTCGGCACCTGGGTGTCCAGCCGGTCGGTGTTCTGGGCCACGGCAGGGCTGATGGCGGTTGGCCTGCTGACCCTGGTGGCGCTGCCGTCCGGCGCCCCGGCCGAACCGAAGCTGCCGAAGCAGGAACGGCCGGGGGCGTTGTTGAGCCGGCCGCTGCTGGTGTTTGGGGTGTGCGTGGCGCTGTTCCACCTGGCCAACGCCGCGATGCTGCCGCTGGTGGCGGGGGAGGTGACCCGCGCCGCCGGGTCACGCGCCAACCTGGTGATCGCGGCCTGCATCGTCGCGCCGCAGGCGGTGGTGGCGGTGGTTTCGCCATGGGTGGGGCGCAAGGCCGATGGCTGGGGGCGGCGGCCGGTGCTGCTGCTGGGCTTTGCGGCGCTGCCGTTGCGGGGGTTGCTGCTGGCGCTGGGGACGAGCCCGGCGTGGGTGGTGGGAGTGCAGGCGCTGGACGGCGTCAGCAGCGCGGTGTTCGGGGTCATGCTGCCGCTGGTGGCGTCGGACCTGTCGCGGGGCACCGGGCGGTTCAGCGCCTGCATGGGGCTGTTGGGGCTGGCGGTGGGCGCGGGGGCGACGCTCAGCACCTGGTTGGCGGGGATGGTGGCGGACCGGCTCGGCCCGGGTGCGGCGCTGTTGGCGTTGGCCGTGGCTGGGGTGGCGTCGATGGGAGCCGTTTTGGCGTTGCCGGAAACCCGGAGGGTGCTGGCGCGTAATGAAGACGCATAACCGCACCTTTGGAGATCACCATGAAGCTTGTCCTTGCCGCCGCCGTGTCCTGCATCGCCCTGCTGGCGGCTCAAGCCCCGGCCGAGGCTGCTGGGTGCATCAAGGGCGCCGCCGTTGGTGGCGTGGCTGGGCATGTTGCCGGGCACCATGGCTTGCTGGGCGCCGCCGCTGGTTGCGCCGTGGGCCGGCACGAGGCCAACAAGTCTTCCCGCCAGCAGCAGCAGGCCCAGCCGGCCTCCACCCCTCAGAACTAGCGCATGCGGAACGCCGGCCCTGTAGGGCCGGCGGCTTGCCTGTTCCGGCCCGCTTCTGCATACAGCGGCCGTGACCCCGACCCCGTTCACCTCGGCAGCCGACGCTCGCAACGTGGGCGGTCCCTTGCTACGCCTTCACCGTGCCGCCCTGGGACGTGATCCCGACGCGGCGGGCTTGGCGGCGCTAGTTACCGCTTGGCGCCGCGGCGCACGGTCGTTGGAGCTTTCACGCGTCCTGGCCGGAACCGAAGAGTTCCGCAACATGCATGGCCCGGGGTCGCCGGACGACTCTGCCACCATGGCCACGGCCTCCCGCATTGCGGTCCAGGCATTCAAGGCTGACGACCCTTCCGCTTCGAGCCTGGCCGCGGCAATGGCCGGGCTGTCCAGGGCGGAGGTTGTGGCCGCCGTCGCCGAGGCTGCGCCGGTCCGCGCGCGGTCCCCCTTGCTGCCCGGCCTGTTCCCGGATGTGCTGCCGGACGATCCCGTCGCTTATGCCTTCTGGGTGGCGGCGCATGACACCCCCTCCCCCGAGGACCTGGCCCGCTTGCCACCGCTGGCCGGCCCACGCGTCAGCCTGGCCATGCTCGCCGGCGACAGCGAGACGGAGGCGGCGTTGCGAACCCTGGAAAGCCTGCAAGCCGGGGTTTACCGGGACTGGGAGGTCTGCCTGGCCACCCGCCTGCACTCCGCCTGGCCGCAGCGCGCACTGGCCGCGGCGGCAGCGGCCGAGCCTCGGTTGCGCCTGATGTCGAACGGGCGCGGCGGTGACGCAACCGACCTGCTGAACGCCGCCCTGGCAGCCTGCGCCGGCGGCGTTGCCGGCATTCTTGCCCCTGGGGATACGGTGGCGCTCACTGGGCTGTACGAGGCAGTCCAGGCCTGGACCGCACGGCCCGGCATCCGGATGCTCTATACCGACGAGGACCAGACGGACCTTGCGGGCCAGCGCCGCGCGCCGCGGTTCAAGCCGGCCTACAGCCCCGATGCACACCGGGGCGGCATCCCGGTCGGTCAGCTTGCGCTGTATGAAGCTGCCCTGCTGACCCAGTTGGGCGGGCTGCACGCCGGGCCGGACCCGGAGCATGACCTTGCCCTGCGCGCCGCTGCGGCAATCGGCGCGGCAGCGGTCGTCCATGTGCCCGCAGTGTTGTGCCATTGCGCCGCAGCCCCGCCCTTCCCTGCCGCGCTGCCCGGCCCCGCCGCACCCGATCCTGCCTTGGCTGACCCCGCACTGCCGGACCGGCTGCCGGGCGTTACGGTCGTCCTGCTGACGCGGGACCGGCCCGACCTGCTGGCTGCCAGCACGGACGGGGTGCTGCACGGCACGGACTACCCGGCCATCGAGCTTCTGGTCGTGAACAATGGCAGCACCGATCCCGGCGCCCTGGCGTTGCTGGACAAACTCGCAACCGACCCGCACGTGCGCGTGCTCCGGCATCCCGAGCCGTTCAACTTCTCCGCCCTGAACAACGCTGCCGTGCGAGAGGCGCGCGGCGAGGTGCTGGTGCTGCTCAACAACGACACCGAGATGCCGGACCGCGGCTGGCTGCGCGCCCTGGTGCGCCATGCCGTGCGCCCCGATGTCGGCCTGGTCGGTGCGCGCCTGCTGTACCGGGACGGCACGCTGCAGCACGGCGGCATGGTGCTCGGACCCATGGGACAGGCAACGCATGTGCTGCGCGGCGCTCCGAGGGACGCGCCGGGCTATGAGGGGCAGTTGGCCTGCACCCGGGACCTGTCGGCCGTGACTGGCGCCTGCATGGCGCTGCGGCGCGAGGTGTGGGACGCGGTGGGCGGCATGGATGAGGCCCTGCCGGTCGCATGGAACGACGTGGACCTGTGCCAGCGGGTGGGTGCCGCCGGGCTGCGCGTGCTGTGGACGCCAGACGCCGTGCTGCTGCACCTGGAGGGCGAGACCCGCGGCCTGGACGCGGACGACCCGGCGCGCCTGGCGAGCTTCCTGGCCGATGCCGCCCGCTACCGCGCGGCTTGGGGGCGTGCGGCCGACGAGGACCCGTTCCTCAACCCGAACCTGGCCGCCACCGACCATGAACTGGTGCTGGCGCCGCCGCGGCACCTCCGGCCCTGGCAGGTCCAGCCGGCTGCCGGGACGCCCGCTGGATGATCGGGCACCGTGCTGGCTGCTGCCTCTTCCCCGGGGAGAGGGCCGGGGTGAGGGAAGCCACGGGGACCCAACCTGGCCACGTAGGAGGTAGAACTTGGCTCCAACACGGCAGGGGTTGGCGCTTGCCGCCTCCCTCACCCTGGCCCTCTTCCGTAGGGAGAGGGAGCAGGCAGGCAGGCGACGTTCCTATGTTGTATGCGTTGGCCGTGTGCCGTGAGGGAGGTGGCTGTGGACCATAGCCTGGCCGTCACCCCGGATGCCGCCCCGGATGCCCTTGCGCGGTTGTGCGACCCGGCGCTGGCTGCGGTGTTCCTGCACCCGACCCGTACCGGCGTCGTCAGCGCCTGGTACGGCCATGTCCCGTTCGCGCAATGGTTGGTCGCCGCGCTCCGCCCACGCCGGCTGGTCGAGCTGGGCACCCATAACGGCGTGTCCTACGCCGCGTTCTGCGGCGCCATCGCCCACCTGGGCCTGGACACAAGCTGTTACGCCGTGGACACCTGGCAGGGCGACGAGCACGCGGGCGGATACGGCGACGAGGTTTACGAGGACCTGCGCCGCTTCCATGACCCGTTGCACGGCGCCTTCTCGGAGCTGATGCGCTGCCGGTTCGACCAGGCGCTGCCGCACTTCGCCGACGGGTCCATCGATCTGCTGCACATCGACGGCTTCCACACCTACGAGGCCGTGCGCGAGGATTTCCTGTCCTGGCGCCCGAAGCTGTCGTCCCGCGCAGTGGTGTTGTTCCACGACACCAACGAGCGCCGGGCCGACTTCGGCGTCTGGCGGCTGTGGGCGGAGCTGCGGGCCGAGTATCCAGGTTTCGAGTTCCTGCACAGCCATGGTCTGGGCGTGCTGGCGGTCGGCGCCGACATGCCGCCCGGCCTGCGCGACTTGTGCACGGCGGACCCGGCCGGCATCGCCCTGCTGCGCGACCGCTTCGGCCAGTTGGGCGAACGCTGGATGCAGCACTTCGAGGCCACCCAGGCCCTGGCCGGGCAGCGCCGGGCAGAAGCGAGCAACGCCGGCCTGACTGCGACCCTGGAGCCGCTCGGCGCCAGGAATGCAGACCTGGAGGAGCAGACCACCCGGCAGCGCGAGGACCTGGATGTCCTGCGGAACGAGCACGAGGAGGCGCTGGACCGGCTGCATGAAGGGTGGGCCTACCAGGCTGCCCTGGAGGCCCGCGCCACGGCCGGCGATGCCCATGCGGTGCACTTGCGGACCCTGCTGGCCCAGCGCGCCGAGGATTGGGAGCGGGTCCACGCCATCCTGGCCGGGCAGCAGGCCGAGGCCGCCGGGCTGCGGGCGGAGCTGGCGCAGGTGCAGGGGATGCAGGCGGCGTTGCTGGGTTCGCTGTCCTGGCGGCTGACCCGGCCGGTACGGTGGCTGGGTGGCCTGCCCCCGCTGCGCCGGGCCAAGACCCTGGCCGGGCTGGTGCTGCGCGGGCAGTTGGCCGAGCACCGCCGCATGGTGGCCCGGCGCAAGGCGGAGGTGTTGGCCCTGCGCGCCTTTCCGTTGTTCGATCCGGCCTACTATCTGCGGCAGTACCCGGCGCTGGCGGCGGCCGGGCATGATCCGGTGGAGCACTTCGCCTGGGTCGGCATGGCGGCCGGCGCGCAGCCTAGCCCGTACTTCGACACGGCTTGGTACCTGGCCCGCAACCCTGCCGTAGCGGCATCCGGCGAGAACCCGTTGCTGCATTGGCTGCGGATTGGAGCGGCGGAGGGCCTGGACCCGAATGCCTTCCTGGATGTGGACTGGTACTCCGCGCGTTATGGGGTGGCCCTCACCGGCCTGGACCCGTTGACGCATTACCTTCGCATCGGCGCTCCGGCCGGGCACGATCCGAACCCCGGGCTGGACGCCCAAGCCTATGCGTTCGAATACCCCGAGGCGCTGCGGGATGGCATGACGCCGCTGCTGCACTGGTGGACCATCGGCGCCGGCAACGGATCGGACCCAGGGCCGCTGTTCGACGCGGCCTGGTACCGCGCGCAGCACGGGCTGGGCGCCGCCGACCCGCTGGCGCATTGGCTCGACGCCAGGCGATCCGGGGGACCCACCCTTCCGACCTCGTCCCTGTTCGCCCTGACTGGCGGGGCGCAGCGGCCCATTGCCTTCCCGGAGCAGGACCGGCCGGACGTCAGCATCATTATTCCGGTCTATGGCCACCTGGCCGACACCATGCGCTGCCTCTACTCGGTGATGGCGTGCAGCGGGGACGCGGTCTCCTATGAGGTGATCGTCGCCGACGACAACCCGGCCGCCCGCATCGCCCCGCTGCTGGCGGAACGCTGCACCGGCCTGCAGCTGATCGAGAACCCGGAGAACCTCGGCTTCCTGCGGAGCTGCAACGCGGCGGCTCGGCAGGCGCGCGGACGATATGTGCTGTTCCTGAACAACGACACCACGGTGCAGCCGGACTGGCTGGCGCCGCTGGTGCGCCTGGCCGATGCGGACCCGCGGGTGGGCCTGGTCGGCGCCAAGCTGCTGAATCCGGACGGCACCCTGCAGGAGGCCGGGGGCGCCATCCTGTCCAACGGCTGGGGCCAGCCCTACGGCGCGGGGGACGACCCGGCGCTGCCGCAGTACAACCACGTTCGCGAGGTGGACGTGGTGGTCGGCGCCTGCATGCTGGTGCGGCGGGCGGCCTGGGACGGGGTGGGCGGCTTCGACGACCGCTATGCCCCGGCGTTCTACGAGGAGTTCGACCTTGCCTTCGCGCTGCGGGAGGCCGGCTATCGCACGATGTACCAGCCGGCCAGCCGGGTGACCCACTGGGGCAGCAACTCCTACGGCGCGGCGGCGCGGGACCGGCAGAGCGCCCGTAACCACGCGCAGTTCTGCACCAAGTGGGCGCGCGTGCTGCCGGGCCAGCCGGCGCCGACCGCCGCGCCGTTCCAGCAACGCGAGCGTCCGCCGCGGGCCGGCACCGTGCTGGTGATCGACGACCGCGTGCCGGAGTGGGACCGCCACGCCGGCGGCCTGACCGTCAGCCAGTACCTGCGCCTGCTGCGCCACATGGGCTGGCGCGTGGCCTTCCTGCCGGCGATCGATGCCTCCGACCTGCAGCCCTACACGGCCCTGCTGCAACAGGACGGGATCGAGGTGCTGCACGCGCCGGAAACCCTCCAGCATTGGCTGACCGCGAACGGCCGCTACGTGGACTTGGTCTGGACGGCCCGCCCGGACGTGACCGGCCCCTTGCTGGACCTGATCCGCACCCACACCCGGGCGCCGGTGATCTATTACACGCACGACCTGCACTACTTGCGCGAGCTGCGCCGCCATGCGGTGGACGGCGATCCCCGTACCCTGCAGGAAAGCCGCCGCCTGCAACGCATCGAGGAACGCATCTTCGCCCGGGTGGACCGGGTGATGACCCCCAGCACGGAAGAGGCGCGGATCATCGCCGCCGCCGTGCCGGCAGCCAAGCCATTTGTGATCCCGCCCTACATCGTGGCCGAGGCTGCTGCCCCGGAGCCGCCAGCACTTGGCGGTGCGCTGCTGGCCGATGCGGTGATCTTCGTCGGCGGCTTTGCCCATGCGCCCAACGTCGATGCCGCGGTGTGGCTGGTGCAGGACATCATGCCGCTGGTGTGGGCGGCGGTCCCGGAGGCGCGGGTGCTGCTGGTGGGCAGCGCGCCGCCGTTCCAGGTGCAGGCGCTGGCGGGGCCGCGGGTGGAGGTGACGGGCTTCGTGCCGGACATCGCGCCGCTGTATGCCCGCGCCCGGATGTCGGTCAGTGCGCTGCGTTACGGCGCCGGGGTGAAGGGCAAGATCGTCGCCAGCCTGCAGGCCGGCGTGCCCGTGGTGACGACCTCGGTGGGCAACGAGGGCCTGGACCTGTCGGACGGGGGCCAGGCGATGATCGCCGATACCGCTGCCGCGCTGGCGGAGGACATCATCGCGCTGTGGCGCGACCCGGCCCGCGGCGCGACGCTGGCCGCCGCCGGGCAGGCCGTGCTGCGCGACCGCTACAGCGAGGACGCGGCCCGGAGCGCCCTGCTGGCCGTGCTGGACGGGCTGGAGCCGCAGCAGCATGCGCCGCGGCCTGCACTCCCATCCCGGCCTGCATCCCAGCCCCAATCCGCCTTCCAGAAAGAACGCACATGAACGCCGTGGCCCCCGTGCCGGTGTCCCAGACCACGCCAGCCTCCTTGCCACCATCCTCGGCCGGCCGGCCCTCCGTCCTGGTCGATTTGCGGCCGTGCTACGAGGGGTTCGCCGGCATCCCGCAGGAGACGCGGCTGCTGTTCGCCATGTTCGCCGACATGGGGCTGGCGCGGCTGGGCGGCCTGGCGTCGGGCATCCACTTCGCCGCTCCGCCGCGCCGCAGCAAGAATGCCAACACCCCGTTCGACCGCACCCTGGAGCAGGCGCGCGTGCTGATCAGCCAGGACACTAAGCGGCATCATGCGCCGCCGGGCCTGTCGTTGCTGCTGCCCGGGCCGATCCGGCGGCGGATGCACCACGTCACCACCATCCTCAGCCTGATGCACCGGGAGGAGCAGCTCGACCTGCGGATCGACCCGGTGCTGTTCGAGGACTACTTGTGGATGAAGCTGTTCGACAACACGCTGGCGCCGTCGGACCGCCACCTGATCGGGCGGGCCGAATATTATGCGACGGCGCTGGGGCATGAGAACGCGCGGTCGCTGTCGCTGCTGCCGCTGGCGTTCCAGAGGAAGCTGAACACCACCGGGTGGGACGTGTTCTTCGGCGCAACCGTGTCGCCGTACAAGCCTTCGCCGGGCACCGCGTTCATGGTCCGCTACTACGACGCGCTGCCGCTGCTCAGCCCGCACACCATCGGCGAGCCGTGGCCGCACGCCAACAGCCACGCCAGCATGATGCGCCGCAACATCGAGCAGGGCGCGTACTTCTACTGTGATAGCGAGCCGGTGCGGGAGGATGTGCTGGCGCTGTTCCCGCAGGCCGAGCCGCGCATCCACACCATCCCGGCGCTGGTCGCCCCCGAGTACCGCCCGGACGTGCGCCCGGATGCGGAGCTGCGGACCATCCTACGGCGCCGGGCCAGCACGGCGACGGCGCCGGCGGGCGGGCGAAGGGAGGCGCCGGGGGAGCCGTTGCCGAAGCTGATCATCGCATGCTCCACGCTGGAGCCGCGCAAGAACTACCTGCGGCTGTTCCGCGGCTTCGAGATCGCGCGGCGCATGACCAAGACGCCGATGCAGCTGCTGATCGTCGCCAACCCCGGCTGGCGGTCGGACGCCGAGCTGGCAGAGCTGAAGCTGCTGGTGCGGGAGGGGGCGTATCACGTGGCCGGCGTGCCGTTGCCGGAGCTGCGGGTGCTGTACTCGATGGCGCACCTGGTGGTGGCGCCGAGCCGGGCGGAGGGGTTCGACTACAGTGGCGTCGAGGGCATGGCGTGCGGCACGCCGTTGGTCGCCAGCGGGATTCCGGTGCACCGCTGGGTTTATGGGGACGCGGCCGAGTACTTCGACCCCTACGACGATGAGGAGCTGGCGGGGATCCTGGCCCGGCTGGTCGACCTGCCGCGGGAGAGCGGGCACCTGTCCGACATGCGCGACCGTGGGCTGCGGCGGGCGGCGCTGTACCAGGCCCCGGCCCTGGCGCCACGGTGGGAGCAGGCGGTGCTGGACGTGATCCAGGCGCAGCGCCTGCTTTCCCCCTCCTCCTCCGGGAGAGGGTTGGGGTGAACGAGGCCGGAAGCGCCGAGAGGCAATCATTGGATACGGCGTCCGGTCCCGCATCGGCAGGGTCCGCCCTGGCCGCTTCCTTACCCCAGCCCTCCCCCGGGGGAAGAGGAGGCAGTAGGGATAACAACTTCGACTTCCTGCGCCTGTTCGCGGCGCTGATGGTGATCTACGGGCATGGCTGGGTGCTTTCGACCAATGCCGGGCCGGGCTTCTGGGGCGTGCCGTTCGCGCGCATCGGACTGGACATCTTCTTCAGCATCAGCGGCTACATGGTCACCGGAAGCTGGCTGCGGACGCCGGACCTGCGGGTGTTCCTGCAAAAGCGCGCGCTTCGCATCCTGCCCGGCCTGGCTGCCTGCGTGCTGGTGACGGTATTGGTGCTCGGGGCGCGGCTGACCCGCCTGCCCCTGGGCACCTACCTGATCAACCACAACACCATCAAGTATCTGAACAACATCATCCTGCATCCGGCGCTCTACTTACCCGGGGTGTTCGTGGGCCTGGGGCTGGGCGGCGCTGTCAACGGATCGTTGTGGAGCCTGTTTCCCGAGGCGCTGTGCTACCTGACGGTCCCGGCCTTCGCCCTGATCGCCATCCGCCCACGACTGTGGGCGCTTGGGTTGACGGGCCTGCTGGCGGGCACGGCGGGGCTATGGCTGTTCTATGGCTATGACGGCGAGGCTATCGTCCTCAATGGAACGGACGTCAAATACATGCTGGTAGAGGTGCCGTTCTTCCTGCTTGGCGGCCTGTGCCGGCTGCTGGAAGACAGGATCGCTGGCTTCTACCGGGCAGACTTCGCCCTGCTGGGCTACTCGCTCAATTGGATGGTCTCCAGTTGGTACAGCTGGTGGGACATTCCGGTCGAGTGGGTGACGCTGCCCTACATGGCGCTATGCTTTGGCCGCATGTCGATGCCCGTGGTCCGCCGGGCGGGGCGGTTCGGCGACCTGTCGTATGGAATGTACCTGTATGCCTTTCCGGTGCAGCAGGTCATTCTTGGGGCGGCTCCCCGGTTTGGATACCCGATCCTCGCCTGCATGGCGCTGACTGTTCCCTTTGCGGCGCTGTCCTGGCACCTGGTCGAGAAGCCGGCCCTGCGCTGGAAGCCCGGCAGCCGCAAAGGCTCCACCGTGGCGCATGACACCAGGGTAGCGCACGTGATGCCGGACGAGGAGCCGGTTCCGAGCCTGGCAACCATAACCAATGAATGGTCCCGATGAAAAAAGTCCTCGATTGGGCGCGTGGAGCCAGCCGCGTCAAGGAGACCACCGCGAAGACGATCATGCTCGGTGACGTGCAGACCGTGCTAACCGGCGCAGCCGACGATGATTACTTCAAGGCCGTCGAGCACCATGCGGCAGCACTGGACGGCCTGGCGGCGCTCGTATCCCGCCACATCCCCCCCTCTTCGGCCGTCATCGACGTGGGCGCCAACATCGGCCTGTCCACGATCCTGCTCGCCCGCTTGGCCAAGCGCGTCGTAGCCTATGAGCCATCCCCGCCAAACCTCGCGTTCCTGCGCCGCAACCTGGAGCTGAACGGGATCACCAACGTGGAGGTCAGGGCTGCGGCGGCCTCCAGCGAGCCGGGGACGCTGCGGTTCCATGTCGCGCAGTTCGGTGCCGGCTCCCACGTCGTCGCGTCCGGCCATGTGTCAGGCGGCACCATCCCGGCTGTCGATGTCCCCGCGGTGATGCTGGACGACGAGGTCCTGCCGCCCATCGCGTTCATCAAGATCGATGCCGAGGGGCACGAGCCTGACGTGCTGGCCGGCGCCAGACGTCTCCTGGCCCGCGAGCGTCCGCTGATCTACACGGAGGTCAACATCTGGTGCCTGTCCGCCTTCGCCGGACACAGCCCCGGCGCGCTGGTCCGGACGCTTTGGCAGGCGTTCGAGGTCGGCAAGCCAGAAGCTGACGGCCAGATATCGCCGCTGCCGGACGGATATGGATTTCTGCACGACACCATCGTCCACAACCGGGGCATGTCGGACATCGTCTTGCGGCCACGGGAGAACATGCCGATGCCGTCGCTGCCAGAGCTTGCCTGGCCGGAGACGGCGCTCGCCGCCATGCGTGCGGCTGGACCGGATGGAAGCCAGCGCGGGTGATGCGGCACGGTCGCAGAACATAGCCGCACGGGGTGTAATCGTTGCCCTCTTGCCTCGATCAATCGCTGTGGCTTGCGATGACTGCCAACCACCCTACGCTCTGACCCCTTGCGGTAGCGCACTGTCATTGCGAGCCGTGCTTGCGGCGTGGCAACCCAGGGGGCCGCCAGCGCGGTCCTTGCGCCCTGGATCGCCACGCCGAAGCCGGCTCGCAATGACGGTGCGCCCCGGAACAGGAGCGGTCAAAGTCAAAGGCGTTGGGCATAAGCCCATACCCTTAGCGTTCAGGCTCGCAGACAGTTGGCACGAGGTCGATGGAGGCACTCGCGCGACGGCGCGTCCAACGTCGCAGGCGTAGCATTGGGGCTTCTACGAGGTTCCAGGACACCAGGGCGAGGATGATGGTCACTGGCAGGGCGATCACGAAGACTGTTAGCGGCGCCAAGGACTGATGGCCCAACGCCACGACCGAGTTCAGCACCGGGAAGCCGAAGAGGTAAACGCCATAGGAAAGGTCGCCGGCCCATGCCTTCAACCGGGTTCCGAGGCCGCCCGCCAAGCCCACCCATAGCACGGCGTAGGGCAGGCATAGCTTGACGGTCAGGGACGATGCCATGCCGCCGCGCGCCGCGAACATCAGAAGGACAAGGGTCAGGAACAGGCCGCGGTCCCAAGGCAGCCGGTCTCGATACAGCCAGGCGACGACCCCGGCCAGGAAGTAGCCCGCCATCTGGATGGTGGGGAACACCCGCACCGAGTTGAACAAGATGCCGCCCAGCGCCACGTCGTTGAGTCCGTACCGGACCGCAAGCGGCTCCGCCACGACGCTGGCCAGCCAAAGCGCCAGGACGGCCCAGCGCCGCCCGGAGGCCAGCACCAGGACGAACGGAAGCAGCAGGTAGAACAGCGCCTCCGTTGGCAGCGTCCACAGGGAGCCGTTCACGAACGGCACCGGGTTGTGCTGGAAAACGCCGGCGATCCACGGGTCCAGCCCGAACACTAATATATTCCCCATGTGTGCTGGAGCCAAGGTGCGGAGGTACCAGGGCACGTTGCCCTCGAAGAAGTACGGCCCGAGCACCCAGGCTTCCAGGATCGTCACCAACGCCAATGCCGGCAGGATCCTCAGGGCGCGGGCGGACAGGTAGCTGGACAGGGTGCTCCGCTCCACAGACCGCGCGATCAGGAAGCCGCTCAGGACGAAGAAGAAGGAGACGGCAAGGGTCCCGATATAGCCCAGCGCGATCAGGTCGCTGATGGGGTCGGACGACACGCCAGCCAGCGAATAAGCGTGCCCGAACAGCACCAGCAGCGCTGCGACGAGCCGGATTGCATCGAAGTTGTTGAACCCTGCGTCGAACCGGTCTTGGAGCTTGCTGCTGGACGCCATGTGATGCTCCCGATTGCGGACAGGCGGCCGAGACTCAAACCGGCAAGGCGCCCCGGCCAACTCAGGCTGCCGCCGGCGGCGGCACCGCCCGGCGCTCTTAGCCCGGCCTGCGGCGGCCACGGTACTGGGCGGTGCGCCGCCATCTGCCCTGTGCTGCAACCGGCGCGATGGCTTGGAAGCGTCCTAATTACCGGCCCGAAGCAGCGCCCGCAGCCCTCCCCGGCGCGGCGGCGGCGGCGCTGCAGTCACAGGCTGCAGGCCCGGCCAGTTGGAGTAGTTGATCCGCGCCGCCTCCGCCGGGGTCAGCGGCGGGCGCGGCTGGTCCAGACGGCGGCCGACGACCGCGGTGTGATAGTTGGGCAGCACGCCGTGCTTGGTCAGCAACTGCTCGGTGGCGATGATCAGCCGGGCGATGGTCTGGTCCCGCGGGTTGTCCCAGTCGAAGTTGGGCAGGATGCCGGTGAAGAACGGCCGCATGATCGCCCCGCCGTAGTCCTGCCGGTGCACCACGTCGAACCACTGGTAGGTCAGCGGCAGGATTCGGGACGCATGCACGCCCTCGGAGGGGTCATGGCCCATCATGAACTCCAGGGACGGGCGCGGCACCATGGTGCGGGTGTGCTTGGCCAGCACGTCCCAGCGGAATTGCGCGTCCAGGCAGTCGTTCAGCTCGTCCATGATGGCCAGGACTTCCGGCTCGTACATGTGGTGGTCGGGGCCGACGTACTCGTCGTACCACAGCAGGCCGCCGGGCTTGAGAACGCGGTGCATGAGGGCGAACATCTCCTCGATGCGGTCGAAGTGGTGGATCGCGGCCTGCACGAACACCGCGTCGTACCCGGCGGTCGGCAGGTCCTCCAGCAGCACGTCCCCGGTGCGCAGGTCCAGGCGGTCAGCGTAGGGCTTGCCGGCCACCCGGACGCGGGCGCCCTCGATGGCGGTGCGGGACATCTCGTAGGCGGTGACGTGGCCGGCATAGTCGTGCTGGACCAGGTACTCCTCCAGGAACGCCATGCCGGAGCCGATGGCCAGCACCTTGGCCGGGGGCGGGTTGAACCACTGCTTGGCAATGGAGTCCACCGACCAGCCGTCCAGCGATCCCGTCATCGGCTTGGCAACGGCGTGGGAGTACAGGAACTTGTGCTGGGTGAAGTCGATGGGGTCGCCCTCGATCACCGGCTTGGAGCCGACGTGCTCGCCCTTCTCGTAGCGGTCGTCCCAGATCGAGTTGGCGTCGGCCTGGTGGGCGGCTGGCGTGGTGTCCATGGCGTGATCCCCGGGGTTCCTGGCCCCCAGCATTCCCTTAGCCCGGCACGCCGCCGGTGCCAAACCCCTTACGGCAGCAGCGCCGAGGCCTCGGCCCACAGGCGGCGCACCACATCCCCGGCAGGTTCTGCCCGGGCCAGCGCGGCGGCCTGGCCGGCCCAGGCCTGCATGCGGCCCACGTCGCCGGACGCCTTGGCCTGCGCCCGCATGGCCGCCGTCAGGCCGCGCTGCACCGGATAGGGCGCGGGGGCGAGCGCCGCTGCGGCGTCGGTGTAAGGGGAGGCCACGGCACGGCCCAGCCGACCGCTGAAGGCGCGGGTGGGGACGGTGGCTTCCGGTTCCAGGTCGGCGAGCGCATCGGCCCAGGCGGGGGCGGTGCCGGCCTCGGGACAGCGCAGGAACGCGGTGCCGACCTGCACGGCGCTGGCGCCCAGCAGCAGCGCCGCCGCGACACCACGGCCGTCGGCGATGCCGCCGGTGGCGATGATCGGGACCAGCAGGTTGTCGGCCAGGCGCGGCAGCAGCACCATCAGGCCGGCGCCCTGACGTTCCGCCGCGGCGGCATCGAACGCGCCGCGGTGGCCGCCAGCCTCGATGCCCTGGGCGACGACAGCGTCCGCGCCGGCGGCCTGGGCGGCGCGCGCCTCGGCCAGGGTGGTGGCGCAGGCGAACCAGGCGATGCCGCGAGCGTGCAGGCGGTCCACGAAGGCCGGGGGGAACAGGCCCATGATGCTGGATACGGCGGCCGGGCCGGCTGACAGCAGGGCGTCGCATTGGGCGGCGAAGTCGGGAGGCGCTGCATTGCCGGCCTCCGCTGGCACAGTGGGTCCCCATTCTGCCAGGAAGCCGCGCATGGCGGTCTCGACCGTGGGGTCGCGGGCGGGAGGCGGGTCGGGCACCCAAAGGTTGATTTGGAAGCCGCCGTTGCTGGCGGCGCGGAACTCGGACGCCCAGGCCAAGATGCCGGCGGGATCAGTCAGCAACGCACCCAAGGCACCCATGCCGCCGGCGTTGGCGACGGCGGCGGCGAGCTGCGCCGGGCAGGCGCCCGCCATCGGGGCTTCAAGGATCGGCGCTTGTAGGCCGAAGCGGCGGCAGAAATCATCGGCGCGGGTGCGAGGCGAGGTCATGCTGCAACCTGGATTATGGACGACTGGCTGCCTGCTTCCTCTCCCTCCGGGCCGGGGTGAGGGAGGCCGCACGGATCAAACTTCGGCCGTCGAGAGACCCGTAAACTTGATGGCGCGGTGCGTGCCGCTTCCCTCACCCCGGCCCGGAGGGAGAGGGGGACGAAACCGAGCGGAACAGGGCGTACTGCCCCGCGCTCGTCTCGTCCCAGCCGAACCGCTCGGCATAAGCCCGCGTTGCCGCCCGGTCCGGCGGCGCAGCCCATAGGTCCCGCACCCCGGCGGCGATCCCCTCCGGCGTGCGCGGCGCGATCAGCCCGGCATCGCGGCATTGCACCACCTCCGGGTTGCCCGGGATGTCGCTGGCGACCACCGGGGTGCCGCAAGCCATGCTCTCCAGCAGCACGTTGGCCCAGCCCTCGCGGCTGCTGGCCAGCACCATCACGTCCGCGGCCCCGTAGCACGCCGCCAACTGCCCATGCGGGCGGGCGCCCAGCAGCCGCACCCGGCCCGCCAGGCCCAGCCGCGCAATCAGTGCTTCCAGGTCCGCCCGGTCCGGCCCCTCGCCCAGGATCACCAGATCCCAATCCGGCAGCAGCCGCATGGCCTCGATGGTGACGGCGTGGCCCTTGCGCTCGATCAGGTGGCCGACGGAGATCAGCGTGGGCCGGGTCAGCCCCAGCGCCTGGCGGATGGCGGCGCGGTTCATCGGCCGGAACAGGTCCACGTCCACGCCGTTGCGCAGCACCTGCACCCGGTCCGGCGCGGCCCCCAGCGCCAGCACGCCGTCCCGCAGCGCGCTGCTGACGGTGACCACCCCGGCCGCCGCCTGCACCGCCATCTGGATCAGACGGCGCGGCGCCGGATAGGTGGCGATCTGCGTCACGTCCGACCCGCGCGCCGTCAACACCACCGGCCGCCCGAGCCGCTGTCCGAGCCAAACCGCCGCCACCCCGTCGGGATACAGGTAGTGTGCGTCGATCACGTCGAACTGCAGCCCCGCCGCCATCAGCCGCTGCACCGCTCGCAGGCTGGCCCAATACAGCAGGTAGGGCGCCGCCGTCATGCCCACCCGGGGCAGCAAGGGATAGCGCGGGTGATAGACCTGCAAGCCATGCCGGACCTCGTGCCGGGCGACCCGCGCGTGCCGTCCCCAATCGCCGAAGCGGGCCGCAGCGGAGGGAAAGTAGGGCACCGGGGCCATTACCGTGCTGCGGACCGGCTGGGTCGCGACCAGGTGGCGCAGCCGGTTCTCGACGAACACGCCGTGGTTGGGCCGCTCGGCGCTGGGATACAGCGTCGAGAAAGTCAGCAGCCGCAGCGGCTGGTCGTCGGCGAAGCCGTGGATCGCGCGCGCTCCGCTTCAGGCTGCAGCCGACAGCGCCGGCTGCGCCTGGTCCAGCATGGCCTCCTCGGCCAGGAAGCCCTCGAACACCAGCAGCAGCCACAGCACCCCGGCGTGGTTGAACCGCCCGGCCTCGTGCTCGTCGATCAGTTGCGCGATGGCGTCCTGCGCGAACAGGCCGGACCCGAGCATCGCCTCCCCCAGCAGCCGCTCGCGCAGCCGCCCGGCCTGAGTGCGGAACTGCTGGTCGAGCGACATGGCGAAGCCCTGCTTCGGCCGGTACAGCACCTCGTGCGGCAGCAGCGGCTCCATGGCGCGCTTCAGCACCCACTTGCCTTCGCGCCCGCGCAGCTTGAGGCCCGGCGGCAGGCCCAGGCCCCACTCGACGAACGTGTAGTCCAGCATTGGCGCCCGCACCTCCAGGCTGTGCGCCATGCTGGCCCGGTCCACCTTGGTCAGGATGTCGCCGACAAGATACGTGTTGATGTCCACGTACTGCGCCTGCAGCAGCGGATCGTCCGACCCGCAGCCCTCCATCAGCGACGTGATGCGGCGCGACGGGTCATGCCCGTCCAACCCGGCCTCCAACGCGCCGGAGAACAGCGCGCGGCGGCGGTCGTGCTGCACCTTGCACACCATGCGGTAGTAGCCGAGCGCGGCGTCCAGGCTGATTTCCGTCAGCGTGTGCTTGGCCCGCAGCCAGCGCGGGGCGCGGTCCAGCTTGGGGTAGATGCGCGCCAGCTCGCCGACCACGCGGCGGCGCACGGGGCCGGGCAGTAGGCGGCGCACGGCCTCGGTCATGCGGTGCCACTGGTAGCGGCGGTAGCCGCCCAGCACCTCGTCGCCGCCGTCGCCGGACAGGGCGACGGTGACGTGGCGCCGGGCCAGGGCGCAGACGTGGCCGGTGGGGACGCTGGACACGTCGCCGAACGGCTCGCCGAACACCCGGGCCTGGTCGCGGGCGGCGTCGATGTAGTCGATAGTGGTGGGTTCGGCCCGGTGCTCGGTGCCGTAGCGGGTGGCGACCATCTGGGCGAAGCCGCGCTCGTCCTCGGCACCGGGGAAGCCGATGGTGAAGGTGCTGAGCGGCGTGTCCCGCAGGCCGGCCGCAATGGCGACGACGGCGCTGCTATCAACGCCGCCGGACAGGAAGGCGCCCAGCGGCACGTCCGATACCATGCGGGTGCTGATGCACCCAGTCAGCCGTTCGGTGAGCTGCGCGACCGCGGCATCGTCCCCGACGGGCTGCGTCGTGGTGGGCACGTCCCAGTAGCGGCGTGGCTGGCACCCGGCCTCGCCCTGCTGCAGCAGCAGGTAGTGCGCGGCAGGCAGCTTGTGGACACCCTCATAGATCGTTGCGGGGTCGGGGATGTAGCCCAGCGCGAAGTAGTCATCCACCGCGGCCGGGCTGATGCGGCGCGGCAGGCCCGGCACGCAGGTCAGCGCCCGCATCTCGGACCCGAACACCAGGTTGCCGTCCGGGGTATGCGCGTAATACAGCGGCTTCTTGCCCAGCCGGTCGCGCGCCAGGAAAAGCTGCCGGCGGTTGCGGTCCCACAGCGCCAGGGCGAAGAAGCCGTTGAGGTGCTGCAGGCAGTCCGGTCCCCAGCTTTCCCAGGCGTGGATGATGGTCTCGGTGTCGCTGCGGGTGCGGAAGCGGTGGCCCATCGCCTGCAACTGCTCGCGCAGGGCGGCGAAGCCGAAAATCTCGCCGTTGAAGCTGATGACGACCGAGTCGTCCTCGTTGAACATCGGCTGCGCGCCGCCGCTGACGTCGATGATCGATAGGCGGCGGTGGCCCAGCCCGACGCCGGGCTCGACGTGGAAGCCGTCGCCATCCGGGCCTCGGTAGGCGATGGCGGTGGTCATGCGGCGCAGCAGCGCCTCGTTGATCCCGGCCGGCCCGGCCTGGTGGAAGATACCCGCAATCCCGCACATCGGCTGTGCCCCTGATGACGCCGCGATGCAGCATAGCGTGGCTTTGCAGCCGGAGCGACTGCGGATGTGTCAGGAAATGGGCGGCACCGGACCCGGCGCCGCCCGGACCCCGCGTGTTTACGAAGGCTTCACTGGGCGCGTGTCAGCTGGCCGCGGATTTCCCCAGCCGGGTTGGTGGCGGTGTGAACGTTGGCGTACAACTTGCCAGCCATCAGGTCGGCCATCTGCGCGTCGGTCAGGGTGGTGCTGCCCTGGATCGGGCTGGCCGCGCTGGCGAACGGCACGACGACGGGCGCGTTGGCGCCAGGCTCGGCCGGGCCGTGGAGGTGCGCCGCCGTGGCTGGGCCAGTCAGGCCGGTGTAATCCTCGGAGTAGGTCAGCATCTTCGTCGCGGTATCCAGTGTGGCGGTCGTGGTGCCCTTGCCGTCGGTCACCTTCGGCGGCACCTCGGCGCCGCCGCTCAGGTTGGCCTTGAAGGTGATGGTTTCGGCGTGGGCGGCCACGGTGGTCAGCAGGCTGACGGCGCCGAGCAGGGCAAGCAGTCGGGACATGGAGGGTTCCTTGCAAAAGGGGTAGCCGAGCCGAACCCTACCGGACGGAGCGCAACGCGTCACCGTACCTATTGCAGTCAGTGCCCGCCGCCCCCGCCGCCGCCGCCCTTCGGCACCCGAACCAGGAACGGCACCACCAGCAGGCTGAGCAGCAACGCGATCCCGATCACCGCAAAGCCGTCGCTGTAGGCCATCAGGTAGGCCTCGCTCCGCACTTGGTTGGCCAGCTCGCCCAACGCCCGCGCGTTCGACCCCACCGCATGCGCCATGCCGTTCAGCCGCTCCGTCGTGCGCCCGGCGTTGTGGGTGATCCGCTCGGCCATCATGCTGAAGTGGAAGTGCTCGCGCTTGTCGACCACCGTGCCCAGCGCCGCGATGCCCACGCTGCCGCCGAGGTTACGCATCATGTTGAACAGCGCCGACGCCCCGCCGGCCTGCGCGGGCGAGATGCCGATCGTCGCCACCTGCGACAAGGGCGAGATGATGAACGGCTGCCCCGCCGCCCGCACGAGCTGCGACACCTTGAGCTGGTCGATGCCGGTGTCAGGCGACATGTAGGCGTTCATGCCGCAGCTCAGGCCGAACAGCACCAGGCCGAAGCCGATCACCATCCGGCTGTCGAACCGCTTCAGCACGAACGGCAGGAACGGCAGGATGAACAGCTGCGGCAGCCCCATCCACATCTGCACCAGGCCGATCTGCAGGGCGTCGTAGTGCTGCACCCGGGATAGGTACAGCGGCATGATGTAAACCGACCCGTACAGCCCCAGCCCGGAGGCGAAGTTGACCAGGCTGGCGGTGCCCAAGGCACGGTTGGTCAACAGGCGCAGGTCGATGAACGGCTCGCGGCGCGTCAGCTCGATGACCAGGAACGCCGTCAGCGACACCGCGGCGATGGCGGCGGCCAGCACGATGCGGTCGTCGCCGAACCAGTCCTTGCGCTGGCCCTCCTCCAGCACGTACTCCAGGCAGCCCAGCCCGGCGGCCATTGCCGCAATCCCGAACCAGTCGCCCCGCGCCAGCCGGTGCAGCTGCATCGGCGCGCCGTCCAGCCCCCAGGCGACCATGCCCAGCAGCAGCAGGCCCGGCAGCACGTTGATGTAGAAGATCAGGTGCCAGGAGTAGTTGTCGGTCAGCCAGCCGCCGATGGTGGGTCCGATGGCCGGCGCGAACGTCACCGTCAGCCCGAAGATCGCGCCCGCGATGGCCCGGCGCGAGGGCGGGATGCGCATCAGCATCACGGTGAACGCCAGGGGGATCAGCACGCCGCCGGTGAAGCCCTGGCCGACGCGGAACAGGATCATCTCCGGCAGGCTGGTCGCCGTGCCGCACAGCACGCTGAACACCAGGAAGATGGCGGCGTTGACCATCAGGTAGCGCTTCAGCCCGAACACCAGGCCGAGCCAGCCGGTGAGCGGGATGACGATGATCTCAGCGATCAGGTAGCCCGTGCTGATCCAGCTTCCCTCGTCCAGGCTGGCGCCCAGGGTGCCCTGGATGTCGGCCAGGGACGAGTTGGTGATCTGGATGTCCAGCACCGCCATGAACGCACCGATCGCGGCACCGAGGTAGGCAACCCAGTCCCGCAGCGACCCCTGCGCCGCGGCCGGCGGCATCGCGGCGGCGGGCGCCGTCACGGTGACGGTGGCGCTCATGGCGCTACTCCGACGCCAGGGTCCGGACGGGCCCGGCCGGCTGGGTGCGGGTATCGACGCTCGCCACCACCGAAAGGCCAGGCCGCAGGCGGCTCAGCACGTCCGGCGGCAGGCTCGTGGTGCCGATGGTGATCCGCACCGGCACACGCTGGACGATCTTGG
>JAABUQ010004849.1_pt1 | contig 22340 bp, 24 predicted proteins | sample 5560001 | NCBI WGS metagenome assembly JAABUQ01 (sample SAMN10711888, study PRJNA513371) | rock metagenome | isolation source: Antarctica rocks | place: Antarctica: Victoria Land, Finger Mt nord | collected 2015-12-18 | reverse complement strand
TAGCGCGGGACGACCCCCGCGCGTTCGTCCATGGGCGGCTTACGGACGCCGGCCCTCCGCCCAGACGCTCGACCTGCGTCGGCCGGCGTCCGTAAACCTTCACCGGAAACGGAAGCTGACCGAGGTCGCGAAGCTGATCGACATCTCGAAATGCATCGGCTGCAAGGCCTGCCAATCGGCCTGCATCGAGTGGAACGACACCCATCCCGAGATGGAATCGTTCCACGGGACCTACATGAATCCGCACGATCTGACGTCCGACATGTACACGCTGATGCGCTTCAGCGAGTGGACCAACCCCGAGACCGAGAAGCTCGAATGGCTGATCCGCAAGGATGGCTGCATGCATTGCTCGGATCCGGGCTGCCTCAAGGCCTGCCCGGCGCCGGGCGCCATCGTGCAATATTCGAACGGCATCGTGGATTTCGTCCACGAGAACTGCATCGGCTGCGGCTATTGCGTGAAGGGGTGCCCCTTCAACATCCCCCGCCTCTCGCAGACCGACCACAAGGCCTACAAGTGCACGCTGTGCTCGGACCGCGTCGCCGTGGGCCAGGGGCCGGCCTGCGCCAAGGCGTGTCCGACCCACGCCATCTCGTTCGGCACCAAGGACGAGATGAAGGCGGAAGCCGCCGATCGCGTGAAGGACCTGAACGGCCGCGGCTACAAGAACGCGGGCCTCTACGACCCGCCGGGCGTCGGCGGCACCCACGTCATGTACGTGCTGCAGCACGCCGACAAGCCGCACATCTACAACGACCTGCCCGATGACCCGAAGATCTCCGGCCTTGTCCGAGCCTGGAAGGGCGCGGGCAAATATGCCGGCCTCGCCATGATCGGCTTCGCGGCCGTGGCCAGCGCGGCCCATGCCGTGTTCTCGGGCCCCAACAGGGTCAGCCGCGAGGACGAGCAACACGGCGCCGAACTCACCGGGGACGGCCAATGACCCAGGCCCCGGATGGCGACCGGAAGCTCGAAAAGGAGCGCATGATCCAGCCCGGGGATGCGATCCGGCCCGGGCACCCGCCGACCGTGAGCCGCTACGGGCCGCTGGTGCGGGCCAACCACTGGTTCACGGCGCTGTGCCTGATCACGCTGGCGATCTCGGGCATGGCTTTGTTCACGCCGTCGCTGTACTTCCTCACCGGGCTGTTCGGCGGTGGGCAGAACACGCGCGCCTTCCATCCCTGGGTCGGCGTCGCGCTGTTCTTCTCCTTCGCGGCGCTCTTCGTCCAGCTGTGGCGGGCCAACCTGCCCAACCGGACCGACGTGGTCTGGCTGTCGCGGTTCAAGGACGTGCTCAGCGGCAACGAGGACGCGCTGCCCGAGATCGGCAAGTACAACGCCGGCCAGAAATTCGTATTCTGGAGCATGTCCGGGCTGATCTTGGTGCTGATCGTCACCGGCATCGTGATCTGGCAGGAATATTTCGCCGTCTACACCGCCATCGAGGCGCAGCGGGTTGCGGCACTCGCCCATGCCTTCGCGGCCGTGATCATCATCCTGATCTGGATCGCCCACGTCTACGCGTCGATCTGGATCCAGGGCACCATGCGGGCCATGACGCGCGGCTCGGTGACGGCCGGCTGGGCCTACCGCCACCACCGCAAATGGCTGAAGGAGCTGGTCAGCCTGCGGCGGAAAGGTTCGCGGCAGAACGCGGCCGAGTAGGGACGCGGGGAGGCACGTTTCCGCTCGGTCGAGGTTCGTTCGGATCGAACGAAAACAGCGATAAGTCCGGTGCTCTACTGGATCGAATCTGACGCTCGAGTGTGTACCGCGGGCGAGCGAAATCCCATCGTTTTGGCCAGTGCCCTGCGAGCCGACCTCGTGCCGATCGACGAGCGGGCCGGAGGCGCTGTAGCGCGCCCGAGACCTGGCCGTCACGGGCACTCTGGGACTGCCCGAGGATGATCGCGCGCTTGCGGCAGACCAGCTTCAGGTGTCGGCCGGCTCTGCTGCACGGGCTTATGGCGCGACACAGCGGAACCTAAGGCGGGGAGGCCATCGGCCCAGCGCCCCGCATTGCCGGGCTGGCTCACCCGGTCCATATGCTGAGCATGGCCGAGCCCAGAAACATAGCACCCGACCCCGGCGTGATCGGCGGCATCGACACGCCGCCCTTCGCACGCCTGCCAGACCCGGAAGCGCTGTTCCTGAAGCGCGGCCTGCGGCTCCGCGCCTATGCGGAGCAGAGCGACCTCAAGCCCTTCCTGCTGTTCCTGGCCGACTTGGCCGGCGCCCAGGCCGCAATCCAGCCTGCCCTGCCCGCACCGGCCGTGTCGGACGACGACGCGCTGGCGCGCGCGCGGGACGCCGCCATGCCGCCGATCGACCGCGCCGCGCTCGATGAGAATGCGGCCTTCGACGCCACCTTCGACCGGCTGTTCGACGCCGCCGCGGCGATCGACCAGCCCAACGAGGCCCGCGCGGCCCTCCGCCGCATCGCGGCCGATCGCGCGCTGCGCGACACCTGCGCCCGCACCGTACTGGCGGGCGAACGGCCCGAAACCGGCCTGGCCGAACACGCCTATGCGGCCGCTGCCGTCCAGGTGCATCTCGCGCGACTTGCGGCACGGCTAGACGTCGCCAGCCTCGTGCCGGTCGGCACGGGTGCATGTCCGGCCTGCGGCGGCCCCCCAGTGTCCTCCACGGTCGTGGGCTGGCAAGGCGCCGACGGCGCCCGCTACTGCACCTGCGCGCTCTGCGCCACCATGTGGAACGTCGTGCGGGTGAAGTGCACGCTGTGCAATTCGACGAAGGGCATCACCTATATGGGGATCGACGGCGGCACCGATACGGTGAAGGCCGAGACCTGCGACGCCTGCGACCGCTACGTGAAGATCCTGCAGGGCCAAAAGGATGTCGACGTCGACGCCGTGGCGGACGACGTCGGCAGCCTCGCCCTCGACATGCTGATGCGGGGCACGCGCTACAAGCGCGGCGCCTACGACCCCTTCCTCATGGGCTACTGACGTGTCGGCGACGACATCGCGGTTGCGCGACCTGCCCGGGGTCGACGAGCTGATGCGGCACCCCGACGGCGCCGCCCTGGCCGAGCGCTTCGGCCGCCTGGAGGCTGCCGAGGCCATCCGAGCCGTTATCGCGGAGGCCCGAGAGGCGCTGCGCGGCGGCATCGACGCCGATATCGGCCTGCCGGCGATCGCCGCGGCCGCGGATCTGCGGCTTGCGGCGCGCGACCGCTCGAACCTGCGCCCGCTCTTCAACCTCACCGGCACCGTGCTGCACACCAATCTCGGCCGGGCGCTGCTGGCCGAGGCGGCCGTGGAGGCCGCGACAGCCGCCATGCGCGATCCCGTGGCGCTGGAGTACGACCTCGCCACGGGCCGCCGCGGCGAGCGCGACGACCATCTGCGCGGCCTCCTCGCCGAGATCACCGGCTGCGAGGACGCCACCGTCGTCAACAACAACGCCGCGGCCGTGCTGCTGGTCATCAACACCTTCGCGTGCGGCCGCGAGGCTGTCGTGTCGCGGGGCGAATTGGTCGAGATCGGCGGCGCCTTCCGCCTGCCCGACATCATGGCCCAGGCCGGCGCCAGCTTGCGCGAGGTCGGCACCACCAACCGCACGCACGCGCAGGACTACCTTGGCGCCTTCGGACCCGACACGGGTCTCGTGATGAAGGTCCATACCTCGAACTACCGCATCGAGGGCTACACCAAGGAGGTCGCGGCCCCCGAACTGTCGGCCCTGGCGCGCCAGGCGGGCGTGCCCTTCTGCAACGACCTCGGCTCGGGCACGCTGGTCGACCTGTCGCGCTGGGGGCTCACGAAGGAGCCGACCGTGCGCGACGCCGTGGCCGAGGGCGCCGACCTCGTCACCTTCTCGGCCGACAAGCTGCTCGGCGGGCCGCAGGCCGGCTTCGTAGTGGGCCGGCGCGCGTTCATCGCCAGGCTCAACCGCAATCCGATGAAGCGGGCACTGCGGGTCGACAAGCTCCGCCTCGCGGCGCTGGAAGCCACGCTGAAGCTCTACCGCGACCCCGACCGGCTTGCCGGCACCCTGCCGACGCTGCGCCTGCTGGCGCGGCCGCGCGCCGAGATCGCGGCTCTTGCCGAACGGCTACGCCATCCCGTCGAGGCCGCGATGCCGCAGGGCTACCGCGTGACGGTCGCGGTCTGCGCCAGCCAGATCGGGTCCGGCGCCCTGCCGGTCGACACCATCCCGAGCGCCGGCCTGTCGATCGCGCCCGCCGCGAGGCACGGCGACGATGCCCTCGGCCGGCTGGCGGCGGCGTTCCGTGCCCTGCCCCGGCCGGTGATCGGCCGCATCGCCGAGGGCGCCCTCGTGCTCGACCTGCGCTGCCTCGAGGACGAAGCCGGCTTCATCACGAACCTCAGCGCCCTGCCGCGCGACGCGCACCATGCCGTGGCTTGACCGTCTGCTCGGGCGCCGCGCCGAGGATGCGGCCGCCGCCATGGCGCGCGCCCAGGCGCTGGCGGCCTCCGGCGACTACCCGGCCGCGCTGGCCATCTGGGAGCCGCTGGCCCGCAAGGGGCACGCGCGGGCCCGCAACGCCATCGGGGCGTGTTTCGCGGAAGGGCTCGGGGTCGAGCGCGACCCGGCCCTGGCGCACCGCTGGATCGGCCTCGCGGCCGAGGCCGGCGACCCCGTGGCCCAGCGCAACCTCGCGGCGCTCCACTTCCGCGGCGAGGGCGCCCCGCAGGACGACGCCGAGGCGGCGCGGCTCTACCGTATCGCGGCCGAGAACGGCGATGCGCCCGCCCAGGACATGCTGAGCTACATGATGCTGGAGGGTGTCGGCCTGGAAGCCGACCTCGTGGGGGCGCGACATTGGGCCGAGCGGGCCGCCGCCGCCGGAGTGGTGGGCGCCATGACGCGGCTCGGCACGATTCACAACGACGCCGTGGGCGTGCCGCGCGACAGCGAAGCGGCGGTGCGCTGGTGGCACCGGGCGGCCGACCGGGACGACGCCGACGCCCAGGCGTTCCTCGGCGCGGCCCTGCTGATCGGAGGTGGCGCGCCGCGCGATCCCGTGGCGGCGCTGGCCTGGCTGATCCGGGCGCAGAACGGCGGCAGCCTCCGCGCGCCCTCCTATCTGCCGACCGCGCGTGGCGCCAATGACGCCTGCGGCATCGCCGAAGCCGAGCGCCAGGCCCTGGCACCGCTCGGATCCGCCATGGAGCCGACCCCGTGATCGTGGGAACGGCGGGCCACGTCGATCACGGCAAGACCGCGCTGGTCCGCGCGCTCACCGGCACCGACACCGACCGACTGCCGGAGGAGAAGAGGCGTGGCATCACGATCGACCTCGGCTTCGCCTATCTGCCATCGACGGGCAGCACCATCGGTTTCGTCGACGTGCCGGGCCACGAGCGCTTCGTCGGCACCATGGTGGCGGGGGCCACCGGCATCGACCTCCTGATGCTGGTCGTGGCGGCCGACGATGGCGTCATGCCCCAGACCCGTGAGCATCTCGCCATCGTGGATCTTCTCGGGCTCGGCCGGGGGCTCGTGGTCATGTCCAAGGCCGATCTCGCCGACGCCGAGCGCCGCCACGCGGTGGAACGCGAGATCCGGGCCGCCCTGGCCGGCACGGCGCTGGCCGACGCACCGATCCTGCCGGTGTCGACCGTCACGGGCGAAGGGGTCGCGGCCCTCCGGGCCGCCCTCGCGGCCGAAAGCCTGGCCGGAGCCGAGCGGAACCGCGCGGGGCGGTTCCGCCTCGCGGTCGATCGCAGCTTCGTGCTCGCCGGCGCAGGCACCGTCGTCACCGGCACGGTGCTGTCGGGCGCCGTCGGGGTGGGCGACCGCGTGCTGCTGAGCCCGGGCGGCACGCCGGCCCGCGTGCGCTCGATCCATGCGCAGAACCGCGCCGCCGAGACCGGACGCGCTGGCGAGCGTTGCGCCCTGAACCTCGCCGGGGTCGAACGCGCCGCCGCGGCGCGCGGCGACATGGCGCTCGACCCGTCGCTCCACTCCCCCACCGACCGCATCGACGTGCGGCTGCGCGTGCTGTCGGGGGAGCCCAGGCCGGTCGCGACCTGGCTTCCCGTGCGGCTCCATCACGCCGCGTGCGATGTCGCGGCGCGGCTCGTGCCGCTGTCGGCCGAGGGCATCGCGCCCGGCCAGGGCGGCAGCGCGCAACTCGTGTTGGAGCGCCCCATCGCGGCCGCGGCCGGCGACCGCTTCGTGCTGCGCGACACCTCGGCCCGCCGCACCATCGGGGGCGGCACGATGCTGGACCTCCGGCCGCCGGCCCGCAAGCGCCGCACGCCCGAGCGTCTGGCCCAGCTCGACGCCCTCGCCGAGGCCAATCCCGAACGCGCCGTCGCCCGGCTGCTCGCGGTGCAGCCCTACTACCTCGACCTCACGGCCTTCTGCCGCGACCGGGCACTCGCGGCCGGTGCCGCCGACGCCATCGCCGAACGGCTCGGCCTCGTGCCGCTCCGGGTCGGCGACGCGGCCGTCGTGCTGTCGGCCGCGCGCTGGGCCGAGTACGAGGCAGCGCTGGTCGGCGCCGTGGCGGCGTTCCACGCCGAGAACCCGGATCTGCAGGGCCTCGGGGCCGAGCGGCTGCGTCTCATGCTGGAGCCGCGACTGCCGCGGCCCGTGTTCGTGGCCGCCCTGGCCCGGCTCGTCGCTGCCGGCGACATCGCGGCCGAGGGCTCCTGGGTCCGGCGGCCCGACCATGTGGCGCGGCTCAGCACCGACGACGAGGCGCTGTGGACCCGCATCGCCCCGCATCTCGCCAGGCGCGAGGAGCGTTTCCGGCCCCCGCGCGTGCGCGATGTCGCGGGCGCGCTCGGCGCCGCCGAAACGGAGGTGCGCCGCGTGTGCCGTCTCGTCGCCCGCTCGGGCCGCATCGACCAGGTCGCGCCCGACCATTTCTTCACGCGCGACGCCGTGGCCGAGATGGCCGGCATCGTGGCCGATCTGTCGCTCGGCCCAGAGCTGTCGGTCGGCGGACCGGGCGAGTTCACGGCCGCGCAGTTCCGCGACCGCGTCGAGAACGGCCGCAAGGTGGCGATCCAGATCCTCGAATTCTTCGACCGCCTCGGCCTGACGATCCGGCGCGGCGACCTGCGCCGGTTGAACCCGCACCGCGCCGACCTGTTCGGTGCTCCGCCGGCACTCGCGGCGTCGGCACCCGGGGCTTCATGACGGAACCATCACAGAACGGCGCGCGTCGAAGGGCCGGGCGAGTGCCGGACTGCCGCAGACCGATGCGGGCGATCCCGGCCGACGAGGAGGATCGACGATGAGAAGTATCACAGCGGGCCTGTGCCTGTGCCTGTTGGGCAGCGTGGCCTCGGCCCAGACGCCGCCGAGCGCCGCGCAGCTGCCGAAGCCCCCCGTCCCGCAGCCTGCGACACCGCCCGCGGACGGGACCGGCCAACCGAAGCCGTCCGGTTCAGTGAACGACCGCCCGCAGGGCCGGATCATGCCGGGCCAGGGTGGACCCGACAGCGCCATGGCGGTGCCCGGTACGGGCCAGAACGGCCAGCCGGAAGGCGAGATCATCGAGACACCGAACGGATTCTACGTCGTGAGGCCCGGACGGCCGGGCGAGCAGCCCGGCGTAGGGCGCAACCAGCCCGGCGTAGGGGGCGACCAGCCGGGCATGATGGGCGGCCAGCCCGGTGCCCAGCCCGGGGCGGTGAACGACGGCACCATGGCGGACGACGACATGCCGCCCCGGCCCCGCCGCAGTCCCCGGCCGCAAGGCCCCATGCCGGAGGGCAAGGGCGCGCGACTGCGCGTCCACACCCCCAATCTCGGCATCGACGTGAAATGTCCGGACGACGAGTCCATCAAGGTTTGCGTCGACTCCGTGTCGCAGTTGCTCGACAAAGCTGCGGCTCAGCCGCATCCTTGAGCTGATGCATGGATCCGCGTCCGCCGGTGCGGCCGCGGGGTCCATCGAGGGACGCCATGGCTCAGGTTCCATATGCGACGGCGCTGATCATCGGCGCGGGCGTGGGCATCAGCGCGTCGCTGGCTCGCGAGCTGACAAGTGCCGGACTGCGCGTCGGCCTCGTGGCCCGCGACACCGGCAAGCTCGATGCCCTCCGCAGCGAGACGGGCGCCATGGCGTTTTCGGCCGATGCGTCCGACCCCGCCGGCGTGGCGCGGCTTTTCGACGAGGTGGATACGGCGCTCGGGGAGCCCGACGTCGTGGTCTACAACCCAAGCCTCCGGGCACCCGGCCTTTTGGAGGAGCTCGATCCCGAAACGGTCCGCGAAGTCATCACGGTGTCGGCCTTCGGCGCCTTCCTTGCCGTGCAGCAGGCGGCACGGCGCATGGTGCCCCGCGGCCGCGGCGCCATCCTGCTCACCGGCGCGTCGGCCAGCATCAAGGGGTTCCCGAGGTCGGCCGCCTTCGCGATGGGCAAGTTCGCCCTGCGCGGCCTGGCGCAGAGCGCCGCTCGCGAACTCGGGCCGAAGGGCATCCATGTGGCCCATGTGGTGATCGACGGGGCGGTGCGGAGCGCCACGCGTCCGGATCCCGCCGACAGACCCGACAGCACGCTCTCGCCCGACAGCATTGCCAAGACCTATCTCGGCCTCCTGCAGCAGCCGCGCGATGCCTGGTCGTTCGAGGTCGAACTGCGGCCCTGGGTGGAGACGTTCTGACGCTGGCGCGAAAGACCTCGCCGTCATTGCGAGCGCAGCGCAGCAATCCGGGACGGTAGCAGGACTGGGCTCGACCGCTCCGCCTCATCGCCCTCCTCTCTCTCCCGCATGATATCGATATGCCGCAACCCGCCGTCTACATCATGGCCAGCGCCCGCAACGGCACCCTCTACACGGGCGTGACTAAACGGGCCGACCTCTACGAAGGCTTTGCTCGAGCCGCGGGATCCCGCAGCGGCGGGCTCATTTTGCCGCCGTTCTGGATTGCTTCGCTCCGCTCGCAATGACGATGGCTGGATCAGCCGCCCCGTCGCGCAGGTGACGCACGCGGATCGGTACCGGCGGGTGCGAATAGTGGGCCAAGGCGTAGAGCGGGTCGGGCGTCAGGGTCGAAGCATTATCGCGGGCGAGGCCCGTGAGGGCGCTGATCAGCGGCGCCGCCCCGACCGTCCGTCCGGCATAGTCGTCGGCCTGGAACTCGTTGCGGCGCGAGACCCAATTGGTCAGGGGCGCCAACAGCGGGCTCACGACCGAGGCGAGCAGCAGGCAGACGAACAGGCGCACCGCGTCGTCGCCCTGGTCGACACCGAATGCCTCGAGCAGCCAGGGCTGCTTGCAGAGCCAGCCGAAAGCCGCAAGGCCCACGAAGCTGATCAGCGCGCCCTGGGCGAGCCCGAACCAGATGTGCCGGTGACGGAAATGGCCGAGTTCATGGGCAATCACGGCCTCGATCTCGTCGGGTGCGCTCTTGGCAATCAGCGTGTCGAACAGCACGATGCGCTTCGATCGGCCGAAGCCGATGAAATAGGCGTTGCCATGTGCGGTGCGACGCGACGCGTCCATGGTGAAAAGGCCCGACGACCGGAACCCCGCGCCTTGCAGCAGCCGCTCGATGCCGGCCCGCAGCGGACCGTCCTCGAGCCGCGTGAACGTGTTGAAGCGCGGCGCGATCAGCCGCACGAAGACGGCCGGCGCCACGACCATAAGGACCACCACCACGATCCAGGCCCACAACCACCAGAGCCCCGTGAAGGTCCGCATCGCCCAGAGCGCCGCGTAGAGCAGCGGGACAGCCACGATGGCCGAGATGGCCCAGCGCCGCAACAGATCGAGCACGAAGGTCGCGGGCGTCGTGCGGTTGAAACCGAACCGCTTCTCCAACACGAACCTCTTGTAGGCCACGACCGGCAGGTCCAGGAGCGTGCCGACCGCAGCCGTCGCGACCAGGAAGGCCACGCCCCGCCCGAGCGAGGAGGGCAGCACGGCCCCGAGGGCGCCATACAGCAGGCCGATGCCGCCGAGCGCCCAGCCGAGCGTCACCGCGGTGCCGAGCAGCGTTTCGATCCTGGACAGCTTCTCCCGCGCGACCGTGTAGTCGGCGGCCTTGCGGTGTTCTTCGGGCGATACGCTGGCGGCGAAGTCGGCCGGTACGGCGTCGCGGTGGGCCATGACATGGGCGGTCTGCCGGGTCGACAGATAGAACGCGAGCCCCGCCCAGGCCAGGGTGGCGGCGATGAAGGCAGTGAGCAGCAAGGCGTGTCCCCGAGGAAAGCGTCGCGCCACAGATGATCGCTCCGGACCCGGATGCCAAGCGCGGCACGGTGGCTTGGCTTGCGCATCGGTCCGGACCGACAAGGAAAAACCGTGATGGTGCCCTGGGAACTGCTCGACACGGCCCGCATTCCTGGCGACGAGGGGCTGCTGCGCCTCATGCGACGCGGCGCGGATCACGTCATCCGGCTCAACGGCACGGAATTGATGAGCAGCCGGACGGGCGGCTCGGAGGAGGCGCTGGCACGGCACGGCTGCGCCGGGCTCGCCGGCACGCGGGCGCCGCGCGTGCTGATCGGCGGCCTCGGCATGGGGTTCACGCTGCGGGCCGCGCTGGCCATGCTGGGTTCCGAGGCAGCCGTGACGGTGGCCGAACTGGTGCCGGCCGTGGTGGCCTGGGGGCGCGGGCCGCTGGCCGCGATCCATGCGGGCAGCCTCGACGATCCGCGCGTGCTGATCCACGAAGGCGATGTGGGGCAGTTGATCCGCAACGCCGAGCCTCGTTACGACGCCATCCTGCTCGACGTCGATAACGGCCCGGACGGCCTGACTCGCCGGGGCAACGATGCGCTCTATGATGCGGCCGGCCTCGGCCGCGCCTGGGTGGCGCTCCGCCCCGGGGGCGCGCTGGCCGTCTGGTCGTCCGCGCCCGACGAGGCCTTCACGCTGCGGCTGCGCCGGACGGGCTTCGCGGTCACGGCCTCGACCGTCCGGGCCAAGGGCAGGCGCGGGGCGCGACAGGTGATCTGGGTGGCGACACGGGCGCGGTGACCGGGAGAGCCTGCGTGCGGGGCACCGTTGCTCGGGTGCTGCGAGGGCCGACGTCTTCGACCGATGGTCCTGCCTCGCCATCAAGATCAGCTTGCGACGCCCCACCAGGCCCGCTATAAGCCTCGGCACCGGAGGCCGCGTTCCGCCGGGAGTGTCGGAGTGTAGCGCAGTCTGGTAGCGCACCTCGTTCGGGACGAGGGGGTCGTAGGTTCGAATCCTATCACTCCGACCAAAATTCCCGAGACATCAAGTCGCCTTCGGGCTTTATCGATCGGGGTGAGACGCGCTCGCCGCCTCGCCGTACCCGAGACCCCAGAAATGGACAACGCCGAGATCGAGGAGATCTTTTCGGCCCTCGGCCCGGTCGCCATAAGGCGCATGTTCGGCGGCAAGGGGATCTATCATCGAGGACGGATCGTCGCGATCGAACTGCGCGATGAACTGCTGCTGAAAGCCGATGGCGTCAGTGCACCCGCGTTCGAGGCAGCAGGCGCGAGACGATGGGCCTACCTCGGCAAGAAGGGTAACGCGGTCAACATGCCCTATTGGTCGATCCCCGATGACGCTTTCGACGATCCCGACGTCATGGCGCACTGGGTCCGGTTGGCCTATGAGGCGGCGCTGAGGGCGTCGCCCTAGATAGCGGCCCTTCGGTCGGTCGCATCGCGCGGCACCTCGTCGGGCCTTTGCGAGACTGGATTGGCCGGTCGGGACGGACTGGAAAGGCGTCATCGCGAAGATGGAGGCGCTCATTCTCCCCCCGATGGCGCTCTGAAATTGGGCTTGTGAAAACTTCGGTAGGCCTGGACGGTCGCCGGCTCGCGGGGCACACTCGCAACCATGATCTTCATCCGGACCGCTGTCTTCGCCGTCGTGGGGCTCGCTCTCGCGGGCTGCGCCTCCGCATCTGCGCCGCGACCCACCTTCAACGACGATCCGGCAACGGGCCGGCGTTGCTTGGAGTTCGCACTTGCGGGTTGCGTCGGGTGGGATCGTCCGCCGCCATGAGGGCGCGCGTAACGGTCGGTGGCGCCGTTGTCGAGGTCATCATGCGCCTGCCGGTCCTAGGTCTTGTTGTGACACTGGCCGCGACCTCGGCCTGCCTCGCCGCTCCAACGATCGTGATTCCCGGGAAGCTTCAGCAATCCGCGGTGCTGTGTCTCGGCGAGGCTCTGCGCCTCTGCCCCAACGCCTTGGCCGCGAAGGATCATGGGGTGTCGTGCATCCTGGGCAAGCGCCGCTCGTTGAGCCGTCCCTGCCAGACCGTCTACGACCAGGGCGTGCGGCTTCTGCGGGGGCAGGATATCCATATCGACCTGCGGCGGCCGGCAGCTCCATGATCGCCGAACCCTCGTTCGGCTGGCCTACCCTCACCTGCTGGTTCGGATCGCGGTGGATCGCGGGCCGCGCCTGAGCCTCACGTGGCGTCGCCGTCACGCCTCCCGTCGCGGCTCATCGGTCGCCCGCACCCTGCCGGGGATCTTCCTCTGCATCGCCGTCACGCTCTCGGCGACGCTGCTCCAGGCGATCGAGGTCGTCATCGCGGGCCAGCCCTACCTCGAGGCCCTCGTCCTGGCGATCGTGCTCGGCGTGGCGATCCGGACGGCCTGGAGTCCGGGACCGCGATGGAGTCCCGGCATCCGGTTCAGCGCCAAAATGCTGCTGGAGGTCGCGGTCGTGCTGCTCGGGGCTTCCGTCAGCGCCGCCGCGGTGACGGCGCTCGGTCCGGCCCTCATCGTCGGGATCGCCTGCGTGGTCGCTGTGGGGATCGCCACCAGCTACGCGATATGCCGGTTTCTCGGCCTGCCGCAGCGCATGGCGATCCTGGTCGCCTGCGGCAACTCGATCTGCGGCAACTCGGCCATCGCGGCGGTGGCACCGGTGATCGGAGCCGATGGCGACGATGTCGCCTCATCGATCGCCTTCACGGCCGTGCTCGGCGTGCTGGTCGTGCTCGGCCTGCCGTTCCTCGTCCCGGTCCTTCGCATGTCGCTGACGCAATACGGCGTGCTTGCCGGCCTGACCGTCTACGCCGTGCCCCAGGTTCTGGCCGCGACGCTCCCCATCGGGGCTCTCAGCAACCAGGTCGGAACGGTGGTCAAGCTGGTTCGCGTCCTCCTCCTCGGACCGGTCGTCCTCGGGCTTTCCCTGGTCGCGGGCCGGCTCCGCGACGAGCCGGACGAGGCCGCCTCCCACGTGACGGCGAGCGATCGCACCGGGCGCCGCCGGCCGGCGCTGCATGAACTGGTGCCGTGGTTCATCGTCGGGTTCCTGGCGGTCGCTGCGGCGCGCTCCTGCGGCCTGATCCCCGGAGCCATGCTGGTCCCCCTCGGGAGGATTGCCAACATCCTGACGACGGTATCCATGGCCGCACTGGGGCTTGGGGTGGACGTTCGCGTCGTGGCCCGCGCCGGCCTGCGCGTGACGGCCGCCGTGACGGCGTCCCTCTTCGTCCTCGGCGCCGTCAGCTTCGGGCTGATCCGCCTCCTGGGGATCGGTTAACGTCTCCCTCCAGGCGGCCGACATGCCGGGACTGGTCCCCAGCCCGAACGCCAGCCCTCACGCCTGCAGCGGCAGGATCTTGCCGGGGTTCATGATGTCGAGCGGGTCGATGGCGGCCTTCAGGGTGCGCATCATGGCAAGCGCCGCGGGCGGGTGCTCGTCGCGCAGGTAGGCGGCCTTGCCCTGCCCCACCCCATGCTCGCCCGTGCAGGTGCCCTCCATGGCGAGCGAGCGGCGCACCAGGCGATCGAGGAAGCCCTCGACGCGCTTCATCTCGGCGGCATCGTCACCATCGACCAGCAGCCCGACGTGGAAATTGCCGTCCCCCACGTGGCCGACGATCGGCGCCACGAGGTCGTTCTCGGCGATGTCGGCCTGGGTGGCGGCAACGCATTCCGCGAGGCGCGAGATCGGCACGCAGACGTCGGTCGGGATGGCCTTGGCGCCGGGCCGGAGCGCGAAACTGGCCCAATAGACGTCGTGGCGGGCCTGCCAGAGCCGCGTGCGGTCCTCGGGTTTCGTGGCCCACTCGAAGGGGCCGCCGCCGAGCTCGGCCGCGATGGCGCCGAAGTTCGTCGCCTGTTCGGCCGCCCCGGCGGTCGTGCCGTGGAACTCGACGAACAGCACCGGCGTCTCCGGCAGGCCGAGATGCGAATGCATGTTGCAGGCCTTCACCTGCAGCGCATCGAGGAGTTCGATGCGGGCCACGGGGATGCCGGACTGGATGGTCAGGATCGTGGCATTGCAGGCCGCGTCGACGCTCGGGAACGGGCAGATACCGGCTGAGATCGCCTCGGGAATGCCGCTGAGCTTCAGCGTGATCTCGGTGATCACGCCGAGCGTACCCTCGGCCCCGACCATCAGCCGGGTGAGATCGTAGCCGGCGGCGGATTTGCGGGCGCGCCGCGCGGTCCGCATCACCTCGCCCTGCGGCGTCACCACCTCGAGCGACAGCACGTTGTCCTTCATGGTGCCGTAGCGCACCGCATTGGTGCCCGAGGCCCGCGTCGACGCCATGCCGCCGAGCGACGCGTCGGCGCCCGGATCGATGGGAAAGAACAGGCCATGGTCGCGCAGGTGGAGGTTCAGCGCCTTGCGGGTGACGCCGGGTTCGACCACGCAGTCGAGGTCCTCGGCATGGACCGCCAGCACCCGGTTCATGCCGGATGTGTCGATCGAGATGCCGCCGAAGGGCGCGTTGACGTGTCCCTCGAAGGACGTCCCGGTGCCGAAGGGGATCACGGGCACGCGGTGGGCCGCGCAGAGCTTGACGATGTCGGCCACTTCGGCGGTCGACTCCGGCCATACCGCGGCATCGGGCGGCTCGGAGCGCAGGTTGGTGCGGGTGTGGCAGTGCTGTTCAAGGATCGCGCGGGTCTGGGCGAAGCGGTTGCCGAAACGGTCCGACAAGGCGCTCAGCACGGCGTCGAGCGCCGCGGCCGGAGCGCGCCGCGCCGTGGCCCCTGCATCGTGGTCGGCATCGTAGGTCAGCATCGTCGTCCTCCCGCAGTCCGGTCGAAACGCCGGCTCGTCAATGTCGGCGCAGGCGCACCAGGGTGAAAAGTCCGAAAGGCCCGACGGGGCGCCGCTCCAGCAAGGTGATCTCGGGCGTCCCAGCGATCCAGTCGCCCAGGATGGCGAACCGGAACTGCGGGTGCCAGCCGAGCGAAACGGAACGCGTGCCGAGCCAAGCTTCCACGGCCGCAACGGCCCCGCGCTCGGCGCCGAAATGGTTGACCAGCACGATCTCGCCACCGCGCCGCACCACCCTGCGGACCTCGTCGAGCATGCCGTGCGGCTCGGGCACGACCGTCAGGACATAGGGCACCACCGCAACGTCGAAGCTCGAGTCCGGAAAAGCGAGCCGGGTCGCGTCCATCACGGCAAGGCCCTCGACATGGGCGAGCTTATCCCGCCGGACCCGATCGCGCGCGCGCCGCAACATGGCCTCGGAAAGGTCGATGCCGAGGATCCGCGTCCGCGGATCGAACAGGGGCAGTTCGAGCCCGGTTCCGACACCGATGTCGATGATCCGGCCACGCCGCTCCGCCGCGGCGGGACCTCCGGCCGTCGCTGCGGCGGCACTGGCGGCCTCGGCCGCCGCGACCCGGCCGGCCCGCATCACGGCCGCGAAAGCCAGATCGTAGACCGGTGCCCACCGCGAATAGGCCGCCACCACCTGCCCGGCTTCGGTGATCGGCCCCTTGCCAGGCGCGACGGCCGCGAGGCGGGCATCCGCGATGGACCGTTCGGATCGGGTCATGCGACCGCGCGAACCATAGACTTGCCGGCGGCGTCATCTCGGTCGAGGACCGAGTTCGTCGAGCGCACCACGCCACCCCCGAGCACGCGGGCTTCCTCGGCCATGGATGCATAGAACACGCAGGCTTGGCCGGGCGAGACGCCCGCCTCCGGCTGATGCAGTTCCACCATGATGGCGCCCTCCGGCGTCCGCTGCAGCTGCGCCGGCACGGGCGGCCGTGTCGATCGCAGCCGCACCGCCACGCCGCGGCCGATGGCAGCATCGAGGTCGCCGTCGCCGATCCAGTTGACGTCACGCAGCACGACACTTGCGGTCCCGAGCGCGCCGCGCGGACCGACGACTACGCGGGCCCGCGCGGCGTCGAGCCTGACCACGTAGAGGGGCTCGCCACCGCCGGCCGTCGATTCGGCTAGGCCCAGACCGCGCCGCTGACCCACCGTGTAATGCATGATGCCGCGATGCTGCCCGAGGACCTCGCCGTCGAGATCGACGATGTCGCCATTGCGCGACGCCTCGGGCCTCAGCCGCGCAATGAGGTCGGTATAGCGGCCCGTCGGTACGAAGCAGATATCCTGGCTGTCGCTTTTGTCCGCCACGGCGAGCCCGAAATCGCGCGCGAGGCCGCGCGTCTCGGCCTTGGTCGAGGCCCCCAGGGGAAAGCGGAGAAAGTCGAGTTGCGCCTGAGTGGTGGCATAGAGGAAATAGCTCTGGTCGCGCTCGCTCTCGCGGGCCCGGAACAGGGCACGCCGGCCTTCGACGTCGCGCGACGCCACGTAATGGCCGGTCGCCATGGCGTCGGCCCCGAGATCCCGCGCGGTCTCGAGCAGGTCGGCGAACTTGACGTGCTGGTTGCAGCTCACGCAGGGGATCGGAGTCTCGCCCTCGAGATAGCTGTCCACAAAGGGAGCCACCACCTTGTCCCGGAAACGGCTCTCGTAATCGAGAACGTAATGCGGGATGCCGAGCTTCGCCGCGACCGCGCGCGCATCGTGGATGTCACGGCCGGCGCAACAGCTGCCCTTGCGGCTCCTCGTGCCGGCCGCACCCGATGTAGCGACGTCGTGGTCATACAGTTGCAGCGTCACGCCCACCACCTCGTAGCCGTCGCGCGCCAGCAGCGCCGCCACGACCGATGAATCCACCCCGCCCGACATGGCCACGACGACGCGGGTAGCGGCAGGTGACTTTGCAAATCCCAGAGTGTTGGCAAGCGGCATGTGATACATGGGCAACAGTTGAGCGGAACTTGTCGTCCGACGCCGGTCATCTAGCGCCTTTGCCGGGCTCGATCCAGCCCCGCCGCTTGCGCGCCGGCATCGGGCCGAGGGTTCTTCGGGGCGCATCCCAGAGGAGAAAGCCTCGCGCAAGCCGGAAGGCGGCGCAGCCGCACGACGCGAGGAATCCGTTCCCATCAGTCTCTCTCAACCAGAAAGGCATTCAAATGCAGAGAGTTGACTTAGGCAAGTTTTAAGCTGCTACGCCTACCGTCGTGAGGTTCGCAAGAGTCGAGTACGCGAGTATCACAATGGTAGATATGCATCGCCCCCGGGCGAAATACGTGATCGGGCCGGACGGCAGCCCTCTCACGATTGCCGACCTGCCGCCGCCCTCGACAAAGCGCTGGGTGATCCGGCGCAAGGCCGAAGTCGTCGCGGCCGTGCGGGGTGGGCTCTTGTCGCTTGAGGAAGCCTGCAGCCGCTATACGCTGACGGTAGACGAATTTCTGAGTTGGCAGATGTCGATCGACCAGCACGGGCTGGCCGGCCTGCGGACGACCCGGATCCAGCATTACCGCCAGTGAGGCCAAGCCTCGCCCTCCGGCGGCAGGCGATCGAAGCCCGGACGCTCCCGGTCCTGCGAACCGTCCGGGGTCGGACATCTCGAAACCAAAAAGCCACCCCCGAGGGGGTGGCTTTTCGTTTGCCGCGACGTCGCCGTCCGGGGTTCACGGGCTCGGTGACGAGCTTATTTCTTTGACTTGCCGTGGGCCTTGGCGGAGGTCTCGTGGGCCTTGGACGAATGGCCGTGAGCCTCCTCGGAGTGCTTGGCGGCCGCGGCTTGGTCGCCCTTGCCGTGGTGCTCGGCAGCCGTCTTGTGGGACTTGGCGGCCTTCTCGTGATGCTCCGCGGCTTCCTGATGGGCTGCTTTCGGCATGTCTAATCTCCTTGGACGAACGCGTGATCGCGTGTGCCGGTAACTTTGGCACCTCGCTCAAAGTTTCACCCAGCCCCCGCTAAACCTATCTTTTGCTAATTCGTCGAGCACAGTTTGGGCCGTGCGACGCTCCGGCCGTCGCGCGGGCGACCGAGACCGTCAGGCCTGACGCTGAACCAGTTGCACGCGCGAAGCCGACGCGGGCCCCGAGGCCGGGTCGGAGACCGAGGCTGCGGGCTCCGGCGGCGCAGAGGCCAAGTCGCTCCACTCCTTGCGGGCGATCTGAACTTCAGTCTCCTTCTTCTTGATGACCTGCGATCGCAGGGCGTTCCAATGTTGTTCCACCATGACGCTGATGGCCTGGCTCAGCACGGCATAGCCGGGGTGGTCGCTGCCGGCGGTCCATTCCACCGTCACGCTCCCGGGATCGGTGACGTCGACCGGGAACAGCTTCAGGGCTTCTATTTCGTCCAGGTTATCGGCCAGAACGCGAAGGAGCGCGGCTTCACTCATGGGGTGTTCTCCGTTTCGTTTTCCAGGGACCTTGGCGGCCGAAGGGTTCGCAACGCTGCGTCCATGACCGCTGCACGAGCGCGGCCGTCGTGGCCGCGCTCAAGGCTCGTGCGCGGGCGCTACCGGCGTCTCCGGGGGGCCACGGTCAGGGAGTCTGCCCGGTGGTGGTTGACGAAACGTTATCGGGGTGCGGATGCGAGGCGGGTGCACAGGCCGGTTCTGCCATGAACGTCGGTGCCTTCGGTTCGAAAGCGCTGCCCGATGCCGTCGCGCAGCCGGGCCGGGCAAGACCGCCGGTGTCGCGCCGCGGAGGCTCGACCGGAAGCGGCACCCTGCCGGTCGCGTTGGGCGGCTGCGCGGTCAGGCCGCCCGGGACTTGAGGACGGCCCGCGTGTCGAACGAGGTCACGATCTTGTCGTAAAAACATTCGAGCCAGTCGCGAGCTTCCTTGGCGTTGCGCTCCGCCTGTTCGGCGCGGCGCTCGGCCCCGACCGTTCTGGTTCGGAGGTCTTCGAGTTGACTCTCGCTCTCGGCGGCCCGCAGTTCCGACTCCCGCGCTTGTGCGTAGGCGATCGCGATGTCCTTCTCGGCGCGATCGGCGACGCCCTTGGCGTAGTCCTCGACATGCTGGTAGCGTGCCTGCATCAGGTCCATGGCCTTGGCGGCGCGGTTCAGCATATCGAGCGCGGCATCGAGGTCGGGCTGGGAAACGCGGTGAGGCTCGCCGGCCCAGACCCGTTCGACGGGCTGCTGCCCTTCCGCGGTGCCGTTCTGGCCGGCACCGTTGGGCCCGCCCGCCGGCTGGGCAGCCGTGAGACGGAAGATATTGTCGAGATCCTGGCCCACGCTCCGCTCGCCCGGAGCGCGGTGCTCATTGGTGTCCTGGCCACGAAGGAACTGCTGGTGCGGCGACATTGGGGCCCCTCGGAATGTCTGAACGACAGGTTTGCCGAGCAGGAGTTTCGGCCAGCGTGGTTAATAAACCGTTCACGGGCTGCGCGGCCGGAAGATCAATGTCCAGGTCGCGGCGATCACCAGCCAGGTGAACAGCGCCGCGAACAGGGTGTCGGACAGGAAATGGCCGCCGAACGCCATGCGCAGCAGCCCTGTCGCGGCCGCGAAGAGCAAAGCCGCACCGAGCACCAGGGCGCGCCAAGGCGGTGGCACCAGCAGGGCCGGCGCCACGGTCCAGAACGACGAAGAGCCCTCGCCCGAAACGAAGGAACAGTTGCGCCGGCATTCCCCGTCCCGAGCATCGAAAGGCCTGAACGCGTCCGGACCGCCGAACGCCGTCACCTGGACGGGCCTGGGGCGGTGCCAGTGGTCCTTCAGCCCGATATTGACCAGCAGACCCGGGCCGAGCGCCAAGCTGAGCACCATCATGGCGAGCCCCCGGCCGCTCGGTGACCAAACGGGCCGGGTGCCCCGGCCGAGACCGGCACGGCGCAGGACGTAGAGCATCGCCATGCCGACCAGGACCACGAAAGGAAGGTAGAGGAACAGGCGCCGCAGCGCCTCGCCCGCCGGGGTGACCCCGGAGAAGCGCCCGTCGCCCAAGTAGAACAGCGCCGCTGCCCAGAGGTCGAGCTCCGGGAAGAGACCAAAGAGGAGCGCCGTCAGCACCGTGAGGGCCAGCGCCACGCCCATGCCCCGCCACGACACCATGAAGGGCGGAGCCGCACGGTCCGGGTTCCGCATGCGTCCCTCGTTTGCGTGGCGGCGGCCTTCTCGGTTAAGGCCTGAGACCGCACCCTATAGCCGAGAGGCGGCGCCGACGCATGACCCTGTCGACCGAGGAAATCCAGCGCTACGCCCGCCACATCGTGCTGCGGGAGATCGGCGGCCCCGGCCAGGCGAGGCTCAAGGCCAGCCGCGTGCTGGTGGTGGGGGCTGGCGGGCTCGGCAGCCCGGTCCTGCAATATCTCGCGGCGGCCGGCCTCGGCACGCTCGGCATCGTCGACCACGACACCGTCTCGCTCTCGAACCTGCAGCGCCAGGTTCTGTTCGCGACCGACCAGATCGGCATCGGCAAGGTCGAGGCGGCGGCCGCGGCCCTCGTGGCCCTCAATCCGCACGTGGCGGTGGAGCGCCACCCCGAACGCATGACCGCCGACAATGCCGTGCGGTTCGCCGCGGCCTATGACGTGGTGGTGGACGGCTCCGACAACTGGACCACGCGATACGCCGTTTCGGATGCCTGCTTCCATGCGGGCCGGCCCCTCGTCACGGGCTCGGTCGGCACCTTCGACGGGGCCGTCACGGTCCTGCGGCCCCACGAGGCGGCGCCGGACGGGCGACCGAACCCGACCTATCGCTGCCTGTTCCCGGCTCCGCCGCCCGAGGGCAGCGTGCCGACCTGCGCCGAAGCCGGTGTGCTCGGCGCCCTGACGGGCCTCGTCGGCGCGCTGATGGCGCTCGAGGTCATCCGCGCGGTGGTGCCGTTCGGCGAGGGGCTGGTGGGCCGCCTGCTGCTGGTCGACGCCCGTTCCATGCGGTTCGAGACCTTGCGCTACGCCTGGGACCCCGATAATCCGCTGAACGGCAGCGGGGCGGAACCCGATGGCGCGCAACAGGCCCGCATGGTTCCGAGGTCGGCCTGACGGTGTCGCGATCCTGGGATGGGCCGCTCCTCACCGCTGGAACCGCCCTACCCCCCGGCTCAATCGTCCTCGTCGCCGTCCTCGGCGAACAGTTCCACCATCTGCCTGCAGAACTCCGGAAGGTCGTCGGGCTTTCGCGACGTCACCAGCAACCCGTCCCGCACGCAGACCTCGTCGACCCATTCGCCCCCGGCGTTCTCGATGTCGGTGCGCAGCGACGGCCAGGACGTCAGTTGCACGCCGTCGACCGCGTCGGCCTCGACGAGCAGCCAAGGTCCGTGACAGATGGCGGCGATCGGCTTGTCGTTGTCGACGAAGTGCTGCACGAACTCGACCGCCTCCGGGATCATCCGGAGCTTGTCCGGGCTGGTGGTGCCGCCCGGCAACACGAGAGCATCGAAGATGGCGGCGTCGACCGACAGATCGAAGTCGACCGCGATCCTCGCGCCGGGATGCACGTCCTGGTTCATCGCCTGAATGGTGCCGGCCTTGGGCGACACCACCTTGACGTCGGCCCGGGCGGCGCGGAGCGCCTTGATAGGCTCGAGGATCTCGACCTGCTCGACGCCGTCGGTCGCGAGAATGGCGACCTGAAGACCTTCAAGATCGGTGAACATTGCGGTGTCTCGCTATTGGAGTGCGGCCGGACCCGCCGGGCGATAGCGAACGCATGAAGCCCGTCCCGCGATCCGGGGCGGTCCGAACGGCGACGGGCCGCCGGACGCGTCAGCCCTGCTCGATCTCCACCTGGTCGGTATAGAAGGCGAGATGGCCCGCGATGCCCGCCACGCCCGGCAGCGGAGTCTCGTAAGTCCACACGGCGTTCTGGGCCTCGCGACCCTCGGCCCGCAGCGTGAAATAGCTGGCGTCGCCCTTGAATGGGCAATGGGTGTGGCGCGGCGTCGGCACGAAGGCGCTCATGACGGCGTCCTCGCGCGGCGCGTAGAGCACCGGGCGCATCGAACCTTCGGCGAGGTCGAGGGCCCGGGTGGTGTCGACCACGACCTGGCCGGCGAAACGCACCCGGACGCGGCCGGCATGGGGCTTGATCGTGATGCCGTGGGGGCTGTCAGTCATGGGTTGTCCTGGCGCTCGGTCGGCGGCCCGACGGGGCGCCGCTCGCTCCCATGTATTGCGCCGGCGCCGGAAAGGGAGGGCCGGCACGGGGACGCTGGGATTGCGCCGCGTCGCAGCGCATCTCGGAGCCGGTCGCATTCGGGAAAGCGGTAGTGTCTCAGTTTGAATTTCCGCTCACGACCCATGGACGAACCCGCTCTCGCGGGAGGGCTTCCTGAGAAGTAGGGCACAACTGGAGATCTGAGCGAGCGCTTGAGCGGGTTGCGCCGGCCTCCGAGCATGAGGGTCCA
>JAABUQ010004847.1_pt1 | contig 22345 bp, 20 predicted proteins | sample 5560001 | NCBI WGS metagenome assembly JAABUQ01 (sample SAMN10711888, study PRJNA513371) | rock metagenome | isolation source: Antarctica rocks | place: Antarctica: Victoria Land, Finger Mt nord | collected 2015-12-18 | reverse complement strand
GACCCTTGAACTGCGGGGCCTCTTGACCTATCGGGACCAGCTGGTGAGCGAACGTATTGGGCTCAAGCAAATCATCAAACAGGTGCACGTCGGAAAAGAGCTGCACCGGCTGCATGCCAAACAAATCAAGAGCCTTGATACATCCATCGAGGCAATTGAGAAGCAACTGCGAGCGCTTTTGCGAGCGCATCAGACGCTGGCAACGCAGGTCGCAAGCTTAACAGCCGTCCGTGGTTTCGGTTTCATCACGGCGGTGGCGTTGGTTGCCAAATTGCCGGCAGAACGGTTGCGGGACGGCAAAGCCGCCGCGGCATACATTGGCGTAACGCCCAGAGAGCGACAGTCCGGCACCTCGATCAACGGCAAGCCGCGGATATGCAAAACCGGCAATGCTAGCCTGCGGCGGAACTTGTACATGCCCGCCATGGTTGCTATTCGGTTCAATCCAGTACTGCAGAGCTTTGCACAACGGCTTAAAGAACGCGGCAAGCCGCCCAAAGTCATCATCATCGCCGTCATGCGCAAACTTGTTGTCCTTGCCTTCAATCTTCTGCAGCACCATGCTGCCCAAGCCATGCTCTCTTGACACGCAAGACGGTATCTGAGCTTGTCGAAGGATGTGTTGTCGAAAGGACCATGCTTCGTTGCTTCGATAAGCTCAGCTCGTGGCGGATTGAGCATTGGCGATGACATCTAACCTGCGCGGCGCGACTTAAAGGTTAATTCGGCGATCCCGGATTTGTCCAGATCGCCCAGCCCTTCGCGAACCATGCGATCGTATTGTGCGGCAGTCACGCGTGCGAGTGGCAGTTCGAGCCCCTCACCGTGCGCTAGCGACAACGCTATGTTGGAGTCCTTCGCAGCATGGGCCGCAGAGAAGTAGGTGTCATGTTCGCGGTTCTGCATATCTTCGCCGTCGGTAACCAGCACGCGCGACGCGGCTCCGGTTTGTGAAAACACTTCCCGCAATATTGTGAGATCGAGGCCCAAGGCATCGCCCAGCCCCAGCGCTTCAGCCAGGCCGGCGGTGTTAATAGTTCATAAGCATGTTGACCAGCGCTTTAACTTGAGCCGCTCTTCCAGCGGCACCGACATATTTTACCGAAGAGCCTAGAACGTTCAAGAGCGGCAAGGCTTCTTCGAAGACTTGTTTTCGCCCGCCGCACATAAGGTAGAGCGTACCGCTGCGTGCTTGCGGAATTGAGCTGGCCATGCAGGCCTCGAGGCTTCGGGCGCCACGCGACTCGCAACGATGTTCCACGTCGACATGCACCTGCGGCGTTACCGTAGCGCAGTTCAGGAACAGTTTGTTGCGCCCATCGGAAATCAAACTATCGCCTTGCTCCGCAAAGATACGGTACATGGCGGCATCATCGCTAACCACCGTCACAACGGTGTCGGCCAGCTCGCTCACATCCGCAAGCGTCGCGCAAACAACAGCACCTACTTGTTCCGCCAGAACGTTTGCCGAGGACGGATCCACGTCGTATACCGCTGCAACGTCCCATTGCACATCCTTCAAATGGAGGGCCATATTGCTGCCCATGCGGCCGGTGCCGACGATTCCAATCTTCATAGGAGGTTCTTCGCTTTGCGGTAATTGAAGGCCCCGGCGGCAGCGCACCGTGCTGGGCACGGAGGCGCGCAGGTCCAATCCGAGATTCCCTCGGGCACGTTTTATTAAGCGTAATAATACTTTCGCATGCCTTAAGAAAGGAAATCATGCACAAATTCCAACAAATCGGGTCGCTCGCAGCAGGTTTTGCGCTGCTGGCCGCGGCGCCGAGCTTTGCCATGCCGAACATGAGCAAGGGACATATGATGGGCCACGCGATGAGCGGCGGCTATAACATGAATTCGTCGCGTTTCTCGGGTCCGGGGCAGTACACCGGGACGCCCAAACTGCCACTGACACTCTCCATGGTTGTGGCTGGGGGCGGTCCTAAGAACTTTCAAACCGTTAAGCTAGTCAAAGTTCTCGCCGGTGCGAAGACTCAAGCCGAGGTTGCGAAGCTGACGAAGCAGTACGGCAAAAAAAAGGTCGGTATTTTCTTAACAGTCTTCAAATTCGTCGTGGACGATTCCCTAAAGATAGCGACCGCGAAGAAAGTCGCGCTCCCGAAAACCCCATCGCCCGACCCCAGTAATGGCAAGGCTCTGGCAGCGGCGCTTTGGAATGCCGGAGTGACGCCGAAGGACGAGTTTAACGTTGAAGTGATGCTAGATAAGTTGGCATCCCATCCTATTCATGCGCAGGTGATGCGCGACATCGATGGCAAATACGGCGTCGCGGCTGATGCAACGTACCACGCGGCACTCAACCAGGCAATGCACGACCTTGCTTCAGTGTACGGCCTGCATAACGGAATGGCGAAGATGTAATCTGCCTCACAAGCAGCAGGAAAAATAGTGAAGAAGCCACGCGCTCGCGTGGCTTCTTCACTTTTTATACCGTTACCGGCACCAAGTAGGCTCAGCTACCTATCCGGTGTTAGTTGCCCAGGTGGATCTTGCGGATTCATCCCGCCCTCCTCTGGGGTCTGTTGAATTGTTCTCGAGACAGAGCCAATTATACCCTGAGCAACCAGATTTAAACAAGACCTATAATCGTATGTTTACAATTCGCGAGACAGGCTCACGAGCACGGCTAATAAAAAGTTGACCGCGTGCGCAGTCCAGCAAAATGGGCATGGCATCCTGGTCACAAACAGAAGACTGTACGCTAGATACGCCGACATTGCCGCAGCTGTATAACTTGCGCCAAGCGCAACGGTCCACAACGGCCTTCCGTGAGAAAAAAGAGCGATGGAGCACAGGGCAACGTAATACGCTATGCCCAAGAGTGCATTTGGGACGCCACCGACGGCTCGGGCTCGCGCCGTCTGTACCACGCTGGGTTCCGTGAGCAGGCCGCGCTTTCCCCGAACGCTCTTGCGATACATTAAAACGGAGGGATACAAGCCAATCACGCATAGTGCGGCGATGAGCACTCTCAGCGTCAAGTGAAAAGAACCATAGGCGTGGGGCGACAAGTCCAAGCGCTTGCGATGGTCATTGGTTCATTCATTGTAGCCGCATTGGTGATTCGGTATCAACCCAGGGTCGAGCACTATATACGCTCTATCGGCGTGCTCGCCTATCCGCTGGCGACCGTGATCTTCGTTGCGGTTGCCTCGGCACCGTTCTCCGTAACCGACGCACTGGCAATCATGAATGGGGCGCTCTTCGGCCCACTCTGGGGGGCCGTGGTGAACGCGATCGGAATCGTGTTCGCGGCGGTTGTCGGGTACAAGATTGCAGCGCGCGCTTCTGCGCTGTTCGATTTGGAAAAAGCCCTCGAGCGGCTTCCGCCTTGGGTGAGGCGCTTTCCGGTTGGGTCCCCGGCATTCTTAATTTCGGTACGGGTCATTCCGGGGCTCGGCGGCACGCTGGCCACTAGTGTGGCAGCTACGTTCAAAGTACCGTTATTCGTTCATGTGTGGACCATGTCCGCGATAGCAATTCCGATTTGTACGCTGCTCGCCATCTTCGGAGACCGCGTCACGCTTGCGGTTCACAGTTACGAACATCGGGCCCAAACCTACTACTTAAAACATCGGCCGCATTTTCATCTGCACCATAGGCACAACCGGCCGTGAACGTTACGTTGGTTAATGCACCAGCCGAATTCGAGCGACTGTGCAATCGTATCCGGAATGCTACCCGCGTCGGACTGGATACAGAATTTCACAATGAGAAATCGTATAGCGCACGGCTAATGGTGATTCAGCTGGCCTTCGATGATGGAGTTGCCATTGTTGATCCGTTAACGTTGCGGGATTTGCGTCCCCTAGCAGAAACTCTTGTCGGGCGCACCGTAGTGGGTCACGCGCTGAGCAGCGACCTTAAGATTTTTGCTGACCGCTTTGATGAAGTCCCTTCGCTCATCTTCGACACCCAGATTGCTGCGGCGTTTTGCGGTTACGGGATGGCGGTTTCATTGGTTGAGCTGGTCAGGCGCATTACGGGCGTTCATTTGAAAAAGTCCCAGACGGTAAGCGATTGGAGTTTCCGTCCTCTCTCGGAACGGCAGCTCGAATACCTGACCGACGATGTGGCCCATCTTCTCGAGCTGCACACGCGCTTAGAAAGCAGCCTTGCAGCTGCCGGTCGTGATGAATGGGCGCGCGAGGAATGTCGAAGCCTGGCCGCGATGCAGCGGTATCGCCCCGACCCTGCGAGATTGTACTTGCGCATACCGGGCGCCAACCGCATGAACCGCCGGGAACTCGGCATCCTGAACGAACTGGCAACGCTGCGCGACACCATCGCACGCGAGCGCGACGTTCCCCTGAAGTATGTGATACCCGATGACGTCTTAGCTGGACTCGTGGCGTTGCACCCCCGCGAGGCGCAAGACTTTCAAGCGCTGCGGCGGCTGGATGCCGGCATCAAGAAAGCGCTAGGCCCGCGTATTTTGGAAGCCGTACGGCGCGGCGAACGTCTTGCAGAAGAGGAGTTACCGCCGAAACCGGCGCGTCCACTCGCAAATCAGCGCGATGGTTTAGTGTCGATGATGAACGTGGCCGTGGCCGCCGTCGCGGCGGGGCATGACTTGCCTGCGGCGCTCGTCGCACCACGGCCAGCACTGGAACGCATCGCACGCGAGCTCCCCAAGACACGCGAAGAGTTTGACGACACTTTGGGCGTCTCGGCTTGGCGCTTGCAGCTGATCGGCGACGCTTTATGGCGACTTCTTTGCGGCCAAAGCTCGTTACGCATTGATGGGTACGGCGCAGGTTCACCGAGAATCTCGTGCGCATGAGCATGCAACATGTTGACAGTTATTCTTGCCTTGACACCTTGCGCGTCGGCGACCACGATTACACGTATTTTCGGCTTTTCGCGTTGGAGCGTGCACGGCTGGCGAAACTCGAAAAACTGCCGTATTCCCTCAAGATCCTGTTGGAGAATCTGTTGCGCTTTGAAGACGGGCGAACGGTTCGCAAAGCTGATATCGAGGCGCTGGCCGGTTGGAATCCTCGCCATAAAATGCAGCGCGAAATTGCGTTTCGACCCGCGCGCGTACTTTTGCAAGATTTCACGGGCGTCCCTGCGGTTGTGGACCTTGCCGCAATGCGTGATGCGATGGCGGCTATGGGCGGCGATCCAACGGACATAAATCCACTGCAACCGGTCGAACTGGTGGTGGACCATTCGGTGCAAGTAGACCGTTTCGGTAGCGCCGATGCCTTTGCCAAAAACGCGGAATTGGAGTTCGAGCGCAACAGGGAGCGCTATGCGTTTCTAAAGTGGGGACAGCAGGCGCTGAGGAATTTCCGCGCCGTTCCTCCAGGCACCGGCATCGTGCATCAAGTCAACATTGAGTTTCTCGCTCGCGTCGTGTTTGGCGCCGGAGGCGCGGGCTTGGAATACGCTAGCGACTCCCCCCAAGCATATCCCGACACTGCGGTGGGCACCGATTCCCATACGACGATGGTCAACGGGTTAGGGGTATTGGCTTGGGGCGTCGGCGGCATCGAAGCCGAAGCGGCCATGCTTGGTCAGCCCGTTACAATGTTAATCCCTGATGTTGTGGGATTTCGCTTGGAAGGCGCGCTGCGCGAAGGGGTTACCTCGACCGATTTGGTTTTGACGATCACCGAGATGTTGCGCAAGAAAGGCGTCGTCGGGAAATTCGTTGAGTTCTATGGTAAAGGATTATCAAACCTAGGGGTGGCCGATCGTGTAACCATTGGAAACATGTCGCCGGAATATGGCTCCACGTGTGCCATTTTTCCGATCGACCATCAAACGCTTACCTACCTGCGCGTAACGGGCCGCAGCGCGGAACACGTCGCACTCGTTGAAGCGTACGCGCGCGCACAAGGCGCCTTTCGCACAGACGCCACCATTGATCCCGATTTCACCGATACTCTGGAATTGGATCTTTCTTCTGTCGAGCCGAACCTCGCGGGTCCGCGCAGACCGCAAGATCGGGTCGCGCTCTCGCAAGTAAAGTCCAGCTTCGCGTCTGCACTCGCCGATTGGCAAGCAGCGCGCGATGACAAACCTCCCAGTGCCGTTTCACGGTTGGAAAATGAGGGCGGGGGTGGAACGGCGGTCGCGGCACGGCCGGGAATTGAAGTGGCAGACGGTTCCGTGGTCATTGCGGCGATTACAAGTTGTACGAACACTTCCAACCCTGCGGTCATGATCGGTGCTGGTTTGGTAGCCAAAAAAGCGATTGAAAAAGGCTTGGCGCAAAAACCTTGGGTAAAGACGAGCCTTGCACCCGGATCAAAAGTCGTTACCGACTATTTAGAAAAGTCGGGACTGAATACGTACCTGGATGCCCTGGGTTTTCAACTTGTTGGTTACGGCTGCACGACGTGTATCGGGAACAGCGGCCCGCTAGCGCGCGAGATATCCGAGTCAATTTTGGAAAACGATACCATCGTTGCGGCCGTGCTATCGGGCAATCGGAACTTCGAGGGACGGATTCATCCGCAAGTTCGAGCCAACTATTTAGCCTCGCCGCCCCTCGTTGTTGCATACGCTCTGGCCGGACGAATGGATATCGATCTCACGACGGAGCCTCTTGGCACCGGTAAAGACGCTCGGCCGGTCTTTTTACGCGATATTTGGCCCAGCAATGCCGAAATCAATCGCGTCATGGAAGAATCGATTTCAGAATCGATGTTTCGATTGCGCTATACGGACGTGTTCACCGGCGACGACAATTGGCACCAATTGGCTGTTCCCGCCGGTGAACTCTACGCTTGGGATCCGCAGTCGCAGTATGTAAAAAAGCCTCCTTACTTCGAGGGCATGCCTTTTGAGCCGCAACCTACCGGCGACATCCTGGGCGCTCGCGTTCTGGCGATGTTGGGAGACAGCGTTACAACCGACCACATTTCACCGGCGGGCAGCATCGCACGGTCAAGCCCCGCGGCGAAGTATTTGATGGATCACGGCATCGAGCCCGTTGACTTTAATTCTTATGGTGCACGGCGCGGCAATCACGAGGTGATGGTGCGCGGCACTTTTGCAAATATCCGCTTACGCAACCAGCTCGTTCCGGGCGTTGAAGGCGGGATGACGCGCCATATGCCGTCCGATGAACTGCTATCCATTTTCGATGCGGCGGTGCGATACGCGCAAGAAGGTACTCCGCTGATCGTCCTTGCCGGCAAAGAGTACGGCTCCGGTTCTTCGCGTGATTGGGCGGCCAAAGGTCCGATGTTGCTTGGGATCAAGGCAGTGATCGCCGAGTCGTTCGAACGGATCCATCGCAGCAATCTGATCGGAATGGGCATTCTGCCGCTTCAGTTTATGGACGGCAGCGATCACACAACGTACGCGCTGAGCGGCGAAGAGACGTACGATATACTAGGCATTGAGGATGGGGTAAACCCGCGCATGCAACTGCACGTGAAAGTTACCGACGCGCAGCGCGCGTCGCTCTCAATGAAGGTGTTGGTACGGATCGATACGCCCGACGAAGCAGAATATTACCGGCATGGCGGTATTCTGCAGTACGTTCTGCGTCAGTTACGCGCGCGGGCAGCTTCGGCATAAAGCACCGTTCCGATAGAGAACAAGACAATCAAGCCGCCGTAAAGCGTTAGTGCGCTGAGCGTTTCGTGAAAGAGCGCTGCGGCCAACGCAGCCGCAACAACCGGTTCAAAGAGCGTCGCAAATGAAATCGCACTCGGGGAAAAAAAATGCAGCGACACGTTGATGGCCGTATGTCCGAGCGACTGCGAGATGAGCGCCATGGCCAGAATGCCGAACCAGGCCGTGGTGTTTGCCAACGCCGGCGGTGCTTGATGTGTCAGGAGCGCGGCGAGCGCTAATACCCCCGCCGCATAGGCATACGTGCGGGTGACGATGGCGCGCGTTGAGAGCTCCGAGCGGACTTCGCGCACTAAGATCAGGTACGCCGCAATCGCAAGGCTTCCAGCTAGCGCTAGGGTATAACCCGCCGATGCGTGCCCCGGAACTGGCACGCGCGTCACATTGGAACGCAGAACCATGGCGAGCCCGGCTGCGCCGCAAGCAAACCCAAACCATCCTAGTCCTGCCAGCCTTCGGCGAAGAACCAGCGAATCGTACGCTGCGGTCCAAATCGGCGAAGAGCACACCAATAGGGTCGAAATCGCGACGCTTGTAAACTGTAGCGACCAAATCCATCCCGCAAAATGCAGTGCGAGGGAAACGCCGGCGAAGAGCAGCAAGGAGTGCTCACGCTTTGTGAGGATATGTCTTTCCTGATTCCTCGCGAGTGCGATACCTAGGAAAACTGCACTTGCAACAGCGAGCCGGAGGGCCGAAACCGCCAAAGGCTCAGCGCCGGTGAGTGCATATCTGGCGAAAATGGCCGCTGCACCAACCGCCAGTTGCGCCCCGAAGAGAATGCCATACGCTCGGGCGGGGGGGTTGCGCGGACTCCTCACTTCAGACACGCACCTACTTGGTCACGTTGTTGACAACGCGCACCCTGCGGCGTAGGCTAGTAATTACCTTCACGGGAGCTCGAAAAGCGGGCTGAGAGGGCGACGATCGCCGACCGTTTTCACTTGATCCGGATAATGCCGGCGCAGGGAGTATCTACATGATCACAGCAGACGAAACACAGACCGCCGGTTCCCGCAAGATCTACGTGAACGGTTCGGAGGCTTCCATACGGGTGCCGAAGCGCGAAATTACGTTGACTAACGGTGAGCGGCACTGCGTGTACGACACGAGCGGACCTTACACGGATCCAGCGGTGCAAACCGATGTGCGCACCGGAGTAGCACCGCTTCGAGAGAGCTGGATTGCAGCTCGGGATGATAGCGAGGAACTAGCCGCGCCTTCATCGGTATACCGGGTGGCCCGCGAAGCCATGCCCGCGCTCGATGCTGTGCGCTTCAAGACGAGCCGCAAACCGCGGCGCGCGAAGCCGGGGAAAAACGTGTCCCAAATGCACTACGCGCGGCGCGGCGAGATTACTCCCGAGATGGAGTTTATCGCCATACGCGAGGGCGTCACACCGCAGTTCGTGCGTGACGAGGTTGCGCGCGGCCGCGCCGTCATTCCGGCAAATATCAACCATCCCGAAAGCGAACCGATGATTATTGGGCGCAACTTCCTGATTAAAATCAACGCCAACATCGGGAATTCTGCGGTGGCTTCATCCATCGATGAAGAGGTGGATAAGATGACCTGGGCCACGCGCTGGGGCGCCGATACCGTCATGGATCTCTCGACCGGAAAGAATATTCACGAAACGCGCGAGTGGATCTTACGCAATTCGCCGGTACCCATTGGGACGGTGCCGATTTACCAGGCCTTGGAAAAAGTAAGAGGCAAGGCTGAAGATCTCACCTGGGAGCTTTATCGCGATACGCTGATCGAGCAAGCGGAGCAGGGCGTGGACTATTTTACCATCCACGCCGGCGTCCTATTGCGTTACGTCCCGCTGACGGCTCGCCGAGTAACCGGGATCGTGTCACGCGGCGGTTCGATTATGGCCAAGTGGTGTCTGAACCATCACGCTGAAAATTTCTTGTACGAGCATTTCGAAGAGATTTGCGAAATCATGAAAGCCTACGACGTCAGCTTTTCGCTTGGTGACGGACTGCGTCCGGGATGTCTTGCCGACGCGAACGACGAGGCACAATTCGCAGAGCTAGATACCCTTGGAGAACTGACGCAGATCGCCTGGAAGCACGACGTGCAAACTATTATCGAGGGACCGGGTCACGTCCCGATGCACCTCATCAAAGAAAACATGGAACGTCAGCTCGAGAAGTGCCATGAAGCTCCCTTTTACACGCTGGGACCGCTCACCACCGATATCGCTCCAGGCTACGATCACCTCACCAGCGCCATCGGTGCGGCGATGATTGGTTGGTACGGCACGGCGATGCTGTGCTATGTAACCCCCAAAGAGCATCTTGGCCTTCCCGACAAGCAAGATGTCAAAGACGGGGTGATTGCCTATAAAATCGCGGCCCACGCCGCCGATGTAGCCAAAGGTCATCCCACGGCTCGGCATTGGGACGACGTGCTTTCCAAGGCCCGCTTCGAATTTCGTTGGGAAGATCAGTTCAATTTAGCGCTTGACCCCCAAACCGCCCGCGCGTTTCATGACGAGACTCTTCCGGCGGAGGGGGCCAAAGTCGCCCACTTCTGCTCCATGTGCGGTCCACATTTTTGCTCCATGAAGATCACGCAAGAAGTGCGAGCCTATGCCGAACGCGGGATGCAGCAAAAGGCTGCGGAGTTTGCCGCCGTGGGCAACGAGATATACGTTCCGACCAGCTAGTCACTTGCGGTCGCGGTGTAATTTCCACCCGCGGTGGGTATAGCATTGCACGCTAAAGCGAATGGAGGAAAACGTTGGACGCGTTGAGCTTACTGAAAAAAGATCACACAAAAGTGAAGGGGCTTTTCAAAGAGGTTGAAGGAATTGGCGATCGTGCCGCAGGTGCCAGAAAAAAGCTGTTCGAGCAAATCGATCAAGAGCTGGAGCTCCACGCCCAGCTAGAAGAACAGATATTCTATCCGGCTTTCAAGAAAAAAGCCGCTAAGGACAGCGAGAAAAAAGACGAGGTGTTGGAGGCGTATGAAGAGCACGCAATCGTGAAACATCTGCTCGGTGAATTGAAAATGATGGAACCCCGAGACGAAACCTACAAGCCGAAGCTTCAAGTCTTGATGGAGCTCGTGAAACATCACGTTAAGGAAGAAGAGTCGGAAATGTTCAAAATGGCGCGCGAACTCTTCAAGCCTAACGAGCTGGAAGTGTTGGGTCAACAGATTGAGGAAGCAAAACAACTGGCAGGTGCGCCTGCATAACATGAGCCTTACACGCTAGCGGCGCCTGTTATTTCTTAGCCGATTTCTTAAACGCTTTCATACCTTCTGCGATGGCGTCCATGGCTCTCGCGCGGGACTGCACGCCCTTGAATTGCATTTCGTTGCCCTGTTCGGCGGAATACTCGATAAGAAAACGAGTTAGACCGGCAATCAGTTCTTCGGGCAAGTCATCGACATCGTGATATTTGTCGGTAGAAAGGGACGTTCCGGACATGTGTACGGAACATCCCAGGATGCGGTCGTTCTGGACGCCGTTCTTGTCGATCCGTATGATGCCCACTACCCGAGCCTTCACCAAGCAGCCTGGAAAAGTGGGTTCGTCTTGCAAAAGCAAAATATCGAGCGGATCTCCGTCGTTTCCAAGCGTCTGCGGAATGAAACCATAGTCATAAGGCCATTCTAAACCGCTCGCAAGAGTGTGCTTGAGCATGAAGATGCCGATTTGCGCATCGAAGGCATATTTATGCCTAGTTTTTTGTGGCGTCTCCATAACGGCATAAACCACGTTGCCGTCCCTGTTTTCCTCGGGAAACGTTGCGATCTTATCGTAGCGCAGGTTGGTGTTCGCTGATTTCATGACGCCTTTCCACCGGCGGCTTCCCGTCCTGCAGTGTTCGGCAAACCGCGCATGAGGTGGCACAAGCCCACCGCAATTGCCGCCCCAAGCAGTGGCGCCAGCACATACATCCAGGAATTTTCAATCATGCCGCTTACCAGTTGAGGACCGAGCGATCTCGCCGGGTTCATCGACGCGCCGCTTATGGGACTCGCGAAAAGGCCGCATAGCGCAATGGTGCCGCCAACCGCAATGGCTGCCTGCGGGCCAATGACCGGCTTTTCTTCAGCGGTCCTAATGATGACGAAGATCAAGATGGTCGTCAGCAGCGTTTCCATCGAAAAGGCAACCCACAGAGCGACATTGGGACCCGGTTTGGAAGCACCTTCAGGCAACAATGCGCCGAAGAACACTTTGAGCAGCAAAGCCGCCAGCACTCCGCCTAAGAATTGCGCGGCAAGGTATCCCGGTACCCGTTTCAGCGGAAAGATGCCCCGCAGATAAAACGCGACCGTCACGGCAGGGTTGATGTGTGCACCGGAGATTTCACTGATCGAATAGATCATTGCCATGACCAGCAGTGCCGGCGAAAGGTATTTGGCGATATGACCGATCCTGTGCTGACTTGAGACGTCGATGATTTCCGCGCCCGCCGCCACGAACGTCAGTAAAAAGGTGCCGAAAAGTTCGGCGGAAAGTCGTTGGCCGCCGGGGGGCTGCTCGCTGTAGTCCCGCTTCACAACACAGAAAAGATAACCACCCGGTCGCGCTCTTAAACATTCTTGATGCGATGCAGTTCAGCGAATGCGGTGCTCGGCGACGGAGTAGGCCCAGCCGATGAGTGCGATCATCACGGCAAAAGCCACAACCGTTCCAATGGCGAGCAAGCGTCTGGTTTTTGAATTCAATGGGTCCGCCGGTTCATGCTCGTAAGTTGCGACAAACCCGGCCCGATGCTTGCAAGGGAGTATTCTGATGGTTTAGAAAGCAGGCCGTTATGAACGATTTGCGCGCGCCATTTATGGCAGCTCTCTTGTTTGCCTTTACCGGTGCTTGCGGAACGTGCGGTGCAGCGTCGGGTTCTTTACTTGCCCCAAAGGTTTCGACGGTCCGCGTGTACGCGGGGGTACTGCGAAGAATCAATCCTCACTTACAACAGTGGCAAAGTCGAGATTTGGCGGCACACGTCTTAGCCAACGCCCGGCGTTGGAAAATCGACGCCAACTTACTGATCGCGCTGGTTTCCGTTGAATCGCGCTGGCGTCCGCACGCGCGGTCGCGCGTCGGCGCATTGGGGTTAGGCCAATTGATGCCCGGAACCGCTGCCACATTGGGCGTCAATCCGCGCAATGCGGATGAGAACCTTTATGGGAGCGCGCACTACTTGAGCTTCCTACTTGCCAGATATCAGTTTCATCCCAATCGCTTTGTGCTCGCGTTTGCGGCTTACAACGCGGGTCCAAAAGCAGTCCAGCACTATGGCGGCGTTCCGCCGTTTAGTGAGACGCAGCACTATGTAGTCCGCGTCATCAGAATGTGGCGCCACCTCGCGACCATCGTGCATCTGCCGGGGGTGCCCACGCCCGAGCGGATCGCCTCCGTTGCAATTCCGGTGCCCAACATTCAAAGCATCGCCCCCGACCTCGAGCCAAGCGAAGCGGGGTTGGGCCTTTTAATCGTTCCGCGCCTTTAAGGGTCAAGCGTTCACGACTTCGCCACCGTTGGGGTGAAGAAACTGCCCGCTGATAGACGATGCGTCGGTCGACGCCAAAAAGACATAGGCCGGCGCCACTTCCTCGGGTTGTCCGGGACGCTGCATCGGCGTTTCCTTGCCGAATTCTGCCACTTCATGCGCTGGGAAAGTTGAGGGAATGAGCGGCGTCCAGATAGGCCCCGGCGCTACACCGTTGACCCTGATTCCCCGCTCAACCAGCGCTTTTGAAAGGGCCCTCGTGTACGCCACAATCGCACCCTTGGTGGCGGAATAATCCAATAATTGCGGGCTACCGCGATATGCCGTTATTGAGGCGGTGTTGATGATGGAACTGCCTTCTTTCAAGTGCGGTAAGGCGGCTTTGGTCAAGTAAAACATGCTGAAAACGTTGGTCCGGAATGTGCGCTCGAGCTGTTGGGATGAAACGTTTTCGATCGATTCTTGCGGGTGTTGTTCTGCGGCATTGTTGATCAAAATATCGAGTTTGCCAAACTTCTTGACGACCTGCTCGACCACGTTGTGAGCGAACGGCTCATCTCCCAGATCGCCCGCAAGGGCAAGACACTGACGTCCTTCCTCCTTTACTCGCCGCTGCGTTTCGTGAGCGTCGTCATGCTCGTCGAGGTAGACGACGACGCAGTCCGCGCCTTCTTTGGCGTACAAAACCGCGATAGCTCGACCGATTCCGCTATCGCCGCCCGTAATGATCGCCACTTTGTCTTGTAGCTTCCCAGCCGGGCGATAGGTTGTTCCCGAGGAAGCTGGCTGCGGCTGCATGGCTTGCTCTCTTCCGGGCCGTTGCGTTTGTTCTTGGGGTGGAATTTGCGTGCTCATTCCAGGCACTTACCCAGTGCGGCGTGGATGTTCACTTGAGTGTTAACTTGCTGGTTCCCCGGAACTATTTTCATGCGTGAATCGTAGTAATTACATCATACCATTCAACAGAAAGTAACCACCATGAAAGTGATTCAGAAAACAATATTCGCGAGCATCGCATCGGCGTTCCTCATCATGGGAGCTCTGCCTGCGACCGCGTCGACGTCGGTTGTTGGTGGCGCCTTTGCGCCTTCAAGCAACATTGCGAACGTCAACTCAGTCGGCGCTGTGGTGACCACAGCGGTGCCCGGAGTACCGTTTGCCAGCCCCCAGGTTCAACCGCAAGTTTCGTTTGCGGCTCCAATTGCTCCAGGATCTCGATATGCACTCACCGGTGAAGTGGAAACAAAAGGCGACACGAGCATCGGTGTTGGTGCGGGTATCGGAAGACTACGCAGCAATGGAAAAGTGGGACTGGTATATGACTTCATCGCCGGCGCTAAAGTAGCTCCTCACACCTCCGTTGTGGCGCGCTATTATGTGGGTGAGAACCATACGATCGGCACCACGGGGTTCCTCGGACTTAAGTTCTCGATCTAACAATCGCTCGAGGCAACAACGAGGCCACGCATCTTGCGTGGCCTTTTTGTTTGGGTAAGATGACGCAATGGAATTGGCGATCGACCTAAAAGGCCGCAATGTTTTGTTGACGGGTGGCTCCAGAGGCATCGGGGCAGCCACCGTCCGTGCACTCCATAAGGCGGGCGCTAGAGTCTTGTTTACCTACCTGTCCGACAAAGCTGCAGCGCAGGCGCTGTGTCGCGAACTGGGAGACCGTGTTACCTTCGTCCAGTGCGATATGGCGGCGAGTGAGTCGCTGCCCGGCCTCATGGCGGACTGCGTTGCCCGCTTGGGAACTCTTGATGTGCTGGTAAACAATGCCGCCATCTTTTCCTTAAATGCTTTCGACGGACCGGATTATGAAACGTGGATGGAGGGCTGGCACCGGACGTTCGCCGTCAATCTGTTCGGTCCGGCTGATCTTACCTTTTTGGCTTTGCGGGAGATGCGCCGCCAACGCCGCGGGAAGATCATCAACATCGCATCGCGCTCCGCTCACCGCGGCGAATTAAGTTTTCCGGACTACGGCGCCAGCAAAGCCGCATTGGTAAATCTCACCAAATCGCTGGCACGTTCGTGCGCCAAAGACGGTATCGTGTCGATCGCGATCGCGCCCGGCTTCATAGAAACGGACATGGCTTCAGAAGACCTGAGAACGCGCCGCGCAGAAGTTGAGTCGGAAATTCCATCGCGGCGTATCGGGACTCCTGAAGAAGTTGCGTCGATCGTCGCTTTCTTTGCTTGCGATCTCGGCAACTACGCCAACGGAGCAGTCATCGACGTCAACGGCGGCAGCTACGTGCGCTAAGCGAGGTACCTCGTGTCATGCTCAACCACTCAGTATGATGCTCAGCCAGTCGGTGTGATGCTCAACCACTCAGTGTCACCCTGACCCTGTCGAAGGATGATGTCATCGTAATCCCATGCCTCGACAAGCTCAGCTGACACGCCGTAACTGGCTGACCGCACTCAGCATGAGACCGCGGAAGTGTCCTTCGACGAGCTCAGCATGACACATGAGCGCTAGGCGGGCTGTAGCAGCGTAGCTTCCAATTCGATTGAGACGCCCCCGCGCAGGGCGTTGGAAACGGGACACGCGGCTTCCGCTTCGCGCGCCAGGTCCGCGAGCTGTGACTCGCTGACGCCCGGTACCTCCGCGCTGGTGTGCAACCGCATGCGAGTGATCGCGAAGCCTCCGCCGGACTGTGGTTCGATCGAGCATACCGCGTGGGTTTCGATCTTGCGCGGCTCGTAGCCGTGATTGCCCAAAATCAACGAGAACGCCATACTGTAACAGCCGGCATGAGCTGCCGCGATCAGTTCTTCGGGATTCGTTCCCGAGGCGTTTTCGAAGCGGGTAAAAAAACTGTATGGCGCATCTCTTAGCGTCCCACTCGCGCAATTGAGCCGGCCCTTACCGTTTCTTAGGTCTCCGTTCCAAACGGCATCTGCCGCACGATCGATCGCCATATTGGTTCCTCCCACAAACAGTTCGTCTGCGCTATATACCCGCAACGTTGGAACCATCACACAGACCACGCTCCGCCTGTTGGCTACTCGCCAGGCTTTTTACGCCAGACCCATGCCGGCTTAGCGGCCTTCATTAATACGCTGAGAAGGTTACCCGCGATCCTTTAACCATTTTGCTTATTATCATAGCACGGTCACTGATTCGAATTGCAGAAGGGTTTACCACATAAACGATCAGTATCTCACGAATCGATTGAACAACTCGTTGCCCAAGAACACGAGCTATTTGCCAAAGGCACCAGCTGAGTCTTGGTTCTCCCTCAGTGTGATAAGCGCCGTGAGCGCTGCAGCACATGCAAGCAGCGCCGAGCAAATCATCGTCGAGCGAAAACCGCCGATGAATGCATTTTGCACGGCGCCTGCAATGGCTTGCCGTTCGGTTGCGGCCACGCTCTTGGGCAGGTATCCGGTAACCATCAAATCTCGGTCGTGGGCAAGCGTTGCCCGGCTTTGTGAAGAAAGCGTAACGTTTAGGATGGCAGCATCGTAACTGTGGTAAAACACGGAGGTCAGCACGATGCCCAGCACCGCTACCGCAACCAGTCCTGCGGTGCGCGCGACCGCGTTGTTGATGCCCGAGGCGATTGCGGCGTGCGCGGTCTCAATTGAGTTCATAACGGTGGCCGTGAGCGGGGCCACGAATGCCGCGGCTGCCAATCCCAAAACGACCGACGCAGGAAAGAAAGAAGTCCAGTAGCTGCGTCCCTGACCCGTAAAAGCGAAGAGAATGAATGCCGCCGCTGCCACCAGCGCCCCCAAGAATAAAACAACGCGTGGTCCGATCCGAGATTGTACCGCTCCACTAAAACGTGAGAGTAAAAATAGCAGCAGGATCATTGGAAGCATAGCGGCGCCCGCGGCTGTCGGACTATAATGTTGGACGTTGATGAGATTGAAAGGAATAAAGAACATGCTCCCGCCCAAACCGGCGTAGAGCAACAGCGTGTATGCGTTTGCACCCGCAAAACGCCGCGAGCGAAAAAATTTCAGAGGCATCATGGGGGCGGATACACGCTTTTCGTAATACACGAAAAACGCAATCGTGCAAAGCGCTAGCAAGCCCACCGTGATGACGCTGGGGGAAGGCGTACGTCCTTGCGAGGCAATTAGCGCATACGTCAGTCCGCCGAGTCCCGCTGAAGCAAGTACTGCGCCCAGCACGTCGACGCTCTTGCCTGCGCCGGGATCGCGACTCTCATCAACGTGTCGGATCGAGAGATATATGATCGCTGCCGCGATAGGGACATTGATAAAAAACACCCACCGCCAGGAAAGATATTGCGCCAGGTACCCGCCGAGAAGCGGACCAACGGCGGTGCTCATGGCGGAAAACGCGGACCATGTGCCGATCGCTTTGCCTCGCTCAGTCTGGGGAAACTGCGCGCTAATGAGGGCCAAGCTCTCCGGCACCAGGAGGGCCGCCGACAAGCCTTGTAGGCAGCGGGCAGTGATGAGCTGGGCGATACTCGTCGAGACGGCACAGCCTATTGAAGATACCGCAAACATCGCCGTACCGATGACAAAGATGCGGCGGCGGCCATAAACGTCGCCTAACCCACCGCCGACAAGAATTAACGCTGAAAGGAAAAGCGCGTAGCCTTCGACGATCCACTGCACGCCTCGCGCGTCCGCATGAAGATCGCGCTGAAGCATTGGAAGGATGACGTTGACGGCTGTGCCGTCAATCGACGGCATGGCCGATCCCAAAATCGCAGCAATCAGGACCCACGCTCCGACGGCGATCCCGGGACGAACGCGCGCATGCGGTTGCGCGACGAGTACCCGCTCGCAGGGATGCTCGATGAAGATGGCCACGATACGCTAGCTCGTGGTACGCTGAGTGCTGGTTATCCTCGTCTGCCGGCCGGTTTCTCTTTAGCAGCCGGCTAGTGTTATACTAAAAGGATGAATGACCCAATCGATCCCGACTCAACTGAAGAAAGTCCCCCGCCGGAAAGTCCTCCGCCCGAGAAAGCGCCGGGACAGCCCGACGAGTACCAAACCGAGCCCAATTCGGAAGCACTTCCGGAAGGATAAGACGCAGCTAGGTGCTCCATTCCCAGGTGTTCCAAAAGGGCGTGGATGCATGCGCCGGCTTATAGTTGTGGAAGTCGGTATTTATCAAACTGAGGTCTTGCTGATACCATAAAACGATGATGGGGAGCTGCGCTGCGACCGTCTCTTGCACGCGAGCGTATGCCGCTTTGCGAATAGCCGGCGCGTAGCTCGACAGCCCGCGTTGGAGTGCCTCATCTACTGCTTTGTCGCAAAAATGGTAGATGTTCCACCCTGCGGGTGGCGCCATCGCGCAGGCAAAGAGCACGGAATCATCAGGATCGTTTCCATTGGACCAGTTCTCGAACACCACATCAAATTTGCCGGACTGCTCGACACCCCCGTTGCCTCTAGTGGCATAAAGCTGCGCCGATGGGTAATTCTTGATGGCCACCTCAATGCCGATGTCGCGCCATTCTTGTTGGACGAGCGTTTGCGCTTCCGTGGCCGTGGCCGATCCCGTGAATCCTACGAGCGTCAGGTGCAGTGGCTGCCCGTCTTTCTCCCGAATCGCTCCGGTGCTTTTTGCATGCCAACCGGCTTCATCGAGTAAAGCGGAAGCGCGCTTAGGATCGTAATCATACCGCCGTACATGCGGATTATACGCCCAATAAAACGGAGGCTGATCGCTATCGGCGCGCAGCGCAATGCCGTGAGTAACCTTGTCGACGAGTGTACGACGGTCAATTGCGTAAGCCAAAGCACGCCGCACCCGGACATTGTTCAGTGCGGGAGCAGCGGCGTTGAGACCCAGGTCTGCGAAGCGGATGAAGGACGAAATCACGACGCGCATTCCCGAAACCGAACTTAAACTGGAGGCTTGCGTTTCAGAAGCTCGATAATAAAAGTCGATGTCGTGCGTTTGCGCCATCATGAGAATGGTGTTGTCGCTCGGGATGATATGGTAATCGATTCTTCGTAGCTTGGGAGGACCGCGCCAATATGCCGTATTGGCGGCGAACCGAATCAGCGATCCCTTTTCGTATGAAACGATCCGAAAAGGTCCCGTTCCCACGGGAAGGCTGTTGTACGGGATGCGATTGATATCGGGGTACTTAGCAAGAAGGTGCTTGGGCAAAATACAGTCGGGGTGCGTACCCAGTGCAAAGAATGTCGCAACAAACGGAGCAAAGCGACGTTTGAGGCGCACAACCACGGTATACTTGTCGCGCTTGTCGATGCTGCTGATTACATCATAGCCTAGACGAGTGACCACCAGATTTTTGGGATCCATAATCTGCCGCCAGGTGTAGATGAGGTCGTCCGCGGTGAACGGTGCGCCGTCTTGCCACTTAACCCCGCGCCGCAGGCGGTATGTCAACGAAAGTCCGTCTGGGCTAATGTCGCCGTTTTGCAAGGTCGGTTCCCGCACTGCCAGTTCGGGAACTAAGCGGTTGTGGTCGTCATATCGAAACAGATACGCTGCCCAAAACATCGAGAGGTCGAAATCCACGGTCTGCGTACCGAGGAGCGGATTCAGAGTGTCAGGCTGCTGCCGGCCTGCGATGCGCAAGACACCGCGCTGAGTCCACGGATTGTGTTGCGCGCTTTGCCTTGCGCCCGTCCCTACATGCGTGCAGCCGGCGATGCCCAAAGCCAGTATCGGGACCAGTACGCGCATGGGTGCTTTCATCAATGGTGATCTTTTCGGATGGAGATTTGGCGCGCCCGCATCTCATCGATCAATTCGACGATGCCGGCAGCAGCGGCGTTAAAAAGTTTGCGTCCCTTTTCAGCTGAAGCTTTAGTGGGATCGCCCATCACACCGCTTTGGCTGAGCGCGCTCCATGGTTCCATCATGGCGAGCGGCCCATCTCCGCCAATCAAATCGGTCCAATAGTTCTTCGATGGCCGGTGAGAGAGCTCGTGAACTGCTTTGGACATATCAACCAGTTCGGGGCGCAGTGCCAGATAGAGCGAGGTTTCAAATTCGCAAGCATGATTCATTCCGCCGACGCTTTCTGATTCGCGCAGATTTTCGGCGACCTCACGCACGCCGGGAGCAGCCCAGTAGTTGACTGCTGCGGTTAAGGCGCCGGTCTCGACTACCGTTAATCGCGCAATGATATCTGCAAAAGGCGTATTGCTCCCGTGACCGTTCACGATAAGCAATTTCTTGAAGCCATGTTGTGAGAGACTTCGACAGACATCCACACCATAGTCAATGAATGTGTGCGCGCCTATCGTGATCGCGCCTGGGAAATCCATATGATGCGGACTGAAGCCGTGATTGATCGCGGGAATTAGTAACGCCCGGTCAAGGGCAATCCGCACCGCTTCTTCGCACACCGAGGTGCACAAGAGAAGGTCCGTGTCTACGGGCAGATGATAACCATGATCTTCCAAAGTCGCGATTGGTATTACCGCCACCCGATCTTGCGCCGCGGCATCCCTTATCTGTGGCCAAGTCATCTCGCCGTAGCGGTACATGGCGGTGCCTTTTTCCTGCAGTTGCATGTGCGGCGATTCAACGATTGAGTGATTTTTCATCGGGACGTAGCAACCAGCCGCCGGGCCGCACGGGCTGCAAGGTTGGAAACGACCTGCATAGTCATGCGAAAGGATTATCCACAATTTATAGACTAGTCATCGGCCGCCAATAGCTTCTACTCGGAGGAACGGATGCGGGTCATACTCATTCGATTGCTTGCGATTGCAGCGATCGCTCTTTTTCTGCCGGCGCAGCAAGCGCTCGCGGAATCGGCAAACGAACTGGTTGCAAAAAACTTGGCTGCACGAGGCGGTGCCGAGAAGCTAGCAGCGATATCGTCCATTAGGTTCACAGGCAAGATGGTATTCCCAGGCGATTTTGAGCTGACGTATCGCGAGACCCGCCTGCGCAAAAACGGCGCTGCTCTGTACGAATCGAGCGTGCAGGGCCTGACGCTGGTTCAAGGTTACAATGGAAAGATCGGTTGGCGAATCAACCCCTTCGAAGGGCGGCGCGATGCCGAACGCATGTCGCAAGACGACACGCGCGCGCTTGCGGACGATGCAACGATCGACGGACCGTTACTTTCCGCCAAAGCGCGCGGAAGCACCGTGAGCTATTTGGGACGTGAGGATTTCGAGGGAACCAATGCCCATAAGCTCCGCGTCATCGATCGCGGCGGCGCTGAATACGTGTATTACCTCGATCCCGACACCTATCTCGAGATTCGGGTGGTTGAAACGCGCAAACTGCGCGGCGCACGTCAAGTCGTGGCGGCCGAACTGGGCGATTATGAACGAGTCAACGGAGTGTACTTTCCATTCGCGATACAGAGCGGTCCCATTGACGCTGGCCCCTCAGGGCGCCAGAGAATCACCATCGATAGCGCGCAGGCAAACATTCCGGTCAACGACGCGATGTTCGCGATGCCCGGCGCCGCGCGTTCCAAGTAGGAGCGCTGCAGTGAAGAACAAGTGTATTTTTCTCGGGACATTCGCACTCGCCTCAGCGCTCAGCATCGCGGGCGCGTTCGCCGCAGATTCCACGGCTGTTTCCGGTTTGGGAGTTCGCAACATCGGTTCGGCCGCGATGTCAGGACGCATTGCCGCAATCGCGGGACGGCACGAGAAGGACGGCAAGGTGACGCTGTTCGTCGGCGCCGCGTCCGGCGGAGTGTGGAAATCCACAGACGGCGGCACTTCGTTCGACCCGATTTTTGACAAACAGTCCGTGCAATCCATCGGTGCTATAGCCCTCGACCCATCGCATCCGAATGTCGTGTGGGTCGGAACCGGTGAAAGCTGGACCCGCAACAGCGTTTCCATCGGCAACGGCATTTACAAATCGACGGACGGCGGCGAGAACTGGTCCCACATGGGACTGCCCAACAGCGAACGCATAGCGCGCATCCTTGTGCATCCCAGGAACGGGAGCATCGTCTACGCGTGCGTGCCGGGCAAACTCTGGAGTGACAGCGCGGATCGCGGATTGTATCGCTCGACCGACGGTGGTTCGCACTGGTCGTTGGTGCTGCACGGCTCAAATCTTTCGACGGGATGTTCGTCGGTCACCATGGACCCACGCAATCCCAACGTGCTGTTTGCCGGACTGTGGGATTTCCGCCGCAAGGGCTGGACATTTCGTTCGGGCGGCTACGGTCCCAATGCCCCTTCAGGAAGTGCGCTCTATCGCTCCGCCGACGGCGGAACCCATTGGACGAAGCTAACCCCGGTGACGAACAAAGGTTTGCCAAGGGGTCCATGGGGCCGGATTG
>JAABUQ010004846.1_pt1 | contig 22350 bp, 25 predicted proteins | sample 5560001 | NCBI WGS metagenome assembly JAABUQ01 (sample SAMN10711888, study PRJNA513371) | rock metagenome | isolation source: Antarctica rocks | place: Antarctica: Victoria Land, Finger Mt nord | collected 2015-12-18 | reverse complement strand
CTGGCGCATCTTGCTCCAGATGAGCTGCTCCTGTGGGTCTACCGGCTCGCACAATCTGCCTCAAGTGATGGAGGACCTGTACAGGAATCGTCTCTTTCAAGAGCGTCGGTATAAGTGTAAGGATGACTTGCCTTTTCCCTTTCACACGAGGGACAATATGTTATGTCATAGAGAGAAAAACTTGACAAAGTAATAAATGCATGATAATATTCTTGAAATAAGATATAAATATATCGTAATTTGGTAAATTGATAGAGCTAGAGAAACATATTCCTTTATTTACAAGGAATATGAAACGAAGTTTTTGAGTACCGATACTCAGGCCTTTGAAGGAGATTAGGTATGAAGAACTATCCCGAACTCGGCTGGGGACAAGGGAGCTTGGAAGTCCATCTGCGTCTTATGGGTGGGTGGGGCAATGAAAATCTCACGGCTGCATGTGGATGGATTGCTTCAGGGATGCACTGGCGGACAGCGAAGCAATCGACCTTTTCGCTCCACACCGGGCGTGGATATTTTGATAATATGAACGCCCTTCTTGATAGCACAGTAGATGTTGTCGTCACGACACCAACCGTCACAGCGGCAATGGCATTGCAAGGGCAAGGACCCTATACGCAAGCACATTCCAACGTGCGAGCAATCGCAGCACTTCCTCATCGGGATCGCTTACTCTTTGCTATTGATGCAAAAATAGCTGACCGCTATGGCTTGTACACGCTGGCAGACTTCGTTGCAAAACAACCACCATTGCGACTTGCCACTGGCTACAACGATGGTATCAATGTGATTGGCTACGCAGTAGACAAAGTTCTCAATGCCTATGGTACAACGTGGGAGGCTCTTGAGCAATGGGGAGGACAGTATTTTGTAGCAGATACTCCCATGCCGCCTCTGACGTTGTTTGCAGAAGGAGAGGTTGATGCGATCTTTCATGAAGCGATGATGATCTGGCCAAGTTTTTTGAAAGACAAGGCAGTACGCTATTTATCTCTTGACTCTGCGGTGCTGGAGGCTTTGCATCAACGGTACGGGTATATGCGAGCAGTTGTGGAATCAGGAGACTTGCCAGGTGTAGAGCAACCTATTCCCACTATCGATTTTAGTCAGTGGGTGATTATAGCACGCGTCGATTTGCCAGAAGAGGTCGCGTATCTCCTCACACAGGTCATTGTTGAGGATCGTGCTGACTTTGAAGCACGCTACAGTCACTTGCCTGTTCAGGCAAGTCCGCTCCATTATCCGATGAAACCTGAGGTTATGTGTCGGGTTGAGCCCATTCCGTTGCATCCGGGAGCTATGCGCTACTATCGTGAACATGGCTTTTTAAAGTAAGGTATCATCACCACATGACGATGGATTAAGAGGGGTAACGGGAATCGCACTTACAGGCGACTTCCCGTTACCCCTTAATCCATCGTCATGCCCCCATTAACGGAAACGAAAGAGCCAGTAGAGAACCACCAGGATACAAAGACAGATTTGACCAGTTTACTGTTGGGATCTACAGTCTCCTATTCAGTCAGAGTGGGTGTACGGCCTATCCACTCATCTGATTCCACTTGCGTGAGCATGAACCGGGCAAGGTCGGCACGCGTGATGTTCACACCCCTTGGTGGGCGAAAATGCTCGCTCACCCGGATCAGGTGCCCTCCCGGTCCATTGATGAGGCGTCCGGGCCTGACCAGCACCCACGAGAGAGGCGATGATCTGAGGATGCTTTCGGCCTCCTTCATGTCATCGTACCCACGTTGCAGGAAGTAAGGTTTCGCCACGTACCGGTAGAACCACACCTCGGATGGATCGTGCACCTCAACACCAGCTGAGGTGCAGAACACCACTTTTATCCGCTCACTGTCGCTCAATCCCTCGACGATTGCCCGCGCCGCCGCAGAGTAGAGTGTCGTTGCACCTTTCTTCCCGATCCCGCCCGGGGCACCCAGGGCCGAGACGAGCGCATCAGCATCCTTGGTGCAGTCGCGAATGGTTGCTGCATCGAGGACATTTCCCACGACTACATAGAGCAAGGGGCTTGTCATGGGTAATTTGGAAGGATTACGCACGATTGCGGTTACCTCCCAGCTTTTTGCGAGAGCTTGCGACACGATCTCCAGCCCGGTGGGGCCTGTCGCGCCGAGGACTGTGACCTTCATACGTCCGCCTTTCTACTCTTATTGGAGGCCGACAGGTGGTCCGCGAGTTAGTCTGTCATCATGGTCAATACCTCGATTTCATACCTCATCGCGAAATACCAGTCGTTCGAGTATGTTCTGAATGCCTTATCCACCGAGCATGCCTCTGCGTAGACCCGCCGACTCCCTCGGCACTGAAGAACAGGTCCGCCTCACTATGGGGCTAGAAGTAACACGCATGCGATCTGCTTGGCGTATCACTCCTCTGTAAAGATACGCTAGCTGTTCTGAACGATAGTCGCTGGAGGAGCCTCGATAGTAGCACCAACGGTGTATACATGAAGGTCTGGGGTCGTATATCGCTCGCAAGCTGCCCTCTGTGCTTTGCTGATAGGATGGGCCTGTGCGACATCGAATTCCTCAATGCTGCGAAACTGGAGATATTCCACGACCCTCTCACCTGAGAGTCCTCGATGAAAGCTCACTGAAACGAAACCGGGAAGATGGCGAAGTTCGCGCTCGTGGTGTTCTACAAGAATGTCCAAGAGTGCTTGTTGCAGGTCCTGCGTTGTTTTAAAGTGAGTAATGATTGTCGCTGGCTCTTGTGCCAGAGAGATGGTTATGCTGGTAGTGTGATCAGGGAGCATGCCACGCTGATCGACATAGTATACTTCGTAAAAATCGACATCGTCTTCACCAGCTTCGCGTACTTGAGTAGTATGTTCAGCAAAGAGCGGATTTTTAAATGCTGCTTGAAAGTGCTCAAGGCTTTTCCATTGTACATACTCGAACACTCGTGTCCCATCGAGACTTTTCAGAAAGGCCGCCGATAAAAACCCTGGAAGATGTTTGATCTTTTGCTCTGTCTCATTGACATTAAAATCAAACATCCATTGGAACTTCTCTACAGGGACCGTGAGGTAAATGATGCCTGTCAGGATGGAATTCCTCTTCGAGATGGTAATCAAGGTCCTTGCTCCTTTTACAACTGTTCTGAATCTATCTACCAGCCCTCGCTTGTCACGGACCACACGTGTATCGGCTCATGGGCCTCGATCTGTTTATACTTGCCAGAGAAGAAGAGCAACGGGCGTCTCTCCCAGTAGCGCAGGTACTCAACGTAGCCGATATAGAGCGTATGATCACCAGCCGGGTGAATATCTACAACGCGAGCGATGATATGAGAAACACATCCATCGAGCAGAGGGGGTTCATCGTCAAGACGAGGAAGCCAGTTGATCCATTTCTTTGACACGCTGCCGTAACTGTGGGACGAGTTTTCGCGCACGCTCTATGAGATCATCAAGGTAGACCTGATGTCCATCCGTCATAATAGGTGTTTTTGTCTGCATGGTCTTTTGTCTCCTTGTAGAAGAACACTTCTTTGCTCTTCTCCCATCACTGGAAGAGAGTATCATTGTCCGTTGCTTCAAATTGGTGGTAACGACCTACGAACTCTACACTTTTCTCTTGATCCTGAGACACGAAACTTATCCCTCGTGTCGTTCATCGACGAAGAAAACTTCATATAATAGTGGCTCGAAGGAAGTGGCGATTTCAGCTGCCTGACGCATATGTGGTATCGCGTCTGGGTTCGTTAACATTGTCTCAAAATCCTTCTGGCTACGCCACTGAGCATAGTTGACGACACGGGTGCCGTCCAAGCTCTTATGGATATTCGCGGAAATAAATCCCGGTAGTTTATTCATGACCGATTCAGTTGCTTCAACCAGTACGTCTGCAAGTTGCTGCTGGTTCTCTGGAGCTACCGTGAAAACATTAATCAGCGTTGTAATGGTGTTGTTTTGCACAATCTCTGTCATCTGTTTCCTCATCCTTCCTTGACATATGTTACTTCGTAGATCCCCGCATTCGTTATAGCTGTTGCAGGATCGATGTGTGCCTTTCCCTCTGAACTCTGGGTCATCGCCTCGAAGGAGGCACGATCCTTCCACTGAATGTACTCTGCGATCTTGGTTCCATCCAGACTTTTGTGGATACTACAGGAAACGAAGCCTGGCCTCTTACTATGCGCATCTGCAACCTCAACCAGATGTTCAAATAGCTGTTGTTGATTCTCAGGTGTGCTCGGCCAGACAACAATAGCAGTAAAAACGTTATTGCTCTGTGAAATAGTTGCCATGAATTTCTCCTTATGCTCCTACTTGAATGTCAACAACACTTTCCCAAATGGGCGACCCTCTACCTGATACCGTTGTGCCTCCACCACCTGTTCAATGGGGAATGTGCGGTCGATCAAGGGGTGAATCTGCCCCTCCGTCCAGAGCTTAAAATAGGTTTGAAAAGCCTCGTCCATCACTTCTTGGGGAACAAAGGCAGTCATATGCCCAACGATTTTCAGGCTTTTGGTTATAATATGAAGGAGATTTACGTGAGATTGGTGTCCAGCTGAGGTCCCCATAAGCACAAGTGTGCCTCCGGGTTTCAATACCTCCAGGCTCTGAGCCGTAATATCGCCTCCCAGACAATCAATAACGAGGTCTACTCCGTTCTTCTCCGTGAGACGTGCGATACCATCTCGTATGGACTCTTGCGTGAGATCAATCACATCCTTGTAACCGAGTTCACGCGCTCGCTCAGCTTTCGCATTGGACCCAGCCGTCGTAATCACATGAGCTGCGCCTACTATCTTCCCTAGCTGAATGACGGCGTTTCCGACACTACTTCCCACGCCTGGGACGAAGACTACTTGTCCGGGCTGCAGATGACCCTGATAGACCAATCCCATATAGGCAGTATCATAGGCTGTCCGCAAGGCAGCAGCTTCCATGTAGTTGACAGCATCTGGCAAAGGTACCACTAATGACCGCGGTGTCAGAACATACTCCTGCCATGTCCCACCACGTGGAAGAAAATAGGCATGCTGAAACATGACCACTGTTCCCAGCGGCAGGTCGCTGCCCTCACTGGCGATGACGCCTACTCCTTCAGAACCCAAGATCATCGGTGGTTTTCTCGCCCAGGGAATGATGCCTAAGCGTGTGTGATGATCCAGAGGATTGATCGCCGCCACCATCATTTTGACGAGTACTTGGCCCGCTTCAGGAACTGGTTGTGGCAGATCCACCAACTGTAACTGGTCGTAATCACCATAGGAAGAGATTTGAACAGCTTTCATGATGCTATACCTCCCCAATCAATAAGCCATGGGCATGTTGCCAACGGAAGTGCTCTGGAAGGTCGATGGCAAGGCGTTCCCAGTGTTCTCCCTGGTCGGTGGAACAATACACACCTCGTCCAGAGGCCGCATAAAAGGTCCCCGGTTCCTCCTCATGGGTGGCGAGAAATTGGATCGTGGTTCCTTTGGGCTCAGCAAGTCCTGCACTCACACGTCGCCAGGGAGAGTTTCCTGTGCGTTTGTAGATGTAGGACTCCGCCCAATCGGGGAAGTGGGCATGTTGAGGTCCAAGTGCGCCCGACAAAAGAATTGTGTCGGGATCAGCCGGGTCAACAGCAACACTCCAGAAGTAGAAGTGTTCTAATCCCTCCGTTTGCGTTTCCCAAGTCACGCCACCGTCACGTGTTTCGGCGTACCCCCCATAGGTGAGGACGAGATAGGGGCGTCCCTGCTCATCAGTTTTCCTGGAGTGGGCAGGAGATCCAGAGCCACCTGTCTCGTAGATCCGTCCAGGGGCACGTTTATGGGAGGCAAGGGAATGTCCATCGATCTGTGCTTCTATTTTGTGATCTTCCCACGTCATGCCAGAATCACGACTGACCATGACGCCGCCCTGCTCAATAGCAACAAAGAGGCGTGCAGGATCAACAGGATCAGGTTCAATCCAGCGGACATGATGCGTATGGGGACGTGGTGGAAAACTCCAAGGAAGAGTGGTACGAGACGGAATATCTTGGAGCGAGGTACGTTCAACCCAAGTATCACCACCATCTTCCGAACGGAAAAGGGCACTTGGCTCGGTTCCTGCCCAGACGACTCCATAGGCACCGACGTGTTCAACTGGACTCACTGCAACAGCCATCACCTTATCTGAGCTAATGCCCGCTCCAACTGGCTCCCACGTGTTCCCAGCGTCATTGCTGCGCCATAATCCTTTTCCAAAGGTCGCGCAATAGAGACGTGCTGGGTTATGGAGATCGGCTGCAAGGGCGTGTGCTGGCACATCAGCCAATGTCGTTTCCAGTTTCCACCTTTCAGCCTGTTCTGTGGCGAGGAACACGGCATCTTCCATCGCAATGGTAAGTGTTTTCATACCTGATCTCCTTTGTCAGTGTGTGCGGACAATGCGGAAGCGATGTAAATTTTTTGTATAGCAATACAGATATGTCGAATATCGAGAATTATACCATCGACTTGCAGTTTTGTCAAGTGTATTGCTCTGATATCTCGTTCCAGATCATAGGCATGCAAGAGGGAAGAGTTTTCGCGAGGACACATGGAAGGAAGCAATGAGATAACTCGTCTTTCCACTCATTTATGGAGATGAGCTATGTCGTAGAAAGAGAAAAACTTGACAGAGAATGAGATATATGATATTATTCTTGATATTCGATATATTTGTGTCGTATTGTAGAATTATGCAAGTGTAAAAGGGAAAAGATTGCTGCGTTTCCAGGTGAGGCACAGTAGAGACATCTCTTCTCAAGCAAGGAAAGTGGCTTGTCTTATTCGACACATCCCATGCAGGATGTATCAGGTCTCTCCTATTCCCCGGTATGTAAATGCTAAGCGTTCCTCTCATGTGCATAGCTTTTCAGTCGAAACGGAAACAGCCAGGGTAGAGAGGCTTCTGTTTTAGGGAAGGACTGTTCAATGTTCGCTCGACTTGATCATATTCAACTCCTCAGTTCAACACCTGAAAAACTCATCGATTTTTATCAGGACGTTCTAGGGATGGTTGCTGAGCAAATTGATTCTGATCTTTGGCTCTGCCAGGGACCGCAACGATGCTTGCTCATAGGCAGAAAGACGTCTCGCGTGCTGGGTTTTAGTGCCTATCAATGCGCGAGCAGCGAGGACCTCTCCTCTTTGAAAGCCAGACTCCTCAACCAGCAGGTTCCTCTCACGCCATCGGCGAGTCCGCTCTTCTCAGAAGAGGCATTTTCTTTCTCCGATCCAGATGGAAATTGCGTCGTCTTTGGAGGTGCCAGACGACAATCGAAGCCGAGTACTCACGCCCAGGAGATGACACCTCTCACCGCGCGACTTCAGCATGTGACGGTTGCCAGTACTCATACCGAGTCACTTGTGCATTTCTATAGCGATATCATCGGACTGACGATTTCTGACCAGATGCTTGATGAGACACAGATAAGTGCCTGCTGGTTGCGTGCGTCGGATGACAACGAACATCATTCATTTGCTATCTTTCGTGCTGAAAAGGACGGACTTGATCATTACTCCTATGAGCTTGACGACTGGAATGCTATCCGTGATTGGGCCGATCATTGTGCCAGAAAAGGAGTCAAACTCTTCTGGGGACCAGGCCGTCATGGTCCAGGAAACAATCTTTTTATTTTTGTCCTTGATCCCGATGGGAACAAGTTTGAACTTTCAGCCGAGTTAGAGACGATGTACGAGGGCCGTCCGACAGGGACGTGGCCGCATGAGCCAGATACCCTGAATCAATGGGGATCGTCGTTTATGCGCAGTTAAGCGCACTCGCAAGGGATACATATGAAACTCATCACATTTGTCTACCAGGGAAAGCAGAGCTATGGTGTTGTGCGAGACGATGGCATCATTGATATTGGACAGCGTTTCAGGAACCGTGCAGCAGATTTGCGTGCCGCCCTGACGCATTCTTTGCTGACAGAGATTGCGCAGATGGCGTCTCACGCTCAATGCAATGTCTGCTTGAGCGAGGTGACGTTGCTGCCAGTGATCCCCAATCCAGAAAAGATTTTCTGCATCGGGCTGAACTACGACGACCACAGGCGTGAGGCCGAGCGAGCGGAAACACGCTATCCAACGGTCTTTACTCGCTTTCCAGACAGCCAGACTGGTCATCAAAGTCCGCTCGTGCGCCCCACTGTTTCTCAGCAGTTTGATTATGAAGGCGAACTCGCGGTGATCATAGGGAAAAGAGGCCGTGCCATTGACTCGGCTCATGCGTTAGAGTACATGGCTGGCTATGCTTGCTACAATGATGTGACGGTTCGCGACTGGCAAAATCATACGCATCAATGGATACCAGGAAAGAATTTTCCCGCAACGGGAGGCTTCGGTCCCTGGATGGTTACGGCAGACGAAATCGAGGACAGTAGCTCATTCTCCATCGTCACATGACTGAATGGACAAGAAATGCAGCGAGCAACAACTGATGCATTGATCTTCCCTGTTCCTGAACTCATCGCCTATATCTCGACCTTTACACCTCTTTCACCCGGCGATGTCATCTGCACAGGCACTCCTGGAGGAGTTGGCTCCAAGCGGAAACCACCGATCTTCTTACGCGCAGGGGACAGTGTTGAAGTCGAGATTTCGCGGATTGGAACGTTACGCAATCCTATTCTTGATGAGTCTACGGAGAATACTTCTATATGACACTGAAAAAGAGCGAGAGCATGACATCATCCACAAGTGAAGAGCCATTGATGCGCTATCCAGTCATCATTGTGGGTGCAGGACCAACAGGACTGACGCTTGCCAATCTTCTGGGACGCGAGGGTATTCGTGCTCTTCTGATTGAACGCCATCTCTCAACGGGTCGGGAACCACGTGCAGTCTCACTTGACGACGAGTCGCTCCGTACTCTGCAAACGCTTGGTGTAGTTGCCAACGTGCTCAAACATGTTGTTCCAGGCTATGGGTCCCATTACTACTCACCAAGGGGGCACTGTTTCCTCAAGGTTGAGCCAACCGAGACTCCGTATGGGTATCCGCGACGAAATGCCTTCCGCCAACCGATTTTGGAGAGACAACTCTATGAGGGCCTTGAACGATTCTCACATATCGAAACGCAGTTCGGTTCGACGCTCGAAACCCTGACACAGGATGCTTCCAGTGTTATCGTTGGCATCACCGGACCAGAAGGTCTGCACACGCGTATTGCCTGTGACTATCTGGTAGGATGCGATGGGGCCAGCAGTACAGTAAGAAATTTTCTGGGAATTTCACTCGCAGGTTCGACCTTTGATGAGCGTTGGCTGATCATCGACCTGGAAAATTCGGAGAATCCATCTCCTCATACCAAAGTCTTTTGTGATCCTCGGCGACCCTGTGTCAGCTTGCCTGGTCCAGAGCATACGCATCGTTTTGAGTTTAAGCTGCATGCACACGAACGTGATGAGACTCTGCTCGTCCCCGAAGTCATTCAGAACCTTTTGCACTCACATGGTGCTGATCCAGGGAGCACCATTGTACGCAAGGTTGTCTATCGGTTTCATGCACGACTGGCAACGCAGTGGTCGAAGGGCAGAGTCTTCCTTGCGGGAGATGCCGCACACCTCACCCCACCCTTTGCCGGACAAGGAATGAACAGTGGTATTCGTGATGCGCACAATCTCGCCTGGAAACTAGCCTCAGTCGTTCGCGGTCAGATCGGACCACACATCCTTGATACCTATGAAAGAGAACGAAGAACACATACATTAGCCATGATTCGGCTCGCTTTGCAAATGGGAACAGTGATGGCTCCACGTCATTTTTTGTCCGCCTGGGCTATTCAGACGACGTTTCGTGTCCTTGGACTGTTCCCGTCTGTACAAGCATATGTCGCACAGATGAAATATAAGCCGAAACCTCGCTTCCTGTCTGGGTTTCTCTTCTTTGATAGGCAGAGGAAAAACCAAACGATTGTAGGAAGCCTCTTCCCACAGCCGTCTGTCGAGACAAGAGAAGGTGAAAAGGTCCCTCTTGACGACATTCTTGGCAATGGGTTCGTCTTGCTTGCACTGACGGCTCGGCCTGATCTCGCGTTCGCATTTACAGTGCAACCACTCTGGAGTCGCCTTCATGTTCGACGTGTCGCGGTCCTTCCCCGAGAGGCACCGTGGTGTGACTCCTCGGGAAGTACTGTTGTCCGAGAACAAGATTCTGCGCTCTCGGCACTACGAGCAAAATATGGCGAGCATGTGATTCTCCTGCGTCCAGATCACTATGTCGCAGCATGCATTCCAGTCGTAGAGGATGTTCAAAGAAGTACCCTTATAAATGCTCTTCTGCAACAAACGAGTATCTCAACAGACGAGCGTGTGGTACAAGAGTGATGATTGGTCTGTCTTCTTCTCGTGAAGAAGCAGGAAAGAGAACATATTTCACACGAATGGAGATATACTATGCGTTTAAATGTTGCTTTTTCGCATAATCCCAGACTACAACCACTCCTCGATGGAAGTATTCAAGCGGAGGGAATCGAGTTTGATTGGCATCTTGATCATCCAACGGCACTCTTCCTTGAACACCTCAAAAAGAACGCCTACGATGCGTTCGAGTTCTCGCTTTCAGGCTATATCGTTGCTAAAAATAGAGCTGCCTGGAGCCACCTTGGGTGGATTGCTCTTCCTATCTTTCTTTCAAAGACGTTCTGGCCGCTAGAAATCCTCGTCAATGACCGGAGTGGCATTCGCACCTGGATAGATCTGAAAGAAAAACGGGTAGGTGTCCCCGATTTCAATATGACAGCCGCCATCTGGTTACGGGTTATGCTCAAGCAGTTGTATGGTATTTGCCCGGAGGATATCACCTGGTTGAACGGTCGGCGTCCATCGCAGAGGCATAGCACATTACTTGGCTTCAACGATCATCCATCGAATGTGGTACTTCACGAACCAGAAGAAGGAAGCAGCTTAAATGATCTGCTTATGAGAGGTGAAATAGATGCGGCGTTTGGCGATGGTGCGTATATGGTTCCGATCTACGAGCAGCCGTACGTCTCTCGGTTACTTTCTTCTGAGCAAGCATTACAACTACTCAGAGATTTTATGCAACAAGTCGGTATTACACCAGTGAACCACATTCTTGTTATACAAGAGAAACTCCTGGAGCAGCCACAGCTCGTACATCTGCTGTATGACACGTTTGAGACGGCCAAACAGGAAGCATACCGTCGTGCTCGTCAAGGTGCCGATGCCTACCTTTTCCTGCCTGACTATGCTTTTACTCAGCAGGCAACACTCTTTGGCGAAGACCCGTATCCATCAGGTCTTGCCGCGAATCGAAAGATGCTGACCATGCTGAGTGAGCAACTGTACTTGGAGGGACAATTGAGCCAGCACGTCTCAATTGAGCATCTCTTTGCTGAGTTCACCTGGAATACATAGAGAGGCTTCATGCCATGCTCGTAAACCAAGTACCCGCTAGGCTCTCCATCCTTTGGGATACTCCCATGAAAAAGGATGAAGGAAAGAACAAGCATGGGAAAGAGGTGTAAAAGGCAAAAAAGGGACAAAAGAGAAGCCAATACCGTCAAGTCGTTATTGGATGAGCTTGCTCTCCTAGTTAGGAGGAAAGACAAGGGGATGCCAAGCGTGGGTCAAATTCTCCCATACGTGCTTCGCCGATGTCGGCGAGCGACAGACAGTGGTGCTTGAGAGGCATCCGGATCATACTGTTGGACAGGCTCGTAGCACTAGCATCAAACCGATCTCTGGCATTATCTTCCTCGAGAGAAGTGTACCACTTTTTCATGGGCAGTGGTGCGCCAGTGGCGCATGAATTACTGCTGGCGAAATCGAAAACCATGCACATTTTGAGCGTGAAGCCATTGGGTATTGAGCGTGAAAATTGCATTCGCCAGCAGTATCCTTTGGGGGGAAAGCAGGGAGACCGCAAGGGTCTCCCCTCCACGTCGGGGTCCACGAAGATGGAGGGGAGACCCTTGCGGTCTCCCTGCATTTTCACCACTTTCCCCCGGAAGGATGGAGACCTACCCGCTCTTCTCATTTGACAGAAAGGTGCAGAACTGCTATGATACATGTCGTAGTTTGGGATATATCTATTAGAAAACAAGAATTGCAAGGGTAAGTCCATTGAGGCAAAATACTGCACAAAAGACAGATGGTCCTTCTTCTCAGACGCGCAATACCACAGCTGACCGGGCGATTGATATCTTACTGCTCTTTACTGAACGACAACCTGTTCTCACGGCCATAGAAGTTGCCGAACGTTTGGGCATGTCGCCAAGTACGACATACCGCTATCTTACCAGCTTACGTGCCTCTGGCTTGATAGAAGAAGGGGAAACCAACGGTGAGTTTCGCCTGGGACCAACCGTGTTCCAACTTGCCCGAATTGCACGCAAGGGGTTAGGTCTCTCCGAAATTGCTTTACCCGTGATGCGTGAACTCGTCACTCAGACGGGCGAATCTGCACTCCTCACGCGTCGCTCTGGTCAGCACGTTGTGTGTATCGAGCGGGTTGAGAGTCCTCACAGTGTGCGGCTCTCCTATGAACGTGGGCACGTGTTGCCACTCCATGCAGGTGCTTCAGCAAAGGTCATCCTCGCGTACCTCAAACCCTCTGAGATCGATACTGTGCTGAACGGCGAACCGCTTCCACGTTATACGCATCATACGGTCACCGATCCAGATCTTCTCCGCTCACAGTTGAATGCTATCCGTGTCGCAGGTTATGTGGTCAGCGATGAGGAGGTCGATCTCGGAGTGAGAGGAGTTGCCGCTCCAATTTTGGATAGCGGAGGACAGGTGCTTGCAGGAATCAGCGTTGCGGGTCCAACGTTCCGCCTCAATGAGACACTGTTGCCGACAGTTATTGCTGAGGTGATCCACGCCGCACAGGTGATAAGTCATCGGTTGCATACTGTGGAGAGCTAAAGTTCTAGCAGTCTCAGTACGTACAGGATATCATTACGGATGCGGAATGTGTCGAGCTCAGTTCCGACCCTGGCAACATGGCGAGCGAGGTGTCAAAATGACATACATGAACTCTCTTTTCCTAGAGCGGAATTAGTGATGTGCCCCAATATAGGCAACGACGAAGTAAAGCACGGAAAGTAAGGCACAAACTAATAAAAACGAACCGTAGCATGTCAGTGTCCACGCTCGTCGTGTATTCAATGCTTGCCGCAGTTGTTCGCCCATATCTGGTGGATCAAGTTGTATGTCGGGTTGTAGTTCGAGCAGCTTTGGCAGCATCGCGCGAAAATCACGTGCGTTGCTCATGCCCTCTACCAGGATAACCGTGTTTCCATCATCCAGGTCAGCCATCAGTACCAGTTTTCCAGGATTCGGATCGCCAGGAATAAGTGTCAGTTGCTTAATCGCCGAAAGATGTACGCGGGTCTCCTGGTCTTCCTCCTGTCCTGTCACGACAAGTTCGTCTTCAAACAGTTGTATCTCTTTCCCCATGCCAAAGCGTACAACGCTGACGGGGTATCTTCTTACCATTTCATTATCGTTCATAGAATGTGTCCATCTGTGCTGTAGTAGTCAGGTATCAATGTATCTATTGTACGGCATCTCTCGATAGTCGTCGAGGAGACCCATAAATTGAACTATAACGCTTGACATTCATTGCATTAAAACCTTACAATTCGTATGACGAAGCATAAGATGTAAGAAAAGAGTAGTATATGGCACGAGTAGGTCTGCTCGAAGATAACGCGCGAATTGCAAAACTATGTGCAACCATGCTGCAATTTGCAGGTCACTCAGTTGAAATATATGAACATCCCCGAACCTGTTTGAATGCGCTGATGCTGCCCGTAACGAAGAGCGATGGAAGAACTCATACCCGCTTTCCATCTTCTCCTGCTTTACCTATTGAAGTATTAATTCTTGATCTACAGTTACCAGAGATGACAGGAATAGAGGTATTACAACACCTGCAAGCAGATCCTTACACGCGAAACTTGCCCCTCATTTTTTGTACCGCTTCTAACCCTAATGAAGTCTCACACGCGCTTCGTCTAGCGCCTCATGCTAGTGTTGTCGAAAAACCATTCAAACTCGATGTCCTTGTTTCTGCTGTCCTATCCGCTCTAACGTCCTAACATAAATAATCAGACTTTTTTTGTATCTTTTCGATAGCTTTTTATCACAGTCTGTGATAGACTGTATATCAATCTCATTGAGTCGTAGCCTCGCAAACAACTACACCCGAAGAGGTTCCACAAGAAAGTACGATGCAAAATAATGAGTATATACGAAAAAGACGCACACGCGTTAGATGCGTACTCGAATGCAGTAACAACTGCGGCAGAGCGCGTAGGACCTGCGGTTGTACGTATTGATATAGAGAGAGAAGGCGGACGTTCGCGCCGCCATAATGGGCCTCCACCAGAGTTTAATGGTGGCCTCGGCTCTGGCTTCATCTTTGGCTCGGATGGGCAAATCCTCACCAATGCCCATGTTGTTGAACATGCTAAACGCATTCAAGTCACACTGGCCGATGGTCGCAAATTCGACGCGGGGCTTGTGGGTAGCGATAAAAACGTCGATGTCGCCGTCTTACGCATTGGAGCAGATCATCTTCCAGTAGCAGAGTTAGGACGTACACCTCTGCGTGTAGGGCAACTGGTGCTTGCAGTAGGCAACCCTTATGGTTTGAATTGGACCGTTACTGCTGGTGTAGTCAGTGCGCTAGGCCGCACTCTTGAGGCACCTGGCATACCTAAAATGACCAACCTTATTCAGACTGACACACCGATCAACCCTGGCAATTCCGGTGGCCCGCTTGTAGACAGTATGGGACGAGTTGTTGGTATTACTACCGCTATGATGCCAATGGCGCAAGGACTTGGCTTCTCCGTTCCACTCGATACCGTCAAGGTGGTTGTTGCACGTATCGCGGCACAAAAACGCGAGACGACTGGAGTGTCATTAGGTGTAGGTGGAATGCGCGTAAAGCTTGATGCCACGTTGCAGCGTAGCTTGAACCTTGTTCAGCAATTTGGCATGGAGGTGTTAGAGGTGCGCTCAAGTGGTCCTGCTGATCGCGCAGAGCTAAAACGCCAAGACGTGATTATCGCTGCCGACGAAGAGTCAGTTACAGAGCCACGTGATTTACAACGCATCGTTCGTCGCCATAAGATAGGCGAAAAAATCGCGTTGAGCTTCCTAAGAGGTGGCAAGAAACGTAAAGTAACAGTTGTACTGTAGAAAGAAAAGGTGTCTCTATAGTGAAGATTTTGCATCTATAGAGACACCTTTTTCGTGTACTGCTACAAGCGGCTCTGTTATACCTGTTGCTTGCGTTTGATAATTACGAGTGTTCTACGTCTCCTATAACAGAGGAATATCTTGTTGGCAAGGGCATGCGTGTCCTGTAGACAAAGGAACAAATTTATTATGACAGCATTTCTCGTGACAGCACTCATTATTGGCGCTCTCATTGTACTTGGTCTCCTTGTAAACGTCTATTTGTATACTCAAGGAGTTTTCAGGAGGAGACGCGCCAAGCGTCAACAGCAAGTACCGGCGGAAGCAGAGAAGCGTACTACAACGGCGGGCCTTGAAGAGCAATATTATACGAGTCTTGGTATTGGACCAACAGAGCCAGTAGAATAACGAAGAGTGATAATACCTTGACGTTGCTTGTCCTGTTACAGATGTGATACAACATTTGCAACAGGACGGTTGTATTTTTGGCATAGAAAGGGATGTATAGTTGAATCCAGAACTTCCAGAAAAGATGCATACCCGCTTCACAGAACTTGCGAACGTTCGTTATCCCATTGTGCAAGGTGGCCTTTCTCATCTCTCCTATGCAGAGCTTGCTGCAGCCGTATCCAATGCTGGCGGTCTGGGTCAGATTGGGTCTGCCTGTTTTGCAACCGCCGAGGAACTACAGGCAGACATTCAGAAGGCGAAACGTCTCACAAAGCAACCGTTCGGAGTCAACTTTCCGATTGGGCATATTCCTCTTGATGCATTTGTTGATGCCGCGCTTGCCGAAGAAGTTGCGGTGATTAGCATCACCGGGGGCAATCCTGAGCCATTGTTACGGCGCATTCAACAAAGTGGCGTGCCTGTGCGAACGATGATATTGGTGGCAGGAGTGCGAGCTGCGAAAAAAGCCGAGTCGCTTGGTGCTGATGCCGTCATTGCTGTAGGCGTAGAGGGCGGAGGCCATTTGGGACGTGACGATATCGGTACCATGGTCTTAGTACCACGCATCGTCGAATCCGTTAAAATACCCGTGCTAGCAAGTGGCGGAATTGCTGATGGACGTGGCCTTGCGGCATCGCTAGCGCTTGGCGCAGAGGGTGTTGAATTAGGAACCCGTTTTGTCGCGGTACGTGAAAGCAATGCACATCCCAACTATCAACAGGCATTAGTCAAGGCGAACGAAACCGACACCATCATCGTCGAACGCTCCATCGGACGACCTGCCCGTGTGCTGAAAGGGCGATCTGCCGACCAAATTCTGCACATAGAGCAGGAGTTAGAGAAAGAGCAGGCCGAGCCAGACGAGCGCTTACGACGTATCCTGCCCTTTATTCTAGGTCGTGTCAATCATCGCGCCGCACTCAAAGGAGACCTAGATGAGGGCTTTGTCTGGGCTGGTCAAGTCGTCGGACTTATTAACGATGTACCAACCTCCCAAGAACTCATTGAGCGTATCGTAAGAGAGGCGAGAGAGACTATCCAAAGAATGCACCATCTGTAAAAGTATGCTGTCTAAGCAGGAAATGCATTGATGAGCGCTATGCTTAAGCAACTACTTCCTGGGAGGAGCTTTGGGAGGTGTCTTTCTACCACCAAGGAGCATCATAAGCACTAAAATAATGGCGATAACTATCAAGTAGGACACTTGAATGCTGAGCGTAAGTACATTGTTTACCACTACCAGGCTCATCTGACTCTCTTCTCCTTCCTTGTTATGGAAACAGAATAAGGCTTTCACCACTCAAGATTGTCGTTAGCCGACGCGGAAGGGCGCAGTCTCGCTTTCTGCTTTAAGAATGTTTCGCCAAAAACTGTCCCACTTCTACAAGTGCCGCCATTGCACGACACGTGATTTCGACTGACTCATAGTAGGGAATACCCTCTTCTTGTAAAATGTGGAGCGCAGGTATATCGTGACGTGCATAGACTGTTTGTACAAGAACAGGTTTTTTGTAGCTTCGCACAAGTTCTCCCAATTTGTGCGCCGCGGCCTCTTCGCGCGGCCCAAATTCTTCAGAGAGCAACCAGCGGTAGCCGCCAAAGAGTCCAGTGATGATAACACCATCAATATCATCGTCTTTGAGGCATATCTCTGTCAAGCGTGCAAACGATAAGGGGTCTTCGTCGGCTGCACCTGCTACGTCGATAGGATTGGTTGCAGTCGCGCGTGCAGGCATGAGCTCTCTCAATGCCTGTTGTGTTTCTGGTTTAAGCATAGGAACCTGTAGACCTGCTCGAATAACTGCATCACCGCTAGCAACAACGCTACCTCCGCCATCACCAACAATCGCGATACGGCTTTTTCCTTGTGGTGTTGGTGGTTGCAGTGCAAGAGCCTGTGCGACAGGAAATAATTCGTCGGAACGTAGGACGCGCACAACACCACTTCCGAGGAGACTTGTATCGTGATCTGGGCGTACCTTTGCGATTGAGCCAGTGTGGGCAAGGGCTGCACGAACACCAACCTCTGTCGCGCCACTCAATAAAATAACTGTAGGCTTGTAGTTGCCTTGCTCAAGCATGTCACGTGTGACCTGCCGCAGTGTCTCCTCTTGCACCGCTTCGACATAGCCTGCGATGACCTTTGTCTCTGGATCACGCGCAAGGTAATGCATGCATTCGGGGAAGGTGACATCAGCCGCGTTGCCTATGCTGATAAACGTGGTAAAGCCAAGCCCGTCCAGATGCGCTTGCGCATAGAAATACATGCCGAGATTGCCACTTTGCGAGACAAGACCAATAGGGCCGGCTGGAAGTGGAAATACCATACCTAATGTATTAAGGTGTGAGTGTTTGACATACAAGCCCATACAGTTACTACCGATAATACGAATGCCATGCTCACGACAACGTGCAACCATCGCATGTTCCAGGGCGCGACCTTCCGGTCCCGTCTCACTAAAGCCTGCTGTGATAATGACAATGCCCTTGACGCCCACCGCGATGCAATCATCAATGCCTTGTTCGACATGAGGAAAGGAGGTGGCGATAATGGCGAGATCGACAGGTCCTGGTACATTGCGTAAACCAGGGTAGGTTGTGCGCCCCAGTATTTCGGAGACAGAAGGGTTGATGAGATAGATTTCACCAGCGAAGCCGCCTGCGATAAGTTGTTTCGCGGCAACATTGCCCCACTTTTGGGACGCACGCGACGCGCCCAATATAGCTATTGAGCGCGGTTGAAAGACCTCTTCTAATGTGTACGCTGCTTGACTCATTCGTCCTCCTCGTCATCAGACAATTGTTGTGAACCATTCTCACGTTCCTTACGCAGTAACTCTTCGACTCCACGAATAAGTGAATCAGCACTGGGAAGTGGGCCAGTTCCTACAATTACATCTGGGTCCTCATCATCATCGTCGTCGTCATCATCGTGCTCATCAATTTGCTCTTCCAACCTGCGCACATACGCACTTGCCTCTGAGTCGCGTGCCACGAGCGATGTGATTTGTTCTTCAAAGCGTACCGCATCTGATTGAATATCGCTCAAGTCCAGACCAAGAGACAGGAAAGTATTTATATAGGTAAGGAGTGCTGCCGTCACCTTAATATTTGGAGTTGCCGCAAGATAATGTGGTGCGGCAGCCCATAAACTCGCCGCCGAAATGTTTGCTTGACGGCACATATCTTGTAGCACACCGATCATGCCTGTCGGTCCTTCGTAGCGTGAATTACGAATCTCCATTTCGCGCAAGCGTTCCATCACATCAACTGTTGTTGATGTTCCTGACATTGGAACCGCCGCCGAATGCGGCACTTCCGCAAGTAGTGCCCCTAGAAAAACAGCTTCAGAGACATTGAAGCGGCGACACGCTTCAAGGAATGTATTGCTAAACGTCTTCCATTTAAGTTGTGGCTCAACTCCAAGGAAGAGAATAATATCGCGGGCGAAGTCTGGTGCTGTATAAGCAAAGAACTGATTGGTGGGCCAAACAACAGTTCTTTGTAAGCCATCGACCATTTTAACCGTTGGTCTTGCCTCTGTGAAAACAAAAAAATCTTCCGAGTCAATCTCTGCAAATTTTGTCGGTTTCCACTTATCAATTAAAAACTTCACTGCTGTAGTTGCCGAGTCTGCTGCATCATTCCAGCCTGCGAAGGCAACGATTATAATCGGTTCGCGCAACTCCGGTTGCGATTGGTATTCAATAAATGACATATAACACCTCTTTGTCTGTTTGACAGTGTGTCCCCAGATAGGTAGCGTGTACTTATATTACCATGCTTGAAAAGAGGGGATGAGGTTCATGTCACTTGTAACTTATTGCGCTCATGTCTTAGTGTTCATGACTCTTTCGCTCTGTGACTGTTCAGTGTTCAAGCGTAACTGCCCAGTCTCGCGCCCCAGCAGGCTGCTGAGGAGCCAATCGGTTACCAAGCGTATCCGTTTGATCCACGAAGGGTTACGCAGCAAGTAGACCAGGTGCCAGAAGACCCAGGCTGGAAACCCTGTAAATGTCATCGAACCCACTTGTGCCACGCCGGTGTGACTGCCAAGCAGGGCTAGATGACCAAGCATGGTGTACCGGTAGGGAGGAGCTGGTTTCCCCGCATACTCCATAGCAATGGTCTGACCTACATATATCCCCTGCTGACGTGCTGCTTGTCCTGTTGCTGGCACAGGAGCTTTCGTCACTGGATCATATGCCCACGCAGAGTCACCAATCACATACTCATTGGGATGTTCTGGAATACGTAGATGGTCATCGACGAGAACAGCGCCATTAGGTGCGTGCTGCACCGATAACTGACGAATTACGTCGGGTGCTGTAATACCTGCTGCCCAGAAGAGCGTCCAAGCTGGAATAGTTCCTGCACTAGTTTCTACCGTTGTCTGTGTGACTCCTTTGATGGTAACTCCTGTTAGCACCTCGATGCCCTCCTGCTCAAGTGTTCGGCGGACTAAGTCGGATGTGCGTGGAGTGCTCATGGGCAGCACGCGCTCCGCACGCCCGACAACAATGACTCGAATGGATGCGTCGGCCAACCATGGATACTCGCCAAAGAGTCCTTTGCTGATATAGTCATAAATGGTTGCTGCCAGTTCGATTCCAGTATCACCTGTACCTCTAACGACAAACGTCAGCCACTCTTGTCGCTCCTGAGTGCTAGCAGCATGATGTGCAGATTCAACTCTGCGACAAACACCTTCGTTGCAGAGATGCCCGATCCGATGACAAAAACAGTTGGATAAGTTGACGAGATAATTTTAAAATTTTCTTATAGTCAAAGAATACAAAAATATTGACAGGTTAACACAAAGACAATTATACTTACCATATGAAAGCCGAAGAAATTGTTGTTGTTCATCAAGATCACCACCTTCTTGTACTTAATAAGCCAGCAGGTGTTGTTATTCATCCAACATACAAAAATGCTCATGGTGACACACTATGGGACGCATTGCTTATGTATCTCTCACAGCAAGAGGTAGAGGAGTGGCAACCGCCTGAATTGCCTGACGAACTAACATGGGCTGGTGCTCCTCTGCATGTACAAGCGATGTTGAGAGACAGACGTCGTGAGAGATTGCGGAAGGAAGATGGTCCTCTGCTACGTCCTTGCTTACTGCATCGCCTTGATAAAGATACATCGGGCGTTGTTGCTCTCGCAAAAACAGAGCGTTCGCGCAGACACATTATTAAGCAGTTTCACGATCATACAATTAAGAAACGCTATCTTGCTGTGGTACAAAAAGGTGCACCGTTATGGGCTGTTCCCCGTACAACCTTTACCGTTACACGACACGCTCAAGATGGAAGACCTACATTAGTAGGTGCTGAATTCGATTTTTTTGCACCTGGTGACGATATGATTGAGCTAAATGGGCCTTTGCAACGGGACCCTGATGAGCGTCGTCGTTGCATCGTAGGCTCTGAGGGTGATGAAGCCATAACGCAATGTAGTGTGTTAGCTGCTGAACATAGATTTCTACTCCTTGATGTACGGCCAATAACAGGCCGTACTCATCAGATACGCGCTCATCTGGCAGCACTTGGGTATGCTATCGTAGGAGATTCAATGTACGGGTCACATGGAGAAAATGGGATAGTTGCACCTGCGAGGCAATTTCTGCACTCCTACAGCTTACAACTACGTCAGTATCCTGACGATAAGCTCTGTACCTTTGTTGCACCATTAGCAAACGACCTTACTGCCTGGTTACAACAGCATTTTCCTTCTGGCTTAGGAGCATTGAATGCAACGACAACAGTACCCGCCCAATAGTGGTCCTCTTGCTACCTTGAGTGAAGAAGACAAGAAAAAACGTCTTGACGCAATGGTAAAAATTTGGCAAAGTGATACAGAACGACGCTTCAAGCAGGAAGGGGCACAAACCGTTTTACAATCAATGGGCCTGGATGAGTACCGTTACTCGGTCTCTCTACGATTTCCAGAGTGGGAGCGTTCTGCTGTAGTTGGGCAGGTACTTACTGTGCAACAAGGGAGAAGTGCAGAGACACCAACATTATTTAGCGTATGGCGACGCGAACCTCTTCTAAAAAGAATGCCTGATTGGAAGGAACATCTTCCCAACGAGAACGTCTTTAACATCACGATACGCATTACACCGGGAGGTCTTGGTGAGGGAAGTAAATGGGCAGTAGTAATGCCAAAAGAGATGATTCCACGCTACAAACCTGGCTGGCCTACTCAGCAAGAGTGGGTCACCTGGACACGCTCATTTGATTGGCTTTCAGTGGGTATTGGGTTTATACGTGCCATGCTCGACGCACCTCAATAATGTATCGAGTTCTTTTGTAAAGGTGTTGTTGCGTCGTGATTACTTTAGATGCTGTTTGTACCGCCTGGAAACTAGCTCCCATCCTCGTACTTGGAAACCTGATATGGGAACCGTTCATAATACACTCCTATTTAGAACGGTAGAAGACAATTATGCTCTTCATGCCTATCGCTATAGTGGTGATGACCGATGGCGAATTGAGTGTGAACATACTTTAATCGAGTATGCAAAGACACACGGACTTCCCGCAATTGCACCCTTGCCTCTCGCAAACGGTAAAACTATTCTTGAATACGAGGTAACTACCCAGGTCCCCAAGCGACCGAGAAGGGAGAGCCAGCGAAGACAGCCGCCATGGCAGCCAGCAGAGGACGGCCTTGCTTGCGCATGGTGGAAAGATAACTGCGAATCGTGCAAAAGGCG
>JAABUQ010004844.1_pt1 | contig 22353 bp, 18 predicted proteins | sample 5560001 | NCBI WGS metagenome assembly JAABUQ01 (sample SAMN10711888, study PRJNA513371) | rock metagenome | isolation source: Antarctica rocks | place: Antarctica: Victoria Land, Finger Mt nord | collected 2015-12-18 | reverse complement strand
GGGATCGTGGGTCAGCCCGTCGAGGAAGGCGGTGTCGAACGCGCGGTTGATCAGCCCCGCGCGTGGCCCCTGGAGCTGGTGGCTCATGCCGCCGGTGCCCCAGATCTGGACGTTCAGGTCCTCGGGATAGCTCGCGACCGCGCGCGCGATCGCCTCGCCGAGTTTCCAGCAGCGGTTGCCGGTGGGCGGCGGGTATTGGACGACGTTGACCGCAAGCGGGATGACTTTGGTCGACCACGCCTCGGGCTGGCCGAACATCAGGCTCAAGGGCACGGTGAGGCCATGATCGACGTCCATCTTGTTGACGATCGTCAGATCGAACTCGTCCAAGATGCACGAACCCGCGATGTGCCAGGCGAGATCGGCGTGGCCCTCGACGCGCGGCACCGGGCGCGGACCCCAGCCCTCGTCGGCCACCGCGAAATGGTCGGCGCAGCCGATGGCGAAGGTGGGAATGAGTTCGAGGCTGAATGCGCTCGCGTGATCGTTGTAGACAAGGATGACTACATCGGGCGGGTTGGCTGCGATCCACTCGCGCGAGGGGGCGAAACCAGCGAACAGCGGTGCCCAATAGGGATCGCCCGCGCGGCCGTTGTCGAGCGCCGCGCCGATCGCGGGAACGTGGGAGGTGGCGACGCCTGCGGTGATGCGCGCCATCGCTCAGCGGCCCCAATCGGGCGAGCGGCCGCCGCCGAGCATCATCGCGGCATAGTCCTCCTGAGTGCCGTCGCCCATCGAGGCGGCGAGCTGCTGGAACGAGCGCCCGTCGGTCGCGCCGATCTTGGCGAGGAAGTAAATGTTGCCGCCAAGTTCGATCATTGCGTTGTAATCGCGCGCGAGAACGGCGGCTTTTTGCGGTTCGGTCATCTCAGTCGCGTCGAGGTAGGCGCGTTCGTCGGCGAGGAACGCGGCGCGGGCGTCGGCCTTCATCAGCCCCATGCAGAACTGGTTTAGGTGATAGCCCGCGCGGCTGCGGGCGGGGGTGAACACCGTCGTGCCGGGAATGTCGTCGAACGCCTTCACTGGAGGCGGTCCAGCGGCAAACCAACGTAGTTTTCCGCCATCGCACGCTGCGCGGCTTGGCTTTGGCGTAGGTAGGCGCGTTCGGCGCGGATCAGCTTGTCGTCGATCTCGGGGCGGTCGGGGAATTGGTGCGTCAGTCCGGTCAGCCACCAACTGAAGCGCGAGGCCTTCCACACGCGGTCGAGCGCGCGGGCGCTGTAGCCGTCTAGGCCATCGTTGCGGCCGTGTGGAAGCGCGCGATGAGGGCGTCGGCGAGGTGGCGCGCGTCGGATGCGGCGAGGTTCATGCCCTTGGCTCCTGTGGGCGGCACGATATGCGCGGCGTCTCCCGCAAGGAAGAGGCGGCCGAAGCGCATCGGTTCGGTAACGAAGGAGCGCAGCGGGGCGATCGACTTCTCGATCGAAGGCCCAGTGGTGACGTGTGCGCCAAGGTTGCCCAGCCGTGGGATGAGTTCGTCCCAGAAGCGATCGTCGGGCCAATCCTCGATGCGCTCGTCGAGGCCGACCTGGATATAATAGCGCGACCGCGTCGGCGAGCGCATCGAAGCGAGCGCGAAACCGCGCGCGGGGGCGGCGTAGACAACCTCGTGGACGGCGGGGGGCACGTGGGCGAGGACGCCGAGCCAGCCGAACGGGTAAACGCGCTCGTGCGTGGCGAGCTGCGCAGTGGGGATCGAGGCGCGGCAGACGCCGTGGAAGCCGTCGCAGCCCGCGATGTAATCGGCGTGCAGCGTGTGTTCGCCGGTGGCGTCCTGCCAGGTGACGCTTGGCGTATCGGTGTCGAGGCCGTGCAGCGCGACTTCGGCGCAGTTCCAGCGGAGATCGAGGCCACGCGGGGTGGCGGCGTCGAACAGGTCGCGCATGATATATTGCTGGCCGTAGGCGGTGACGCCGCGCCCGGTGGCTTGCGTGAGATCAATACGGATCGGGCCGTCGTCGTCGCTGATGCCGACGCTCGCGTGGGGGACGCCCTCGGTTCGGATGCCGTGCGCGAGGTCGAGGTCTTCGAGCAGTTGGACGGTGCCGTCCTCGACGATGCCCGCGCGGACGCGGCCCTCGGCGTAGGCGCGGTCGCGGCGTTCGAGGACGGTCGCGGCGATCCCCGCCTGCGCGAGCTGGTGCGCGAGCAGCATCCCGGCCGGGCCTGCGCCGATGATCGCGATGGGGGTTCGCATCCGGCAAGTGTTGCCTGAGCGGGCGCGCGCGAGCCATAGACGGAACGGACGTAGACTTGGACAAATCGCGCGGATGATCCCTCGGTTCTCGCTTTATGGAGAAACAAGCGAAGCGGCGTTGGACGCGGTGCATATCGAGCCGCTCGCCGCGCGTAGTCGCCCGGCGAAGTGGACGATTGCGGCGCACCGGCACCCGGATCTGCACCAGCTCATGCGAGTGAGCGGCGGGGGCGAGGTGCGGATCGACGGGGCGGTGACGGTGTTCGAGGGGACACGGCTGATCGCGATCCCGGCGGGGGTGGTGCACGCGTTCTCGTGGAGGCCGGACTCCACCGGCCACGTACTAATGGCGACGCGCGCGTTCGTCGCGGCGCTGCCCGGCGGCGAGGCGACGTGCGCGCGTGGCGGGGTGTTCGCCGGTGGGCGCGCGGACGCGCTGGCCTTCGCGCGGCTCGCGGCGGTGTTCGCCGCGCCCGGCGCGGCGCGGCGCACACGGCTGGCGGGGCATCTGATGCTGCTGCTCGCGGCGATCTCGGAGGCGGGTGCGGAGCGGGCCGCGCCCGCCCCGTCGGCGGCCGCCACGCTCGCCGCGCGCTACCGCGCGCTAGTAGATACGACCTTCCGCGAGCCGGTGTCGGTCGCTGGGCTGGCGGCGCGTTTGGCGGTGTCGCCGAGCCGCTTGGGGCGCGCGTGCGCCGAGGTGGCGGGCGCGTCGCCGCTGGCGATGCTGACCGACCGGCGGTTGCTCGAAGCCAAGCGACTGCTGGCCTTCACCGGCGCGGGGGTGGCGGAGATCGCGTATGCGGCGGGATTCGGTGATCCGGCGTATTTCAGTCGCGTGTTCGCGCGCGCGGTGGGTGTGCCGCCGAGGGCGTGGGCGAGGTCAACGATCGCTGCCCGTCCCCCGCTCCTGGCGGAAGTTGGTTAGAACGGGAAGTGTCCCGGCTGCGTGTCGATCGTGATCCACCTTAGCTCGGTGAACTCGGCGATACCCGCGCTGCCGCCGAAGCGGCCGTAGCCGCTCGATTTGGTGCCGCCAAACGGCATTTGCGCTTCGTCGTGCACGGTCGGTCCGTTGACGTGGCACATGCCCGCCTGGATGCGCGCGGCCACCCGCAGTCCGCGCGCGGTGTCGCGCGTGAACACCGCCGAGGTCAGGCCGTATTCGGTGTCGTTCGCCGCGCCGATCGCCTCCTCGTCGCCGTCCACCCGCACGATCGTGGTGACAGGGCCGAAGCTCTCCTCGCCGTAGATCGCCATCTCGGGCGTGACATGGTCTAGCACGGCGGCGCTGAGCAGCGTGCCCGCCGGATCGGCGGCGCGGGTGAGGCTGGCACCCTTCGCCACCGCGTCGGCGATCATGCGCTCGATCGCCTGCGCCGCGCCCGGATCGACGACCGAGCCGAGCGCGGTGGGGCCGTTCCTCGGATCGGCCGCCTTGAGCGTCCTCACCTTGGCGGCAAATTTGGCGGCGAACGCGTCGGCGACCTTGTGATCGACGATGATGCGCTCGGTCGACATGCAGATTTGGCCCGAGTTCATGTAGGCGCCGAACGCGGCCGCCGCGACCGCCTCGTCGAGGTCGGCGTCGTCCAAGACCAGGAATGGCGCCTTGCCGCCCAGTTCGAGCAGCGCGGGTTTGAGTTCGTCGGCGCACAGCCGCGCGATGATGCGGCCCACTTTGGTCGAGCCGGTGAAGTTCACCCGGCGCACCGCCTTGTGGCGGATCAACGCCTCGACCACGGCCGCCGCATCAGCCGGGGCGTTGGTGACGATGTTGACGACGCCGGGTGGAAATCCGGCGGCGCGGAACGCCTCGCCGATCAGGCGGTGCGTCGCGGGGCAGAGTTCGCTCGCCTTCAGCACGACCGTGTTGCCGCAGGCGAGCGGCGTTGCGACGGCGCGCACACCGAGGATCACCGGCGCGTTCCACGGCGCGATGCCGAGCACGACGCCCGCAGGCTGGCGGATCGACATTGCAACGCAGCCGGGGCGATCCGACGGGATCGTCTCGCCGGTGACCTGCGTGGTGAGAGCGGCGGCCTCGCGCAGCATCTGCGTGGCGAGCATCACATTGAACCCCGCCCAGCCCGCGGTCGCGCCGGTTTCGGCGGCCATGGCGGCGATGAATGCGGGCGCGCGCGCGGCGAGCGCGTCGGCTGCCGCGGACAGCAGTGCGCGCCGAGCATTGGGTCCGAGCGCGGCCCAGGCGGGGAACGCGGCGGCGGCGGCATCGACGGCGCGGCGCGCATCGGCGACCGAAGCGGCGGCGGCGCGGGTGGCGAGCTGGCCGCTTAGTGGAGACAGGCGATCGAAGGTTGCGCCGTGTTCGGCGGGGGTGTCGTGATCGGCGATCAGCAGGGTGAGAGCGTCCATCCCGGGGTGTCCTTTGTGGTTGCTTGGTGGGTGGCAAGGGGTGCCGAACAATAGAATGCGAAGGTGGTCAGGAAGCATGGTGGGCGGCGTATCGGGACGATGAGGACCTTTGCACAAGCGGAACCCGCGCACGTCTTAATTTTACAATCACGCCTGTTTCAACCGATCGGCAGCCGGTCCGCAACTGTCCTCGCTTTTGCTCGTTGCCACGTCGTGCCAAGTAAAATTCCCGCTCGAGCCTTGGCGCGAGCGACGACCATCGTATTGCTTTTCGTCTTTTCGGCCTGTGCCAGGAAACAAAAGCCCCCGCCACCGCCGCCACCCGAGGTGGGAGTGATCACCTTGGTGACGCAAGCGGTGCCGCTCACGACGGTGCTCACCGGTCGGGTAACCGCCGCGCTCGCCTCGGACGTTCGCCCGCAGGTAGACGGTCTGGTGCTGCAACGGCTTTTTCAGGAAGGAACGCGGGTTCGCGCGGGCCAGCCGCTCTATAGGATCGATCCCCGGCCATACCAAGCCGCGCGCGATCAGGCGGCGGCGCAGCTCGCCAACGCCAAGGCGGCGCGGACCGCCGCCCAGCTCCAGGCACAGCGCTACCAGTCGCTCGCGGCGACGCAGGCCGCTAGCCGCCAGCAGATCGACAACGCGGTCGCCACCGCGCAGCAGGACGCCGCGAACGTGCAGCAGGCGGCGGCGGCGCTGCGCACGGCGGAGATCAACCTCGCCTACACCACGGTTCGCGCGCCGATCTCGGGACGGATCGGCCGTTCGGCGGTGACCCCGGGCGCGCTGGTGACGACCAACCAGGCGAACGCGCTCGCCACGATCCAGAACCTTGACCCGATCTTCGTCGACATGGTCCAGCCGAGCCAATCGCTAATCGCGCTGAAGCAATCGCTCGCGCGCGGCAGCGTCGAGCCGGGCAGCACGGCGATCAAGGTGACGCTCGACAACGGCGCTTCATACCCGCGCGAAGGCAGGCTCGAGTTCTCCGAAACCGTCGTCGATCCGACCAGCGGCACGGTTACGCTCCGCGCGCGCGTGCCCAACCCGCAAAACGTGCTGCTGCCCGGGCTGTTCGTGCGCGTGGACGTGCCGCAAGGCGTCGTGCCCGACGGTATCCTGGTTCCCCAGCAGGCGATCACGCGCACGCCCAAAGGCGAAGCGACCGCAATGCTGGTCGGGCCGGACAACAAGGCGCAGCCGGTGACGGTGACGACGCGCCAGGCGATCGGTAACAAGTGGCTGGTGACGGCCGGTCTAAAACCGGGCGAGCGGCTGATCGTCGATGGGCTTGGGCGCGCCAAGCCCGGCGTCACCGTGCGTCCCGTTTCCTCCGACATCCGATAAAGGCCTACCGTGTCGGAGTTTTTCATCAATCGGCCGATTTTCGCGTGGGTGCTGGCGATCGGCGTGATGCTCGAGGGACTGTGGTCGATCCTGCGACTGCCGATCGCGCAGTTTCCCGATGTCGCGCCGCCGCAGGTGATCGTCTCGGCGACCTACCCCGGCGCGAGCGCGCAGGTATTGGAATCGAGCGTGACGCAGGTGATCGAGCAACAGCTCGCGGGACTGGATCACCTGCTCTATTTCCAGTCGCAATCGAACGCGGCGGGCACCGTCTCCGTGACGCTCACCTTCCAGGCGGGCACCAATCCCGATACGGCGCAGGTGCAGACGCAAAATGTCGTGCAGCAGGCGAACTCGCGGCTGCCCAGCCAGGTGCAGCAGCAGGGACTGACGGTCACCAAAGCGAACTCCGACTTCTTGATCCTAGTCGGCGTCGCTGATTTCAGTGATCGCACCGACGCAACCGATGTTGGCGACTGGATCGTCAGCAACCTCCAATATCCGCTCGCGCGGCTGAACGGTATCGGTCAGGCGACGCTGCTCGGCTCGGGTTATGCGATGCGGATCTGGCTCAACCCGTACAAGCTCGCCGCGGTGCAACTGATGCCGTCGGACATTGCGGCAGCGATCCAGGCACAGAACGTCGATCTCTCGGCAGGGCAGGTCGGTGCTTCTCCGTTGGCGCAGGGCGCGGACCTGAACGCGATCGTCACCGCCAAATCGCGGCTGAACACCCCCGAGCAGTTCCGCGCGATCGTCGTCAAAACGCAGCCCAATGGCGCCGTGGTACGGCTGAGCGATGTCGCCCGCGTGGAGATGGGGGCGGAAAGCTACACACGCCGCACGCGCTACAACGGTCATCCCGCCGCCGCGCTGGCGCTGCAACTCGCGCCAGGGGCGGACGCGCTGAAAACCGCCGAGGCGGTCAAGGCGTTGGTCGGCAAGGTCACTTCGACGCTGCCGCCGGGCTACAAGGTGTTTTTCGCGCGCGACTCCGCCGATTTCATCAAGCTGTCGGTCAACGAGGTCATCCAGACGCTGATCGAGGCGGTGGTCCTCGTCGTGCTCGTCATGCTCGTCTTCCTTCAGGACTGGCGTACGACGCTCATTCCCGCGATCGCGGTTCCGGTCGTGCTGCTCGGCACATTCGGCGTGCTCGCGCTGGCGGGCTATTCGATCAACACGCTGACGTTGTTCGGCATGGTGCTGGCAATCGGCTTGTTGGTCGACGACGCGATCGTGGTGGTCGAAAATGTCGAGCGCATCATGCGGGAGGAAAACCTGCCGCCCAGGGAAGCCACTTCCAAGTCGATGAAGGAACTCGGCTCGGCGCTGGTCGGCATCGCGCTGGTGCTGTCCGCCGTGCTGCTGCCGATGGCGTTTTTCGGCGGATCGACGGGCGTCATCTACCGCCAGTTCTCGATCACCATCGTCTCGGCGATGGCGCTGTCGGTGCTGGTGGCGCTAATCCTCACGCCGGCGTTGTGCGCGACGATCCTGAAGCCGCGCGAAGACAAATCGGAGAGCAAGAGGCTGGGCGCGCGTTTTAACCGCTGGTTCGCGCGCAACACCGACCGTTACGTCCACGGCGTGCAGAACGTGATCCACCGTCGCGGCGCATTCCTGCTCGTGTTCGCGGCGATCGTGGTCGGGCTGGTGTTGCTGTTCGTCCGGCTGCCGACGAGTTACATTCCGAACGAGGACCAGGGCCAATCGTTCGTCCTGGTTTCGCTGCCGCCCGGCGCGGTGCAATCGCGCACCGACGCGGTCGAGACGCAAATCCAGAACCATTATCTAAACGCCGAGCGCAGGGACGTGTCGGGCATCTACATCGTCTCGGGCTTCAGTTTCGCGGGCGCGGGGCCGAATAGCGGGATCGGGTTCGCGGTACTCGCGCCGTTCGACAAGCGCACGAAGTCCGACGTGTCGGTCGATGCGATCAGCGCGCGCGCCACCAAGGCGTTCGGCAAAATCCGCGACGCGCAGATCACGCCACTGTCGCCGCCGCCGGTCAACGGTCTCGGCCGCTCGAACGGCTTCACTTTCGAGTTGCTGAACACCGCCAACATGGACCGCGCCGAGTTCGCCAAACGCCGCGACCAGTTGCTCGCGCTCGCGTCCAAGGACAGCAAGATCACCGGTGTCCGCCTGAACACCATCGCCGACGCGCCGCAACTCAAGGTCACCACCGACGATGCTAAGCTCGCGGTATTCGGCCTGACACAGAACGATGTGCAGCAGACGCTCAGCGCGGCGTGGGGTGGCCAATATGTGAACGACTTCTTCGATCGCGGCCAGGTCAAGCGCGTCTACATCCAGGGCGACGCGCCCTACCGGATGCTGCCCGAAGACCTTGGCGGCTGGTATGTGCGCGCCAACGGTGGCGGCGGTTCGTCGAGCGGCACCGCTGCTGGGGGCACCCGGGGGACCACGTCCGCCTCGCCGCCGGCGAACACTGGCGCACCCGCACCCGCAACCGTGCTCGCGTCCGGCGCGGGCGGCATCCCGGTGCCAAGCGCTTCGTCGGCGGTACTTGGTGGCGGCTCAGCTGGCGCGCTCGTTCCGACGACTACCGCGACGATGGTGCCGCTCTCCGCAGTCGCCAGCACCGACTGGACCGTCGGCGCATCGCAATTGACACGGTTCCAGGGCAACCCGTCCTACGAATTCCAGGGGACGCCCGCGCCCGGCGTCAGCTCGGGCCAGGCGATGCAGGACATGGTCGATTTCCAGCACAAACTCGCGCCGGGAACGGGCTACGCGTTCAGCGAACTCAGCTATCAGGAGCAGATATCGAGCGGGCAGGGGCCTATCCTGTTCGGCATTTCGGCGCTCGTCGTCTTTCTGTGTCTGGCCGCGCTTTATGAAAGCTGGTCAATCCCGTTCGCGGTGCTGCTGGTCATCCCGCTCGGCCTGATCGGCGCGGTGCTGCTGGTGACGCTGCGCGGGTTGGAGAACAACATCTACTTTCAGGTCGGCCTGCTGACGACGATGGGCCTCGCCGCCAAGAACGCCATCCTGATCGTCGAGTTCGCCGAGGAGCAGCACCGGCAGGGCAAGGACGCGCGCGCGTCCGCCATCGCCGCCGCGAAGTTGCGCCTGCGGCCGATCCTGATGACGTCCATCGCGTTCATCGCGGGCACTTTCCCGCTCGCTATCGCCAGCGGCGCGGGGGCGAATAGCCGGATCGCGATCGGCACGGCGGTCGTCGGCGGGATGCTGAGCGCCACCGTGCTCGCGATCTTCTTCGTACCGATGTTCTTCGTAGCGGTGTCGAAGCTGTTCAAGCTCGACAAGGCGCACAAGCAAGGCGAAGTATCCAAGCACGATCGGCACCGCGAGGCCGAGCGCGACAAGGGGCAGGAGGGGCGGGGCGGCGAACCCACGCCACAGCCCGCGTGAGCCGGTTGCGTCAAGCGGGCGTGGTCGGCGCAGTGTTCACGCTACTTGCCGCCTGCAACTTCGCGCCGCATTACGTCCAGCCGCCGCCGTCGGTGCCCGAGGCCTGGCCGACCGGACCCGCCTACGCGCCGAACTCGCCCGGCACGGCGGGCCTGCCCTGGCGGCAGGTGTTCACCGATCCGCGCCTGCAAACCGTGATCGCGCGCGCGCTCGACAGTAACCAAAATCTGGCTGCGACGGTCGCCAATGTGGAAGCATCGCGCGCGATCTTTCGCGCCGAGCGCTCGACGCTGTTGCCCACGATCGGAGGCAGCGCGAGCGCGAGCGTTGCCGCGCTGAGAACCGGCAACGCCAGGAGTTCCTCCGTGCCGCTGCAGGCGGGCGTCGGGATCACCTCTTTCACGCTCGACCTGTTCGGTCGCAAGCGCAACCTCACCCGCCAGGCGTTCGAGCAATATCTCGCCACCGACGCGGGCTACCGTTCGGCGCGCATCACGCTAATCGGCGCGGTCGCCACCTCGTACGCGACGCTCGCCTCGGACCGCGACCTACTCGCGATCGCGCGGCAAACGCTAAACAGCACGGCGACGACGCTCGCGCTCGAACGCCAGTTGCTGAACGCGGGGCTGGCATCGCGTACCGATGTCGCCAACGTCGAGACGGTCTACGCGGTGGCGCGGTCCGACGTGGCCAACCAGACGACGCTGATCGCCCAGGACAAGAACGCGCTCGAGCTGCTGGTCGGCGGCCAGGTCGAGGACGCGCTGCTGCCCGCCTCCCTGAGCGATCTCGACCGATCGGTCGCGGTCGTTCCCGCCGGCCTGTCCTCGCGCATCCTTCTACAAAGGCCCGACGTGCGCCAGGCCGAACACGTCATCCGCGCCAACAACGTCAACATCGGCGCCGCCCGCGCCGCCTTCTTCCCCGACATCAGCCTGACCGCTTTAGCCGGTGTCGCGAGCCGGGGCCTTGTATCGCTGTTCACCGATCCCTCGTTCGCAGTAACCGCCGCGCCCTCGCTCGCGGTGCCGATCCTCGGCGGACCCACCCGCGCCAACCTCGATCTCGCGCGCGCCGATCAGCGCGCCGCAGTCGCGCAATTCCGCTACACCGTGCAGACCGCGTTCCGCGAAGTCGCCGACGGCCTCGCCCGTCGCGGCACGATCGTCGAGCAGCGCGCCGCGCGCGCGGAAGACGTCGCCGCGAGCACCACCGCCTACCAGCTTCTTACCCAGCAATATCAGGCCGGCATCGGCACGTTCCTCGATACGCTGATCGCCCAGCGCACCGCATACGCCGCGCGCCAAACCCAGGTGACGACAACGCTGACCGACATCGACAACCGGGTAAACCTCTATCAGTACATCGGCGCGGACGACGGACGTTGATGACTGATCCCTATTACCTCGCCCGTTTCGTAACCGTGCAAGCCAAGACTTACGAGGCCGCACTCGATGAACTTCGGCGTGGACGCAAACGCAGCCACTGGATGTGGTTCGTCTTCCCGCAACTGCGCGGCCTCGGCCGTAGCGCGATGGCCGAACGCTACGGCATCCGTTCGCTCGACGAGGCGCGCGCCTACCTCGCCCACCCGCTGCTCGGCGCGCGGCTGCGCGCGTGCGTCGCGGCGCTGCAGGACCATGTCGGGCTGACTGCGGTGGAGGTGTTTGGCGAAGTAGACGTCATTAAGCTAGGCTCGTCGCTGACGCTGTTCGCACAGGCGGGTGGCGAGGTGCTGTTTCGGGCGGCGCTCGAACGCTGGTGCGGTGCACCGGATCCGGCGACCCTGGCGCTGCTCGGCGCGGCGAACACCCGCCCGTGAAGATCGCCACCTACAATGTTAACGGCATTAACGGACGCCTGCCCGTGCTGCTCGACTGGCTGGCGGAGGCCAAGCCCGATGTCGTCTGCCTGCAGGAGCTGAAAGCAGCTTCGGACAGGTTCCCCGAAGCCGCGCTCCACGACGCCGGTTACGAAGCGATCTGGCTTGGACAGAAGAGCTGGAACGGTGTCGCCATCCTCGCGCGTATCAAACCCGTCGAAACGCGCCGCGGGTTGCCCGGCGATCCCGATCCCGCGCAGAGCCGCTACATCGAAGCCGCCGTGAACGGTGTGCTGATCGGCTGCCTGTATCTGCCCAACGGCAACCCCGCGCCCGGGCCGAAGCTCGACTACAAACTCGCCTGGTTCGAGGCGCTAACCCGGCACGCGGCCGATCTGCTTGCGAGCGGCGCGCCCGTCGTGCTCGCGGGCGACTACAACGTCATGCCGACCGACCTCGACGTCTACAAACCCGAGCGCTTCGCGGACAACGCACTGTTCCACCCCGAGGTGCGAGGCCTTCAACCGCCTGCTGGCCCAGGGCTGGACCGACGCGGTGCGCACGCTCCACCCAGGGACACGCATCTACACCTTCTGGGACTATCTCCGGAGCGCCTATGCGCGCGACGCGGGACTGCGCATCGATCACCTACTACTCAGCCCAGTGCTCGCGCCCCGCCTCGCGGGTGCCGGGGTCGACCGCAACGTGCGAGGGCGCGAGAAGACCAGCGATCACGCGCCGACCTGGATCGAGCTGGCTGGTTAGGCGATGGCCTACAGCCAATGTACCTGACGCGGCTGCGATGGTCCGACTGGTTGCCTCAATATCGGAACCGTACGCCAAGCGAAAGCGTGCTCTCGTCGTAGCGCAGGTATCGAACGTAGCTGGCGCGCGGCGCCCCGTCGCGCCCCGAGGTAAAGCCTTCGCGGAACGGGTCTTTGGTAATGTTGGTCCAATCGAAGAAGATCGTCGCAGCCTTGATCGGATCGAAACTGAGCGACAAATCGAGCCGACCGGGAGGCGCGCCGGTGGCGAGGTAGAGATCGTTGCCACGCGGGTCGATCAGCGCCGAATAGCTGGATCGTCCGTTATAGGTCAGCCGCGCCGACAATTTTTCATATTCGTAAAGCCCGACGATGTTGTAGTTCCATTTCGAAACACCGATGTTTTCGCCGGTGATCGGGTCGAAGACTTGCACTCCGCCGAATGGCTGTTGCGTTTTCGCGTCGAGGAAGGTGACGTTGCCCTGGACGCCGAAGCCGCGTACCCAGGCGGGTAGGCTGGAGATGTCCAGGAACGTCTGCCCCTGGATTTCGACTCCGGTTATGTGGCCCCGTCCACTGTTGAACGGAGTGGAGATGACGAGCGGCCCGAGCGCGGGATCGATTACGCGGACATCGCGCGAAAGAATAAATCCGTTCAAGTCGCGGTAGAACACCGCCGCGGAAGCGAAGCCACTGCGTGAAAAGTAATATTCCAAGCTGGCATCGTAGTTGGTCGAAGTGAACGGGTTCAGGGCCGGATTGCCACGCGGCCCCCGCCTAGCATTTACGAACGGATCGGCCGGGTTCGGAACAATCGTCGCCGGCGGCGGCCCTAACGAGATGGCGGGGTTCAGATCGCCGAAATTGGGCAGCGTCCGCGTTTGCGCGGCGGAAAGCCGGAACTGCACCTCGCGGTTGAAGTGGAAGCGCAGGCTCGCGTTCGGCAGCAGATCGGTGATCTCCTTCGTGCCAACCGGCGCATCTCGCTCTACAAGACCCACGCCGTCCACACGAACCTCGGTCCGAACCAGTCGGAAACCAACCGTTCCGTCCACCCGGTCGCCTACCGCGAGGTTGACCTGCCCGTAGCCGGCGTAGGTCCGCTCCTTGGCGGTATATTGGAGCGCGGCGGGGATTGGCGTCGTCGTGTAATTGCCGCCGCCATTATCGATCACGAACTGCCGCAGATTGACCACGTTGCTACGTATGCTGTTATAGGTCGGCGAGCTGAAATTATAGAACGGCTGGATACCAACACCCTGGAACACGGCGAAGTTGAGCGGAAGCGTGCTCGCGTTGATGTTCTTGCCGAGCAGGAAGGCATAGCGCTGATCGAACTGACGCGTCGCGTTGCGGTCGGTATAGCGCCCGCCCAACTGGATACTTTTCACGATCGGGCTGTCGAATTCGTACGTTGCGTCGATTCGTGCTTGCCAATCGCGCCCGGCAGACCGCTGATTCTGCTCGTATAGTCCTTGGAATAGGAAGCCCGTCGGATTGTACGGGTTGAGGCCTGTGATGTTGAACGACGGCGCGGCGTTGTTGAAGGTGATCGTCGGCGTGCCCACGAAGCGGCGATCGAGCGACTCGGTCGAGCCTTTGAACGTGCTCGTCGTGCGCGCGACGTCGGCGTCGATCTTTAGCCCGCCGTTCTTGTAGTGGAAGCCACCCGCATACTGGAAGGTGTCGGTCCGGTTCAGCGTGCCGCCCTGGAAGGTGAAGATCGAGTTTGGCTGGCCAACCACCGTGCCGCCGGTGACGAGATTGGTGCCCGGGCGGAAAGTTAGATTGCTGTAGGACTGGCCGTTATACAAAGGGGCTTCGAGCAAGCGGTCATCGACCTCATTCCTAAACCCCTGCCACAACACCTCGGCGTAGAGTTCCAGATTGGGGGTGGGCCGCCACTGTGCCGCCGCGTTGACCGAGGGCCGCTTGCGGTCGCCCGAGCGGTAGAACAAACGCTGGACATCGGGAAAGCGCACCTGCTGGCCGTTGATCGTCGGGTTAGCGATAAAATCGGTGTTCGACGGCTCGGCATCGAGATAACGCATCTCGGTGTAGGAGCCATTGATGAGGAAGCCCATCTCGCCGATACTAGTTTCAAAACGCTTGGTCGCGAGCAGCGTGAAGTTGGGGGTGTACGACTTCGCCTGGACGGTGTGCAGCGCCCAGGCCTGACCGTCGATCTCTACGCCAGGGAAGTCGAACGGCAGGCGCGAGCGGACGTTGACCAGCCCCGCAAGGCCCGGCTCGACCAGATCAGCGGTGGAAGTCTTGAACACCTCCAGCGCAGCGATGCCCGCCGACGGGAAATCCTGGAGCGCGACCAGCCGCGCCTCGGCGGTGGAAATTTCACGCCCGTTGTAGGTTGTAGTGAAGTTCGGCAGTCCTCGCACAAGCACGGTCGAAGCCTCGCCGCCGGTACGGTAGACCTGAACACCCGGAATGCGCGCTGCGCTATCGGATACCGCCAAATCTGGCAGCTTGCCGATGTCTTGCGCCACCACCGAATCGATGACCTGTACCGAATTGCGCTTGATCCCCTCCGCCGAGGCGAGCGCGCGACGGACGCCGGTGACAACGATTGTGTCTTCGGCCGGGGCTGGCGCGGCGGCGGGTGCAGTCGCCGGGGCTGTCGGTGCGGTCGCGGCCCCCGGTTGTGCTGCGTCCTGTGCGTGCGCCGCCGACGACAAAGCAGCGGCGAACACCGCCGCATGGCACAATAAACGGCACTTGACGGACATGCGGGCCTCCCCTCGATCAACGCGAACCTTGCGGCTTCTGAATGCGGCCTTGCCCAGCGGATCGTGTCGTTGCAACCCGGTGATGGGATAAATCCTATATCGAACGGGCATCGTTGCCTTACGGCAACATCGGAGGGAGGCAGGCGGGCATGGCGATCTGGCGCAAGGCGATCGTCGCGCTCGGACTGGCGCTCGCCACCGCCGCGCGCGCGGCCTCGCCCGTGCTCGACCGCGAGTTCGCCGATCCGTTCGTCCTCGCCACCCCGCGCGGTCTGGTTGCCTACGCGACCAACACCGAGCGCGACGGGCGGCCAATCCACGTCCAGATGTCTACCTCGCGCGACGGTCGTCACTGGTCGGTGCCCGCCGAAGCGATGCCACGCGCACCGCGCTGGTCGCTCGCGCGCCGGCCCGACATCTGGGCACCCGAAGCAATCAGGATCGGCGACCGCTACGTCCTCTATTTCAGCGCGCGCCACGCCACGCGCACCCGCCCCGATGGCCGCACGCTGTGCGTCGGCGCGGCGGTGGCAAACCGCCCCGAAGGACCGTTCGTCGCCCAACCCGAGCCGCTCACCTGCGGCGGTGCGCACGGCGTGATCGACGCCAGCCCGCTGCGCGACGGCAAAGACCTGTGGCTGTACGTGAAGACCGACGGCAACTGCTGTCACACGCCAACGACCGTAATCGCGCAGCGGCTATCTCCGGACGGCCTCGGCCTGATCGGCACCCCCACCACGCTAAGCGGCGTCACCAACGACGCGCGCTGGGAAGGCGCGGTGATCGAAGCGCCCGAGATGCGGCGTCACGCGGGCCAGCTTTATATGTTCTTCGCGGGCGGCGCTTACGATCACGACGATTACGCGCTCGGCTATGCGCGATGCGACACGCCCGTCGGCCCATGCCACGCCGCGTCCGAAAATCCGATCCTGCGCACCCGCCCCGGCCTGTTCGGCCCCGGCCACGGCTGCGTGTTCGAGTGGCGCGGACGCACCTGGCTCGCGGTCGCGGCGTGGCGAAACGGCCCGCGCCGCTACCGCGCGATGTATCTCGCGCCGATAGAATGGGTGCAGGGGCGGCCGCTGGTCGATGTGCCACGTTGATCGCGAGCGTGATTGCGTGTCGCGGGCATTCTCCATATCAATCTGATCACAGGCCGGCGAACGGCCGCATGGGAGGTTCGATGCCTGGCAAACTTCTGCTCGCCGCCGCCGCGCTCGGCATCGCGGCGGGGGCGCACGCCGCCACCGCCACGCGCACGCCGTTCGGACGTGCGGACGGCCAGCCGGTCGAGGCGATCACGCTGTCGAACGGCCACATGCGCGCGACCATCGTCAGCTTGGGCGCGGCGGTCCAATCGGTGTTCGTTCCCGACCGCGACGGGCGCATGGCGGATATTGCGCTCGGCTACCCTTCGATCGATGGTTACCTCGCCAAGTCCGAATATTTCGGTGCGACGGTCGGCCGGGTGGCGAACCGCATCGCGCGCGGCCGTTTCGTGCTCGATGGGCGCAGCTACCAGACGCCGGTCAACAACGGCGCGAACGCATTGCACGGCGGCACCAAGGGCTTCGACAAGCGCGTCTGGACGGTGCGCGAGGTGGCGTCCGGCCCGGTCGCGCGCGTGACGCTCGCGCTGGTCAGCGCCGACGGCGACCAGGGCTATCCGGGCACATTGACCGCGACCGCGACCTACACGCTGAACGATGCGAACGAACTCGGCGTCGAGTACCGCGCCACCACCGACAAGGCGACCATCGTCAATTTGTCGAACCATGCCTACTGGAACCTCGGCGGCGAAGGCTCGGCGGCGGGGGTAATGGGCCACCGGCTGACGATTTCGGCCGAGACATTCCTCCCCACGGACGCGGGCGCAATCCCAACGGGCGAGTTCCGTCGGGTCGCGGGCACCGTGTTCGATTTCCGCCAGCCCACCCCTATTGGCACGCGCGTCCGCGACGCCGCCGACCAGCAGATCAAGCTCGGCAAGGGATACGACCACAACTGGGTGATCGCGCGCGAGGTCGCCGCCGCGCCTCACCTCATGGCGCGCGTCGAGGACCCCGCCTCGGGCCGCGTGCTCGAACTGCTGTCGGACCAGCCCGGACTGCAATTCTACTCGGGCAATTTCCTCGACGCGACCGTCGTCGGCAAATCTGGGCACCTCTACCGCCAGGGCGATGCCTTCGTCCTCGAACCGCAGAAATTTCCCGATACGCCGAACCAGCCCGCGTTCGGCTCGGTGCGGCTGGGTCCGGGGCAGACGTATCGGAACCGGATAGTCTTCCGCTTCAAAACGGAGCCACGCTGATGCGCCTCGGCCGCCTAACCCTGATCGCCGCCGCGCTGTTCGGCGCCGCTCCCTCGCTCGCGCAACCCGCCGAGCGCTGGTCCGCCGGCACCGCCAACCAGTGGTATGCTAAGCAACCCTGGCCGGTCGGCGCGAACTACATTCCCGCGACCGCGATCAACCAGCTCGAGATGTGGCAGGCGGACAGCTTCGATCCCGCGCGCATCGACTATGAACTCGGCCTCGCGCAGGCGACCGGCATGAACACCGCGCGCGTCTTCCTGCACGATCTGCTGTGGAAGCAGGACCCGGCCGGGTTCACTCGCCGCATCGACCAGTTCCTCGCCGTCGCGGCGCGCCACCACATCCGCCCGGTGTTCGTGCTGTTCGATAGCTGCTGGGACCCCGATCCCAAGCTCGGTCGCCAGCACCCGCCGATCCCCGGCGTCCACAATTCGGGCTGGGTACAAAGCCCGTCGCGCGCCGACCTCGTCGAACCCGCCCAGCGCGAGCGGCTGCGCGGCTATGTGCAAGGCGTCGTCGGCCACTTCGCGCGCGACCCTAGGGTTCTAGCGTGGGACGTGTGGAACGAACCCGACAACGAAGGCGGCGGCAGCTACAACGATAAGCAGCTCCCGGGTGAAAAGGCCGCAATCGAGACGCTACTCCCGCAAGTCTTCGCTTGGGCGCGCGCGGCCCGGGCGACACAGCCATTGACCAGCGGCGTCTGGCGCGGCGCGGACTGGTCCGACGCGCACAACCTGAACGCGGTCGAGCGCATCCAGCTCGCGCAGTCGGACGTCATCAGCTTCCACAATTACGATTGGCCCGAACAGTTCGAGCACCGCATCGCCGAGCTGAAGCCCTACGGCCGTCCAATCCTCTGCACCGAATGGATGGCGCGCGGCAACGGTTCGACGGTCGACACGATCCTGCCCATCGGCAAGCGCGAGCATGTGGCGATGATGAACTGGGGTTTCGTCGACGGTCGCATCCAGACGAGCCTGCCATGGGATAGTTGGGAACGCCCCTACACGCTCCGTCCGCCGACGATCTGGTTCCACGACCTGTATCACACCGACGGCACGCCGTACCGGGTGCGCGAGATTGAAACCTTCCGCGCGTTGACCGGGCGCGGCGGGACGACCGGAACGGCGACGAACTAGGCGGGACGCAACGCCCGCCACGCCGCGACCAGTTCGGCCGCACGCGCGCCGACGGTGGCCGCGCTGTCGCCCGCGCGGTAGAGCGAGCCGCCCACCCCGATCCCCGCCGCGCCCACCGCGATCCACTCGTGCAAATTCGCCGCGCCCGCGCCGCCAACCGCCCAGGTCTCGACGTCGCGCGGCAGCACCTCGCGCACCGCCTTCAGGTGCGCGATGCCGAGCGCCCCCGCCGGGAACAGCTTCAGCCGCCGCGCGCCCGCGCGGATCGCGGCAAAGGCTTCGGTCGGGCTCATGAAGCCCGGCATCGGTTCGAGGCCGATCGCCACCGCGCGTGCGATCACCTCGGCTTGCGTGTTGGGCGACACCACTAACGTCCCCCCCGCCGCCGCCACCCGCTCGACATCGCCCACCTCGAGCACGGTGCCGCCACCGACCGCCGCCGCTCCGCCCACCGCTTGCGCGAGCGCGGCGATCCCGTCGAACGGTTCGGGTGAATTGAGCGGCACCTCGATCAGCCGCAACCCAGCCTCCACCAGCGCGCGGCCGATCCCGGCGACCTCGCCTGGCCGCACCCCGCGCAGGATGGCGACGATAGGCGGTGCGCCCACCGCGAGCAGTTCGTCGATCGTCGCCATGGCTATCTCCTATGCCACCGCAAGGTGTTGCAAGCCCGCGAGCGCGCAGGCGTCACCGTCCAGTGTCCGTACCGCGATTCCGGCTTTCGTCAGCGCCACCGTGTATCGTTCGCACAGGCCGGGATCGCCGATCAGCGTAACGCTCGACGGCGCGACGGTCAGCGCGGTCGCCGCGCGCACCTCGTCAGCGATCAGCAGGCCCGACAAGAACGCCTCCGCCCACGCCGGGCCGCACCGATCTAGCAACTGCGCCGCGCGCGTCTCGAACAGCGATGCGGCAAGGCCCGCCCCGTTTTGGCCGCGCGCGATGCCCGCCGCCAGCCCGCCCGCCGCGTCGCCCGCGCCGTCGCCGCCGCCGACGCCGACGTGGACGCGCAGCAACGTCGAGCGGTCGCGCAGCAGCGCGAACAGTTCGCCAGTGAAGAAGGTGTGGAAGCGTTCGATCACGCCGTCGACCAGCGCCACCCATTTGCTGTGCGTGCCGGGCAGCGCGAGGATGTGCCGCCCGCGCGCCAGCTCGGGCGCAATCGTGAGCGCGCCGAAAATCTGCGTTTCCTCGCCGCGCATCACGTCGGGCGCTCCCACGAAATTGGCGCAGCGCAACCCGGCGGCGACGCTCACCGCATAGCCACCGCGTTCGGTTCGCGCCGCACCCCTCGCCCACTCGGCCACCCCCGCCGGACACGCTGCATAGGGCACTTCGATTAACCCACTCCGCGCGCCCGCCATACCGCACAACACCACTTGCGCCTCTTTGCCCGGATCAAGCTCCGCCAACGCCGCGTCGAGCGCCGCACCCACCGCGTCCGCTCCCTGCCCAAGCAGCCCGCCGATCCCCGGCCCATCGACCCGCCGCAGCACCGCACCGCCGCCCTCTATCAGGATTAGCCGCAAGCGACTGGTGCCCCAATCGCCGAGCACCAACCCGCTCATCTCGCCTCCGCCACCAATGCTTCGCCGATCAGCGCGAGCACTTCGGCGATGATCGCCTGCATCGCCGCGTGCGCGCCCAGCGCGTCGCGCGCCGCGACCGCGCGCAGCACCGCCTCGTGCGCGGGCAGGCTGGCGCTCCGCCCCTTGAAGCGGTTAGTGAAGCGAATCGACGTGCGCAGCGTCGTCGTCACCACGTCGCGGAACTGCGCGAAGAACGGGTTCGCCGACGCGCGCAGCACCGCGATGTGGAACGTGATGTCGGCCACCATCGTATCTTCGCCGACGCCTTCGGCTGCCACCATGCGCTCATACGCGCGTTCGATCGCGGCCACCGCGTCAGAGTCAGCCGCCACCGCGGCGAGCGCGGCCGCCTGCGGTTCGATCGCAATCCTAAGCTCGGTAAACTGCCGCAGCAGGTCGAGCGAGAACTTGCGCTCAAGCAGCCAGCGCAGCACGTCGGTGTCGAACAGGTTCCACCGCGTTTGCGGCTCGATCACCGTACCCTGGCGCGGCCGCGCGCTGAGCAACCCCTTCGCGGTCAGCATCTTGACCGCCTCGCGCGTCACCGAGCGGCTGACGCCATGCTGGCGCGCCAGCTCGGCCTCGGTCGGGAAAACGCGCCCGTCATACTCGCCCACCACGATCGCGCGGCCGAGCGAGTCGAGCATGCCATGCGTCAGATTGCGGCCAAGCGAGACGCGACGCTCGGCGGGTTCCATCGCGGTCACGCCGCCGACACGCGATCGGCGCTCGATGTCCGCCTCGGCTCGGCCCGCACATCCGCCTCCAACGTCCGCAACTGGACACATCGCTTTGATCATATAAAAAGCCTGCGAGCCATTTGGCAATCGCTACGCGATTGGACAACAACGGCCACGCTCGGGAGAGAACGACACCCATGCACTTGGCCACGATCGACCTCGCAGTGCTCGCCGCCTACGCGGTCGGCATCTTCGCACTCGCGCAATATGTCAGCCGCAGCAAACCGGGCGAGGCCAAGGACGCGACCGATTACTTCCTCGCCTCGCGCTCGCTGCCGTGGTGGGCGATTGGCGCGTCGCTGATCGCGGCCAACATCTCGGCTGAACAGATCGTCGGAATGAGCGGTTCGGGTTACGCGATCGGACTGGCTATCGCGTCGTACGAATGGATGGCGGCGCTCACATTGTTGATCGTCGGCGCGTTCTTCCTGCCGATCTTCCTGCGCAACCAGATCTACACGATGCCCCAATTCCTCGAGCAGCGCTTCGGGCCGGGCATCCGCACCGTAATGGCCGTGTTCTGGCTGGCGCTCTACGTGCTCGTCAACCTGACCTCGATCCTGTGGCTCGGCTCGATCGCGGTGGAGACTGTCACCGGCATGGACCAGATGGCCGCGTTCGCCGCATTGGGCATCTTCGCCTACCTATATTCGGTCGCGGGCGGGCTAAAGGCGGTGGCGATGACCGACATCGTCCAGGTGACGCTGTTGGTGCTCGGCGGTTTCGTCATTGCCGACCTCACGCTGAGCAAGATCGGCCACGGCGACCTCGTGGCGGGTTTCCACGCGCTGGTGAAGGCGGCGCCCGATCATTTTCACATGATCCTCTCACCCGCGAACGCGCACTACAAGGAACTGCCCGGCCTCGCGGTGCTGGTCGGCGGGATGTGGATCGCCAACTTGAGCTACTGGGGGTTCAACCAGTATATCATCCAGCGCGCGCTCGCGGCGAAATCATTGCGCGAGGCGCAGACGGGCGTTGTCTTCGCCGCGTTCCTGAAGCTGCTGATGCCCGTCATCATCGTGCTGCCCGGCATCGCCGCCGTGCTGCTCGCGCCGGGGCTGGCGAAACCCGACCAGGCCTATCCCACGATGATGCGGATGCTACCGCCGGGGCTGCTCGGGCTGGTGTTCGCGGCGCTGGTGGCGGCGATCGTCGCCTCGACCGCGTCCAAGATCAATTCGATCGCTACCATCTTTACGCTCGATCTTTACAACCAGCGCCCGGGCACGCGCGACCAGAAGCACCTCGTCACCGTCGGCCGTGTCACCGGCGCGGTCGCGCTCATAATCGCGATCATCGTCGCCAAACCGCTCATCGGCTCGTTCGACCAGGGTTTCCAGTTCATCCAGGAGTTCACCGGCTTCGTCACGCCGGGCATCGTCGTCATCTTCCTCGTCGGTCTGTTCTGGAAGCGCGGCAACGAAGCGGGAGCGATCGCGGCGGGGGTCGCTTCGGTGGTCGGCTCGGCTACCCTGTGGAAGTTCGCGCCCGATCTGCCGTTCATGCACCGCATGGCGTGGGTGTTCGCCGCGTCGATGGCGTTGGCGGTGGGCGCCTCGCTCGCCACGCCCGCGCGCGCCGCGGTCAATCACATCGTCACCCGCGACCTCGACTACAGCACCGCGACAGGCTTCAAGGCGGGCGCGCTCGGCGTCGCGCTGATCCTGATCGCGCTTTATGCGACTTGGTGGTGAGGCGCGGTTAGGGATCGAACCGCGCGACCGTGCGCGTCGTCGCTAGCATGAACGCGTCCGCCACCAGCCGCAGCGGGGCGGCGTCCGCATCGCTCGCGCGGGAGGCGATCAGCTCGGCGAAGCGGACGTAAAGCGCGGGATATTCCGCGCTGGGCAGGGCGGGTTCGTCTATCCCGTCGATACTCAGCCGCGCGCCGCCCGCTGTAAGCGCGAGCT
>JAABUQ010004843.1_pt1 | contig 22359 bp, 22 predicted proteins | sample 5560001 | NCBI WGS metagenome assembly JAABUQ01 (sample SAMN10711888, study PRJNA513371) | rock metagenome | isolation source: Antarctica rocks | place: Antarctica: Victoria Land, Finger Mt nord | collected 2015-12-18 | reverse complement strand
CAGAAGAAGTTCGCGACACCGTCGACGCCCGTGGAGGTCCTCGGCCTGACCGGCGTGCCGTCGGCGGGCGAGCCGCTGATCGTCGTCGAGGCGGAAAGCCGGGCGCGCGAGATCGGCGAGTTCCGCGGCCGCAAGCTGCGCGACACGGCCGCGGCCGGGCATGTGGCGGCGCGCGGCACCCTCGACGAGATGCTGGCCCGCATCGTCGCCGGCGAACAGAAGGAGGTCGCCGTCGTCATCAAGGCCGACGTGCAAGGCAGCGCCGAGGCGATCTCGGCGACAGTGCTCAAGCTCGCGCATGAAGAGGTGCGGGTGCGCGTGCTACACAGCGCGGTGGGCCAGATCACCGAAAGCGACGTCCAGCTCGCCCGCGCGTCCAACGCCCTGGTGATCGCGTTCAACGTCCGGGCGACCAGCCAGGCGCGCGAGCTTGCGACCCGCGACGGCGTCGACATCCGCTACTACTCGATCATCTACGAGGTGTCCGACGACATCGAGAAGATGGTCAAGGGCAAGATCGCCCCGAAGGCGCGCGAGCGGTTCCTCGGCTACGCCGAGGTGCGCAAGGTGTTCAACATCACCAAGACCGGCAAGGTCGCCGGCTGCATGATCACCGAGGGCCTGGTCAAGCGCGGTGCCGGCGTGCGCGTGCTGCGCGAGAACGTGGTGATCCACAGCGGCGAGCTTTCGCAGCTCAAGCGCTTCAAGGACGACGTGCGCGAGGTGGCGCGAGGCTACGAGTGCGGCCTGTCGTTCGCCAACTTCCACGATTTGCAGGAAGGCGACGTGGTCGAGTGCTACGAGGTCGAGATGGTGCCGGGTTAGGAGACGGGCATGAAGAAACACGCTCCCGCCGAGACCGGCCCCTCGCAGCGCCAGTTGCGCGTGGCCGAGGAGATCCGCCACGTGCTTTCGGGCCTGTTCGCGCGCACCGAGTTCCGCGACCCCGATCTCGTGGGCGAGCAGATCACCGTGACCGAGGTGCGGATCGGCCCTGACCTCAAGCGCGCCACCGCGTTCGTCGCCCGCCTTGGGCGGGCGGACGTGGACGCTTTGCTGCCGGCATTGCGGCGCGCGACGCCGTTCCTGCGCGCGCACGTCGCGCACGCGCTGCGGCTCAAGTTCGCCCCCGATCTATCATTCCAGCCCGACACGGCGCTCGAGTACGCGACCAAGATCGACCGCCTGCTGCACTCGCCCGAGGTGGAGCGGGATTTGAATAAGCCTTGATGGGTCGCTCTGATGGCTCTCCAGTTGGGTGCATTGCGTGACGCACTCCTCAGTGCCGGTTCCTCGGCGGACAACGCCGACAAGGCGGCGGCGGACTTTGCCGGCTATGAAGGACGGTTCGCAAAGATTGAAGCAGACTTCTCGACCCTCAAATGGATGATGGGGTCCAATCTCGCTTTCACGGCAGCGGTCCTGGGCAAGTTGCTGCTTTCCTGAACCGTCCGCGCATACTGAAGCCGCAATTTTGATCTCTCGCCGCCGCCGTGGCCGCCCGCTCGACGGATGGCTCATCATCGACAAGCCGCCGGGCCTCACCAGCACCGATGTGGTCAACCGCGTCCGACGGGCGTTCGGCGCGCAAAAGGCCGGGCACGGCGGAACGCTCGATCCACTGGCGACGGGCCTGCTGCCGATCGCCTTCGGGGCGGCGACGAAGACGGTGCCCTACGTCATGGACGGCACCAAGCTCTACCGTTTCACCCTGCGACTCGGCGAAGCGCGCGACACCGACGACGCGGACGGGCAGGTGACGGCCACCTCCGAAACCCGCCCCGACAACGCGGCGATCGAGGCGGCGCTACCGGGGTTCAGAGGCGCCATCATGCAGGTGCCGCCCGCGTTCTCCGCGATCAAGGTCGCCGGCGAGCGGGCCTACGACATGGCGCGCGAGGGACGACTGCCAGTGCTCGAACCGCGTCCGGCCCGGGTGGACCGGTTCGAGCTCGTCGAGCGCCCCGACGCCGACACCGCCGTCTTCGAGGTGCAATCGGGCAAGGGCGTCTACATGCGCAGCCTCGCCCGCGACCTGGCACTTGCCTGCGGCACGCTCGGCCACGTTGCCGCCCTGCGGCGGTTGCGGGTCGGGCCGTTCTCGGAAGCGCAGGCAATTCCCCTGGACAAACTAACCGTCGGGGAGGATACCGACTTGGCTACCCCGGACCTCCTGCTTCCGGTCGCGACCGCGCTGGCCGACATCCCGGCGCTGGCCTTGACCGAAGCTGAGGCCTTCGGCCTGTCGCATGGCCAGGCGATCAGCCTGGTCACGTTGATGGGCCGCATTCCACGGGCGGCCGATCCCGATGGCGGATTGGCTCGCGCCATGGCGGGGAGCCGCGTGATCGGATTGTGCCGCCTTGTAGATGGCTGGCTCAAGCCCGAACGGCTGCTTTGAGCGACACGCGCTCCTTCCACCCGAGACCGGAGTACTTTCGATGTCGATCACTGCGGAGCGCCGCACGGCGCTCGTGTCCGAGTACGCGACCAAGGCCGCCGACACCGGCAGTCCGGAAGTTCAGGTCGCCCTGCTTTCCGAGCGGATCGGCAACCTCACCGAGCACCTCAAGACGCACGCGAAGGACTTCCACTCGCGACGCGGCCTGCTGATGCTGGTCGGCCGGCGTCGCCGGCTGCTCGACTATCTCAAGTCGAAGGACAACGCCCGCTACACTGCCCTGATCGGGCGTTTGAATCTGCGGCGCTAGTCCTGGCTTGCCCGGCTTTCGTTCCCATATAACGCAGAGTCAGATTTCGCCCGCGCCATGGTGGCGTGCGGCGACGCTCGGGGGCGGCCCGCCCCCATCGCCGCGACCGCGGCGGATCGACCAGGATCGTCGATCCGGCAACGGTTCGGGATTATCGACGGCTTCTCCGGCCACATGGCCCGTGGCTGCATCAGAGCGCAGCCCCGCCCATGCAGCCCGAGGCGCCGTGCCCGGCCAATTGCCACGGATTGTCGAATTGGTATCCGCTCGGAGCGCGCATTCCGAAGGACCACTGCATGTTCAACTACTATCGTAAGGAAATCGATTGGGGCGGGCGCAAGCTCGTTCTGGAGACCGGCAAGATGGCCCGCCAGGCGGACGGCGCCGTGCTGGCGAGCTACCGCGACACCATCGTGCTTTGCACGGCGGTCGGCGTGAGGTCGGCACGGCCGGGGCAGGATTTCTTCCCGCTCACCGTCAACTATCAGGAGAAGGCGTTCGCCGCCGGCAAGATCCCGGGTGGCTTCTTCAAGCGCGAGGGCCGGCCCTCCGAGAAGGAGGTGTTGACCAGCCGTCTGATCGATCGGCCGATCCGCCCGCTGTTCCCCGACGGCTTCCGCAACGAGGTCCAGGTGGTGGCGACGGTGCTGAGCCACGATCTCGAGAACGACCCCGACGTCGTTGCCATGATCGGCTGTTCGGCGGCGCTCACGCTTTCGGGCATTCCGTTCTTCGGCCCGGTCGCAGCGGCGCGCGTCGGCTACGCCGGCGGCGCGTATATCCTGAACCCGACCGCGGCGCAGATGGAGGACCCCGAGCTTGAACTCGTGGTCGCCGGCACGACCGAGGGCGTGCTCATGGTGGAAAGCGAGGCGCAGGAACTCTCCGAGGACGTGATGCTCGGCGCCGTGACCTTCGGCCATCAGGCGTTCCAGCCGGTCATCCAGGCGATCATCGAGCTCGCCGAGCGGGCCGCCAAGGATCCGTGGCCGCTGTCCGAACCGTCCGAGGAACTACGGGCAGTCGGCGCCCGGGTCGACGAGATGGCACGCGAGCCGCTGGCCGAAGCCTACAAGGAAAGCCACAAGGGGCTTCGACACGAGAAGGTCGATGCCGCCAAGAAAGCGGCGCTTGCGACCTTGGCGGCCGAGGGGCTCGACGGCGAGAAGGCGAAGGCCTTGTTCAAGGAACTCGAGGCCGAGATCGTGCGCAACGCCATCCTGGATACCGGGCTGCGCATCGACGGGCGCGACACGCGCACCGTTCGGCCGATCGTCGCCGAGGTCGGGGTGCTGCCGCGCGCGCATGGCTCGGCGCTGTTCACCCGGGGCGAGACGCAGGCGCTCGCGGTCGCCACGCTCGGCACCGGCCAGGACGAGCAGATCATCGACGCGCTCGATGGCGAGTACCGCGAGCACTTCATGCTGCACTACAATTTCCCGCCCTACTCGGTGGGGGAGGCAGGGCGCATGGGCTCGCCAGGACGGCGCGAGATCGGCCACGGCAAGCTCGCGTGGCGGGCCGTGCATCCGGTGCTGCCGGCCAAGGAGAAGTTTCCCTACACCTTGCGCATCGTCAGCGAGATCACCGAAAGCAACGGCAGTTCGTCGATGGCGACGGTGTGCGGCGCTTCGCTCGCGCTGATGGACGCCGGCGTGCCGTTGAAGCGGCCGGTCGCGGGTATCGCGATGGGCCTCATCAAGGAGGATCGCGGCTTCGCCGTGCTGTCCGACATCCTGGGTGACGAGGACCATCTCGGCGACATGGACTTCAAGGTCGCCGGCACCGAGCAGGGCGTGACCAGCCTGCAGATGGATATCAAGATCACCTCCATCACGCCCGAGATCATGCGTATCGCGCTCGATCAGGCGCGTGACGGCCGGATCCACATTCTGGGCGAGATGGCGCGCGCGATCACCGGCGCGCGCGGCGACGTGGCCGCGACCGCGCCGCGCATCACCGTCATCAACGTGCCCAAGGAAAAGATCCGGGAGGTGATCGGCACCGGCGGCAAGGTGATCCGCGAGATCGTCGAGCAGACCGGCTGCAAGATCGACATCAATGACGACGGCACCATCAAGATCGCCGCGACTGAGCAGGAGAAGGCGCAAGCCGCGATCGACTGGATCAGGGGCATCGTGGCCGAGCCCGAGATCGGCGTGATCTACAACGGCAAGGTGGTCAAGGCGGCCGATTTCGGCGCGTTCGTGAACTTCCTGGGCTCGCGCGATGGCCTTGTGCATATCAGCGAACTGGCGCAAGGCCGGGTCGCCAAGACCGCCGACGTCGTGAACGTCGGCGATCAGGTCAAGGTGAAGGTGATCGGCTTCGACGACCGCGGCAAGGTCAAGCTGTCGATGCGGGTCGTCGACCAGGCGACCGGCGCCGACATCACCGATCAGGTCGGGGCAAAGCCGGGCCGCGGCGGAGAGCGGCGCGACCGGTTCGACGAACAGCCCGCGCCGATGGATCAACCGCAACCGGCGGTCGGCCAGTAATCATCGGTTGAACCTGGGCGCGGACGCCGCCACCTGCATCCAGGATCACGGCCCGACGCCAAGCGACGGTCTGATGGAAGGACCCAGGATCATGAAGCTGATTAACGCGATCCGTATGGGCGGCGCCGACGTGCTGCCGATCATCGAGGGCGGCAAGGGGATTTCCGTCTCGACGGGCGTCTCCTCCGGCAACTGGGCGTTCGCCGGCGGCGTCGGCACGTTCAGCGCCGTAAACGCTGACAGCTACGACGCCGACGGTCGCCGCATTCCGCAGGTCTACAACGGCCGGACCCGTCGTGAGCGGCAGGAGGAGCTGGTCGGCTACTCGGTTCGCGGCGCGGTTGCGCAGGCCCGCCAAGCCTACGAGCTGTCCGGCGGGTTGGGGCGCATCCATGCCAACATCCTGTGGGAGATGGGCGCCGCGGAGCGCATCATCACCGAGGTGCTCGATCAGGCCAAGGGGCTGATCCACGGCATCACCTGCGGCGCGGGGATGCCCTACAGGCTGTCCGACATCGCGGCGCGGTTCGGCATTCACTATTATCCGATCGTGTCGTCGGCGCGCGCGTTCAATGCGTTATGGAAACGTGCCTACAGCAAGGCGGCATCCCTGCTCGGCGCCGTGGTCTACGAGGACCCGTGGCTGGCCGGCGGCCATAACGGGCTGTCGAACGGCGAGGACCCGACCAAGCCCGAGGACCCGTTTCCGCGGGTGCTTGCGCTCCGCCGGCAGATGCAGGAGTTCGGCCTGCACGAGACGCCTATCATCATGGCGGGCGGGGTTTGGTGGCTCGAGGAATGGCAGGACTGGATCGACAACCCGGAGCTCGGACCGATCGCCTTCCAGTTCGGCACCCGTCCGCTGCTGACCAAGGAAAGCCCGATCGGCGAGGCCTGGAAGCGGCGATTGCTGACCCTGAAGGAAGGCGACGTGTTCCTCAACCGGTTCAGCCCAACCGGGTTCTACTCCAGCGCGGTCAACAACGGCTTCATCCGGGAGCTGCGCGAGCGCAACGATCATCAGGTCGCCTACGCCACCGAATCGGTGGGCGAGCACGTGGCGGAGTTCGGCGTCGGCCCACGCAAGCGAATCGTCTACGTCACGCCGGGCGACCTCGCCCGCGCGCGGGCCTGGGAGACGGAGGGCTTCACCGAGGCGCTGCGCACGCCGGACAGCACGCTGATCTTCGTGCGGCCGGAGAAGGCGCGCGAGATCGTCGCCGACCAAGTTGCCTGCATGGGCTGCCTGAGCCAGTGCCGTTTCTCGAACTGGAGCCAGCACGAGGCCGACCACAGCACCGGGAAGAAGGCGGACCCGCGCAGCTTCTGCATCCAGAAGACCCTGCAGGCCGTCGCGCACGAGAGCGACTCCGAGGAGGCGCTCGACCGCAACCTGATGTTCGGCGGCCACAACGCCTTCCGCTTCGCCTCCGACCCGTTCTACTCCAACGGCTTCATCCCGACGGTCAAGCAGCTCGTCGAGCGGATCCTGACCGGCCGCTAGCCTCGGTTCGGTCGGGCCGGCGATAAGGCAGCCTATGCGCGCCACGCCGACGATCCTGCGCGTGGCGCTCGGCCTGGCGTTCGCCGGCATCGTGATCAAGGCGGCTTCGTCCGACCTCACTTGGGACGAGGCGTGGACCTACCTGTTCTACGGCCGCACGCCGCTCGGCTTCACCGTTCTCGACTACGCCAACGACCACCCGCTCAACAGCATCCTGATCTGGGCCTCGACCCGGATGTTCGGCAATTCGGAGTTCATCATCCGCATCCCGAACGTCCTGGCCGGCGGGCTCTACCTCTATTCGTGCGCGCGGCTGATCGGCGCGGTGCGGGTCAAGCTGCTCGCCTTCGCGCTCTGCGTGCTGCAACCCTACCTGCTGGACTATTTCGCGCTCGCTCGCGGCTATGGCATCGCCGCGGCCTTGGTGCAGTCCGGGCTGGTGGCGCATTTCTTCGTCCCGAGGCCCCGCCCCTGGCTCATGCTCGCGTGCTGCCTGCTCGCCAGCCTCACCGTGTTCTCGACCGTGGTGGTGCTCTACGCGCTCCTGGGCAGCCTCACCCTCACTGCCGTCATTGCGAGGAGCGCAGCGACGCGGCGATCCAGCTCCGTGATTGCCACTGGATCGCCACGGCGCGATGCGCCTCGCGATGACGGTTGGGAACGGCGCGGGTCACCCCTGGCGGCGATGACGGCTCTGTTCGGCCTTCTCGGCCTCATCCCGGTCGTGGGCCTGCTTCGGGTCTCGCGCGAGGGGCTGCCGCTGTACGGCTCGACCGCGGGGTTCTTCGACGCGACCGTCCGTGGGGTCGCCCGCATGTATGCGCCCGACGCGTGGTCCACCGCCGTAGCCGTCGTGATCCTGCTCGGCCTCGCCGCTCTCCTGGTGGGTGGCTTGCGGTGCTTCGGCCGGCGAGCGGCGACGTTGATGCTGGCGAGCGCGGCGGCACTCGGCGCGACCTGGCTTTCGGCGCGGGTGCTGGGCAAGCCGCTGCCGACCGGACGGCTGCTGCTGCCCTCCGTGCCGCTGTGGAACCTGACCGTGATCGCGATGGCGGAAGACATCCGGGTCGCTGCCGGCGGCCTGGGCCGGCGCGCGACGGCGGCCTTCGGCCCTGTGCTCTGCATCGTCCTCGGCGTGATCTTCCTTCATAAGCTGCACTTCCAGCGCTATTCCGACTGGCCGCAGGATTATCGGCTGCAGAACCGGCTGGTCCAGGCGCTCGCCGCCGGCAAATGCCTGCCGCCCGACGTCTGGGAGCGGTACGGGCACGTCTACTACCTGGACCGTTGGTTCCCGCCCGACCGGCGGCCGGCGGATGTGCGGTGTCCACCGCCGTAGCGGCTCCGCATCCCGGGGCGGCGCGTGGTAGGCTCGACGGAATCGAACGAGGGACACGATGACGCGCTCACTCAAGGTCGCGGTGCAGATGGACCCGATCGAGGCGATCAACATCGACGCCGACTCCACCTTCGCGCTGATGCTGGAGGGGCAGGCCCGTGGCCACGCGCTATGGCATTACGAGGTGCGCCACATGGCGCTGCGCGAGGGCGTCAAGCACGCGGCGGGGCGGCACGAGGAGCGGCTGTTCGCCCGGGCGCGCCCGGTGACGGTGCGGCGCGTGCAGGGCGACCACTACGCGTTCGGCGAGCCGGCGCTGCTCGATCTGGCCGGCATGGACGTGGTGCTGATGCGGCAGGACCCGCCGTTCGACATGGCGTACATCACGGCGACGCACCTGCTCGAGCACATCGAGCCCGGCACCCTGGTTGTGAATGACCCGGCGGCCGTGCGCAACGCGCCCGAGAAGATCCTGGTGACGCACTTCCCCGACCTGATGCCGCCGACGCTGGTCACCTGGGACCCCGACGCGGTGCGCGCGTTCCGGGCCGAGCACCGGGACATCATCGTCAAGCCGCTGTTCGGCAACGGCGGCGCCGGCGTGTTCCGCATCAAGCCGGACGACGAGAACCTTTCGGCGCTGCTGGAAATGCACTTCGCGCGGTCGCGCGAGCCGCTGATGTTCCAGCGCTACGAACCCGCCGTGCGGCTAGGCGACAAGCGGATCATCCTGGTGGACGGCGAGCCGCTCGGCGCGATCAACCGGGTGCCGGCGACCGGCGAAGCGCGGTCCAACATGCATGTCGGCGGTCGCCCGGAGCGGACGACCTTGACCGCCCGCGAGCGCGAGATCTGCGCCGCCATCGGGCCGTCGCTCCGCGCGCAGGGCATGATCTTCGTCGGCATCGACGTGATCGGCGACTACTTGACCGAGATCAACGTCACCTCGCCGACCGGCATCCAGGAGGTCGCGCGCTTCGACGGCGTGCACCTCGAGCGCGCGATCTGGGACAGCATCGAGGCCAAGGTCGGCAGCTTGGACCCGAGCCGTCCTCCAAAGCAGCTTTAAGATAACTGCGCGCCTCATAGCGAACGCGCGTCGATGCGCGAAAGCAGCCCGGCCCGCTTAATCAGCCGCTCATCTCTCGACGGTATGATCGTGGCATGATCGTCGCCGAGATCGAGCCATGTCCGTAGCCGCGCGATGCCGCCTGACGTGGCGGCGGATCGTGAGCGCGCCGGAGTTGCCTGAGGAGATCGAGGCGGCGCTCGTCAGGCCGCTCTACACGCGGGTGTTCTCGCTGCTGATGGGGCACGTCACCGGCCTTTGTCTCTGCGCCCTTGTGATGGCGCGGGTGCCGGCGCTCTGGCCCGCGGTCTTCATGGCCGCCCTTCTTGGCCTCCTCGGAGCGCGGGCTTGGGTCATTCTGCTCGTCTGGCCGCTGCGCTCGTCTCCGCCAGCCGCTTTATTGCGCTGGCGCAAGCCATACGAGATCGTCGGGCTAGCATGGGCGCTGGTGAGCGCCGCGTTCTGCTGCCTCTGTGTGGCGGCGAGCGGTGACGAGGTCACCCGGGTCCTGGCGATCGCCCTGGTGCTGGGCAGCGCAAACGGCATTGCATCCCGCAACGCGGGAACCCCGCGGTTCGCCATGACCCAGCTGTGCATTTGGCTGCTTCCCTTGATCGTGGTTGCGACTGTCCTCGGGTCCTGGTACCCGCTCCTGTCGCTCATGGTTACAATGTACTTGCCGAGTCTCTGCTCGATTGTACGGCAGCACTACGCCGACATGCTGTCGCTGATCGGCGCCGAGCGGCACGAGGCAGCGCTGGCTTCCCGTTTCAACGCGCCATCAGCAACATGACCCAGGGCTTGGTGTTGTTTGATGCGGGTGGATTGCTGCAGATCGTCAACCGGCGCTTCTGCGAGCTCTTCGCGCTGCCGCAGGACGCGCTCCGGCCGGGCATCACCCAAACCGAGTTCGCCGCCGCCTGCGCGGCCGGCGGCGCACCCCGCGGCTTGGTCCCGGAGTTGTCGGTGACCACACCGGACAAGGGGACGCGCACCGTGCTCGACCTCGAGGACGGGCGCGCGTTCGCGAGGTCGCAAGAGATCCTGCCGGATGGCGGTCGGGTCATCACTTTCGAGGACATGACCGAGAGCCGGCGCGCGCAGCTGGCGCTCGCCGAACGGGAATCGGAGCTGCGGACGATCTTCGAGAACGCCGCCGCCGGCGTCACCGAGATGGACTTCGCCACGGGCCGCCTGGTGCGGGTCAATCGCGTGTTCTGCGAAATGGTCGGCTGGAGCGAGGCCGATCTGCTGGGCCGGCTTCCCCGCGACGCACTGACTCACCCGGACGATCGGGGCGCGGCAGCCGAACGCTGGTCCGGCGCGAGCAAAACCGGCCAGGCGTACGACGCGGAGAAGCGCTACCTTCGCTCGGACGGGAGCGTTGTCTGGGCTCGCATCAGCGCCTCCGTTTCCGCCTTCGGCCGTGACGGGCGTCCGCTGCGCATGGTTGCGATCCTGACGGACATGACCGCTCGCAAGGCCGCGGAAGCCGCGTTGCGGGCCAGCCAGGAAATCCTGCGGATGTCGCTGGACATCGGCCGGATCGGCAGCTTTCGCCTGGACCACCGGGCCGACATGATCCATTGCGGTCCGGAAACCCGGCAGATGCACGGCTTTCCCCCGAGCGACGAGCCGCTCTCGGTCGCGGCCTGGTCCGCGACATGGCTGCCGGAGGAGCGTGACAGGATCGCTGCGGAGCTGGCCGCGATCTACGCGGAGCGACGCACGGATTTGAGGCTTGAGTACCGCTTTCAGCATCCCGTGCTCGGCATCCGCAATATCGAGGGGCGTGCCCGGATCGAGTATGACGACGCGGGACTCCCGATCGGATCGGTCGGTGTCGCGATCGACATCACGGAACGTCGCGTCGCCGAGGCTCGCATCGCGCATCTCGCGCATCATGATCCGCTCACCGATCTGCCGAACCGGACCCTGTTCCGCATCCGGCTCGAAGAGGCGCTGGCGCGGGCGAGGCGAGGCGAGCATTTTGCCGTCTGCTGTCTCGATCTCGACCATTTCAAAGATGTGAACGACGCGCTCGGCCACCCGGTCGGCGATGCCTTGCTGCAAGCTGCCACCGAGCGGCTCAAGGCGGCGTTGCGGCCGACCGATACCGTCGCCCGCCTCGGCGGCGACGAATTCGCCGTCATCCAGTCGAGCCTCGAGCAGCCGGCGGACGCGAAGGCGCTCGCCGAACGGCTTATCGCGAGCTTGGCCCCGCCATTCGAGATCGAGGGGCACCACGTCGTCATCGGCACCAGCGTCGGCATCGCGGTTGCGCCGGAGGACGGGGTCGACCCGGACCTGCTCATGCGCAACGCGGACTTGGCGCTCTACGGTGCCAAGGCGGATGGCCGCGGCCGATACAGGTTCTTCGAGCCCGAGATGAACCATCGGATGCAGGCGCGGCGGGCGCTCGAGCTCGACCTGCGGCGCGCCCTCGAAGCCGACGAGTTCGAGCTGATGTACCAGCCGCTGGTCAGCGTCGCCACCCGGACGGTGTGCGGCTTCGAGGCGCTGCTGCGTTGGCGGCACCCGACGCGCGGCTTGGTGTTGCCGGACCGGTTCGTTCCCCTGGCCGAAGCGATCGGGCTCATCGTGCCGATCGGCGCGTGGGTGCTGCACCGAGCCTGCGCCGAGGCAGCGACCTGGCCCGGTGCGCCGCGCGTGGCGGTCAACCTCTCCGCCGTCCAGTTCACCAGTGACGCCCTGGTCGACACCGTGGCGGCCGCCCTGCGCGACTCCGGCCTCGATCCGCAACGGCTGGAGCTCGAGATCACCGAGACGGCGATGTTGCAGGATACGGAAAAGATGTTGGAGATGCTGCACCGGCTGAAAGCGCTCGGCGTCGGCATCGCCATGGACGATTTCGGAACCGGTTACTCGTCGCTGAGCTACCTGCAGCGCTTCCCCTTCGACAAGGTGAAGATCGATCGATCGTTCGTCGCCAATCTCGGCCGCACGAAGGAAGCCTCGGCGATCGTGGGCGCCGTCATCGACCTCTGCGCCGGCCTTGCCATGAGCACCACGGCCGAGGGCATCGAGACCGAGAGCCAGCTTGCCGCGCTCGCCGGCACCGGCTGCACCGAAGCGCAGGGCTACTACATCAGCCATCCCCGTCCCGCTTCCGAGGTCACGGCGCTCATCGCCGCCCTCGCTCCGTCCCCGCGCGCGTTCGTCGCCCAGCCCGGCTGAGCCGGCATCGCCGGCCCAAGCCTTCGGGCGCGGAGCCTGCTGGCAGACCCTGTTGCCAGTCCCGCTTGCAGCCCTTAGCACACCATCTCCCAAGCCCGGAGCGGCGCGATGGACAAGGACGAGCTCACCGCCTGGGCACTCGCCAACGGCTGGCAACTCGTCGGCGGCTGCCCGAGCCTGACCAAGCCGTCGGCGCCGAAGGAAGCCATCGTGCGCATGGTGTTCAAGGCAACCGTCGTGAACGTCGAGATCAAGAAGCCGGCGGGCAAGTGGGAGAAGGTGTCGGGGGCGCCGTACAACCGCATCGTGCCCGACCCGGAGCGGGGTTTGCCCGACGGGCTCGGTCTCGCCGGCATCCAGGGCCTCACTGGCCTGATGCGCGACAACAAGGACCGCATGGTGTTCGCCCGCATGTCCGGCGCACCGAAACCCTGGGCGCAAGGGAGGACCACGATGGAACCGCTTGCCGATCTGCCGTCCGGCGTCCGCGCCCGGTTCGTCTCCGGCGTCAACGGCCTCACCATGCACGTGCTGGAGGCCGGCTTCGAGACTCCGGGCCGTCCATGCCTGCTGCTCCTGCACGGATTTCCCGAGATCGCCTACTCCTGGCGCAAGATCATGCCGCCGCTGGCGGCAGCCGGCTTTCACGTCGTGGCACCCGACCAGCGGGGCTACGGTCGCACCACGGGCTGGGACCCCGCCTACGACGGCGATCTCGCGTCGTTTCGCATGATGAACCTCGCTCGGGACGCGATGGGGCTGGTCTGGGCGCTCGGCCATCGCTCGGTGGCGGCCGTGATCGGGCACGATTTCGGCGCGCCGGTCGCCGCTTGGTGCGCCCTGCTGCGGCCCGATGTGTTCCGCTCCGTGGCGCTGATGAGCGGCCCGTTCGCCGGCTCGCCCGCGCTCCCGTTCGGCAGCGACGCCGCGGCCCCGCCGGCGCCGGATATCCATGCCGCCCTCGCGGCACTGGACCGGCCGCGCAAGCATTACCAATGGTACTACTCCACCCGGGAGGCCGACCGGGATATGCGCGAGGCGCCGCAGGGCGTGCACGCCTTCCTGCGCGCCTACTTCCACGTCAAGAGCGCGGACTGGCCGGGCAACCGGCCGCATGAGCTGCGGGGCTGGACGGCCGAGGAACTGGCCAAGATGCCAACCTACTACGTGATGGACCGGGACCGCACGATGCCGGAGACGGTGGCGCCCGAGATGCCGGACGCCGCCGGTATCGCCGCCTGCCGCTGGCTCACCGAGCGAGAGCTTGCGGTGTATAGCCGGGAGTACGAGCGGGTCGGTTTCCAGGGTGGGTTGCAATGGTATCGCTGCCGCATCGATCCGCGCTTCAGCGCCGACTTGCAGCTATTCGCCGGACGAACCATCGACGTGCCCGCGATCTACATCGCGGGCACCAGCGACTGGGGCGTCTACCAGGTCCCGGGGGCACTCGAGCGCATGCGGCGTGAGGCCTGCACGCAGATGCGGGGCTGCCACCTGATCGAGGGCGCCGGCCACTGGGTGCAACAGGAGCAGCCGGAACGGGTAAGCGACCTGCTCCTCGGCTTCCTGCGCGAACAACGAATCACAGCGCGCTAACGGGGCGGCGCGTATGGCCCCGGCGGAGGCGGCTGCGGCGCGTAGAAAGCGCCGGGCGGCGGCGAGGTCGCGGCGGCACCGGGCGGCGGTGCCGGCTGGCCGTTCTTGTAGTACCAGGGACCGCGGTAGTTCCGGTCGAGCTGGCCCGCGTTGAGACGGTCGGTTTGCGAGTCGCCGGTGTCGTTGCCGGCATCGTTGCGGTGATCGACATTGCCGTAGGGGTTGTCGGCGTTGGCCGCCAGCAGCACCATCGGCTCCGCGGTCGGCGTCAGCGCCGCGCCGCCCTGGTTGGGAAGCCCCGGCGTCAAGGCGAGGGCCAAGCCCGTCGCCAGGGCCAGGGCAAAGGCGGGGACGATCAGGTTCGGTTTCATCTCTGCCTCCTCAGGTTGCAACGTAGACGTGTAACGCGATCGAGGGAAATGGATATTTGCAACGCTGCATCATGCGCGGTGCCGCGTCTGTCGTTCGGAGGATGCCTGCCGATGAGCGAAACCACCGTGCGCGAGGCAAGCACGCCGGCCGAGCCCTGCGACCTCCCGGCGATCGAAGCGCGCCGGCTGATCGGCACGCGGCGGCTCTCGCCGGTGGCGCTGCTGGAGAGTTGCATCGCGCGGATCGAGCAGGTCAACCCCGCCGTCAACGCCATCGTCACCGCGAACTTCGCGCGCGCCCGCGCCGAGGCCCGCGCGGCGGAGCGGGCCGTGGCGGCGGGGGAGGCGCTCGGCCCGCTGCACGGCCTGCCGGTCGCGATCAAGGACAATCAGGACACCGAGGGCATCCGCACGACCCAGGGCTCGCCGGAACTCGCGGAGCGCGTGCCGACCGCCGATGCGGGCATCGTCGCGGCGATCCGCGACGCCGGCGGCATCGTCGTCGGCAAGACCAACATCCCGGAGTTCAGCATCGGCGCCAACACCGTCAACCGCCTGTTCGGCGCCACCGGCAACCCGTTCGGCCCGACGCTCACCTGCGGCGGCTCCTCGGGCGGCTCGGCGGTCGCGGTCGCCTGCGGCATGGCGCCGCTCGCGACGGGTTCCGATCACGCGGCAGCCTGCGCATCCCCGCGAGCTTCTGCGGCGTCGTCGGCCATCGGTCGAGCCCCGGCGTGGTGCCGAACGAGGGGCGGGCGCTGGCGCACAGCACGCAGGGTCCGATGGCGCGCACCGTCGGCGACGCCGCGCTGCTGCTCTCCGTTATCGCCCGGCGCTCCGACCAGGACCCGATGGCGTTCCCGCTCGACCCGGCGGCGCTGGCCGAGCCACCGGCCGTCGACACCAACCGCCTGCGCGTCGCGGTCTCGGCCGATCTCGGCGGCGTGCTGGTCTCGAATGCGGTCCGCGCGACGTTCGAGGACCGCGTGGCGCGGATGGCGCCGCTGTTTGCCGCCTCCAGCCCGCACCCGATCGACTTGCGCGACGGACCGGACACGGATTGGAAACTGCGCGCCGAAATCTTCGTCGCGCAATACCACCGCGACATCGACCGCTACGGACCGGACCTCAACCCCAACATCCGGTCGAGCTACGCCGCCGCGCTGCGGATGCCGATGCAGGACGTCGCTATCGCCAAGCGCCGGCAGATGGAGCTCTGCCAAGCCTTCGCCCGCGTGTTCGACGACTGCGACCTGCTGATCTGCCCGACCGTCTCGGTGTCGCCGTTCCCCTGGCGCGAGCTGTATCCCGCCACGGTCGACGGCCGCGCGATCGAGACGTACATGCAATGGCTTGCCCTCACCTCGTCGCTCACCGTGGTCGGACATCCGGTGACGGCGCTCCCTTGCGGCCGCGACCCTGTCGGGATGCCGTTCGGGTTGCAGATCGTCGGCCGGCGCTACGCCGACCGCCTGGTGCTCGGCGCGGCCCTGGCGCTCGAGCGCGCGTTCGCCGCCGACCTGGCGCTCGCCCGGCCGCGCCCGGACATCGCAGCGCTCGCGGCCGCCGAACCGATCCGCTAACGAGCGCGGGCTTCCCTTGCGCCCGCGTGCGCGTCGCCGCAAAAGGATCGCGTTTGGGAAGCGTATCGGACCGACATGAGCGAAGTCCACGAGCACGTCGAGCATATCGAGCACGCCGCGCACGGCCACGAGATCGCGCCGGCGGCGAGGCGCGCGGCGATCATCATCGCCGTGCTGGCGGCGGTGCTGGCGATCACCGAGTTCGCCGCCAAAGGCGCACAGGTCGCGTACTTGACCGATCACATCGCCGCCAGCGACACATGGACCCAGTATCAGGGCAAGGCGAACCGGCGGACCACCTACGAGGAAATGGCGAGCGTCCTCGACAGCCTGCCGGGCGCGAACGGCGACGCGCAGAAGCGCGCCGCGACGGCGCGCGCGGCAGCGGAGCGGATGCGCTCCGAACCGGGCGCGGACGGCATGGAGCAGCTAGCGGCGCAAGCGCACGCATTGGAGCACGAACGCGATCACGCCCTGCATCGCACGCACGGGCTGGAGACGGCGAGCGGCGGCCTGCAGATCGCGATCGTTCTCGCGTCCATCTCGGTCGTCACCGGCGCGCGCATGTTGATGACCGGCGGGATCGTGCTCGGGCTGGCTTCCGCCCTCTATGCGCTGTTGGCGAGCCAGTCGCTGGTCTGACGAGACTCGCGCCGTGAGCGAACAAGCCCCGTCCCGGTCCAACCTCCCGCTCGCCGGCCTGACCGTGCTCGATCTCGGGCAGATCTACCAAGGCCCGTACGCCACCTTGCTGATGGCCAAGGCGGGCGCCGACGTCATCAAGATCGAGCCGCCCGGCGGGGAGCCCATCCGCGCCCGCACCCGGCTCGGCCGTCACGCCGCCATCCCGCTCGCCATGCTGAACGCCAACAAGCGCGCCGTCACGCTCAACCTCAAGGCCGCCGGCGGTGCTGGCCTGCTCAAGCGGATGGCCGAGCGCGCCGACGTGCTGCTGGAGAACTTCGCGCCGGGCGTGATGGACCGGCTCGGCGTCGGCTGGGAGGTGCTGCAGGCGGTCAATCCGCGTCTGGTCTACGCCTCGGGTTCCGGCTACGGGCTGTCAGGCCCGGACCGCGACAGCCTGGCGATGGACCTCACGGTGCAGGCGACCTCCGGCATCATGAGCGTCACCGGCTTTCCCGATGGGCCGCCGACCAAGGCCGGCCCCGCGCTGGTCGATTTCCTGGGCGGCATCCACCTCTACGCCGGCGTGCTAACCGCGCTCTACGAGCGCCACTTCACCGGCCGCGGGCGGCTGGTCGAGGTGGCGATGCAGGACACGGTGTACCCCGCCCTCGCCTCGTCGCTCGGCTACGTCCACCAGACGGGGGGCGCCGTGCCGCCCCGTACGGGCAACCGACACAGCGGCCTCGCCAGCGCGCCCTACAACGTCTACCCGGCGCGGGACGGCCACGTCGCCATCACCTGTGTCGTGGAAGCGCACTGGACCGCGCTGGTCGCGGCCATGGGCCGGCCGGAGCTGAACGACGACCCACGCTTCGCCACCAACGCGAGCCGCGTCGCCAATATGGACGCCACCGACGCCGCGGTGCGGGCCTGGACCGAGACCTTGCCCAAGGCCGAAATCTTCGCGCTCGCCAAGCGTCACCGCATTCCCTGCGCGCCGGTGCGCGATCTGCTGGACGTCATGAACGACCCGCACATGCACGGTCGCGGTATGCTGGAGTGGGTCGAGCATCCCGAGTTCGGCCGCCTCGTCGCCCCCAACAGCCCGCTGCGCCTGCACGGCGCCGACACGGTGCCGACGCGGCCGAGCCCCGCCCTCGGCGAGCACAACGCCGAGGTCTACGGCGGCTGGCTCGGCCTGACCGAACCCGAGATCGCGGCGTTGCGCGCCGAGGGCGTCATCGGCTGATCGCTCAGAACGTCGCGATCAGCGCGACGCCGGCGACCATCAGCACGCCGCCCACCACGCGCCAGAGATTGATCGCGTGGACGGGCATGTTCAGTAGCCCCCAATGGTCGATCGCGAGCGACGCCAGGATGTTCGCCGTGATCACCAGCCCGTTGAACGGCCCGGCGCCCACGGTTCCGACGAACATCAGCCCCATCACTACCGCGACCCCGCCCACCAACCCGCCGAGCGGCGCCCACCACGGCATCGCGGCGATCCCCTGCGCCGTCGGCATCGGGCGCGGCATCACGGCCGCGGCCGCGATGAAGAAGGCGACGATGAGCGCGAACGACACCAGGCTGGCCAGCCAGGGGTTGGTCAGCGAGTTTTTCAGTTGCGAGTTCATCGAATTGCCGAGCGCCTGCATGGCGCCGGCGACCAGGATCAGCGGGTAGAGCCACATCGCGCTCAAGGTATTCTCTCCGTCATGGAACGAGGCCGGCAAGTCGGCCGCCGAGGGTGAGGCCGGCGAGCGCCAGCAGCAGGGCCGGCGGCATCACCACGAGGCCGAGCTTGAGGAACCGCCATGCGCTCACCCGCTCGCCCTCGCGCCGCAAGGCGGAGAGCCAGAGAATCGTGGCGAGCGAGCCGGTGACCGAGAGGTTCGGCCCGAGATCGACGCCGATCAGCAGCGCGCTGGTGACCGGCGCCGGCGCGTGCGCCTGGCTCGCCGCCGAGGCGGCGATCAGCCCGGCGGGCAGATTGTTCATCAGGTTGCAGGCAAGCGCGAGAACGGCGCCCGCTCCCCAAGCGGCGGCGGTGACCGAGTCGCGCGCGGCATCGGCCAGTTGCTCGGCCAGATAGGCGATCACCCCCGTGCGCTGCAGGCTCTCGACCAGCACGAACAGCCCGGCGACCAGCGGCAGCACGGTCCACGACACGCCGCGCAGGACGGCCCAGGGCGCCTCGCGCTTGCGCAGCTGCACCACGCCGACGGTCAACGCGCCCGCCGCGAAGGTCGGCAGGCCGAGCTGCAGATCCCGGGCGGACGCGCCCAGCAGCACCAGCGCCGTCACCCCGATCCCCCCGGCCGCGATGCGGCCGGATCCGCCGAGTTCGGGAATGGCGACGTCGCGCGCCAATTGCTGCCGCAGCGCCGCCCGCTGAGTGAGCCGCAGCGCGACGTAGGTGGCGGCGATCGCCAGCACCGACGGCAACGCGAACCGGGCCAGCCATTCCAGCAGCGGCGGCATGTGGCTGGCGAACAGCACCAGGTTGGCGGGATTGGAGATCGGCAGCACGAAGCTCGCCGCGTTGGCGATGAAGGCACAGACGAACAGGTAGGGCAGCGGCTCGGCGTTCGCGGCCCGCGCCGCGGCATAGACGGCGGGGGTCAGCACCACGGCCGTGGCGTCGTTCGACAGGAACACCGTCACCAGGGTGCCGACCGCGTAGACCAGCGCGAACAGCCGCGTCGCCGAACCCGAGGCCGCCCGCGCCGCGCGCGCGGCGATGTGGTCGAACAGCCCCTCGCGTCGGGCGAGCTCCGACAGCAGCATCATCCCGGTGAGGAACAGGTAGACGTCGGTGCCCTTCCCCACCGCGCCGAGTGCCGCGCGCCACGGCAGCAGACCGAGCAGCACCAGCGCCGCGGCACCCGCGACCGCCCACACCGCCTCGTCGATGCGCCGGGGCCGCAGGATGACCCCGGCCGTCGCCAGCGCGGCGATCACCCAGCTTTGTTGATTGCCGTCAATCATTCCGCGATCGCCGTTTCAGCCTGGCGAGAACGGGGCGTACCGGGCTTTGTTCCCCTACACTGCCCGAGCGGCGGGTTGGCGATCGCGGGCCGCGGTCCAGTTACGCTCCGCCAAGGAACTTCATGAACGCGGCACCCGCCGCGAACAGGCCGGCGCCGGCGGCGATGCCGGAGAGCGCCAACTGCCACGGGGCGAGTCTGATTCCTTGCCGCTTGCGATCGTGAGCCGCGAGCATCCGGTCGATGTGCGCCAGCTTCTCGCACACATCGAGATCGAACGGCATGTCGCTCATACCCTCAGGTCTCCTGCAATTCCTATATAGCAGCTTCTTCCCCCGCCCGCGGGCAGTGCGGGGATCTACGGCGAAACCGAGCGCGCGATCACCTCGCCCCACTCGCCGGCGACCTGCACGTTACCCTGCTTGGGAATGCTTAACTGGATGGTGAATGTCGCGAGCCCGGTCGTCTCGGCCCGGCGCTCGGCGCTGCGGCAGTCCCACGCGACGTCGCCGGTCACCGTGCAGAGCCGGGCGTCGCATTCGGCGCGCACGCTGCCCGGGCGGACGAGGTAAACCCGCGTCGGCCATCGCTCCACGTAGCGTCGCTTCTCGTCCATGATCTGCTCGCGCGGGATCGCGGTGCCGCGATAGTTGACGCTGGGCGCGTAGATGCGCGCGTAGAATCGCAGCGCCGCCGCGTTGCTTTCCGACCAGTGGGCGAAGAACAGGTCGGCGTAGCGCGCGGCCGCCGCCTCCGCCGTCTGCGGCGCGGTGGGCTCGGCCTCGCCAGCCGCCGGTTCCGGCCGCTCGTGCCCTTGCCCGCGCCCGGTCGGCAGCATGGCGAACTCGATCCCCACCGCCTTCGCGTCGTCCGGATGCAGCCACTGGATGTCGCTCGGCTTGGCCGCCGTGATGTAGACGACGGCGCGCTCGGACAGTCCGAGGCGCGCGAGGTAGGAGCCGATCAGCGCGTTGCCGACGCCGGTCTCCACGGCTTGTCGCCCGTGCATCACCGACGCGGCGTGAAAGCCGAGCGCCGAGCGCGACCCGAGATAGCGCGTGGTGCCGCCGAGCCAGGCCAGGGCGCAGGCCGAGGCGCACATGGCGTCGTCGGGCACCGCCGTCGCGAAAGCGCGCAGCCTGACGAGCCGACCGATCGCCAGACCGGCGACAAGGTTGCCGCCCGGGCTGTTCAGGACAACGATCGCATGGTCCAGCCCGTCGACCAGCTTGGCGAACGCTTCGTCGTCCGCGAGCTCCAGCTTGCCTTCGAGGAGAACGAGGTCGCCGTTGTCGCGGTGACGGATCGACAGCGTGGCCGCCCGGGCACAAGCCGGCAGCAGCAGCCCGAGCGCCCAGAGCGCGAGAAGGCCGGCGCGAATCGCGCCGACCGACCCTCGCGCTTCAGGTCGTCGTGACACGTGCCCAGTCGCCGTCCGGCGTCCGGCAGACCAGCCCCGTGTCGCCGACCACCGGCGCGTGGCCCTTGATGTAGTAGTCGGCGTTCACCGGTCGGCACACGCGCCCGGCGACGGTGCTTGCCGGGCCGGCGGGCGTGTAGGCGCCGTGACTGCCCGAGGCGGGGTTGCTCCAGTAGATCGGCGTGCCCGCCGGGGCGAACGAGAGGCGTTGCAGCGCCGCCTGCGCCTCGCGGCAATCCGCCCGATCCGCCATGTTGCCGGCCACGGTGCCGACCAGCAGTCCGGCGAGCAGGCCGACGCCCGCGCCGATGGCCGCACCCTTGCCGCCGCCGCCCGCCGCCCCGATCGCGGCACCGCCGGCGGCGCCGCCGAGCCCGCCGATCAGGGCGCCGGACATCGCCTTCGGTCCGAGCGCACTGCATGCGTTCTGCGCCGCCGCCTCCGGCGTCGCGGAGGTCGGCGCGCACCCTTCAAGCGTGCCCAGCAGCGCAATGAGCGCGACCACACGCACAGGCCATTTCGTCGACAACCGGCGCATCGTTCGTCCTTCGGCTCAAATGTCTCTTGATAGGTCCGGCGAAGCCGCCGGCGCGCGTGGCGTCGCGCTCGGGGTGGCGAGCGGCAGCACCGTCGTCGATCGCAGCAGCAGGTCCGGATCGACCGCGGCGGTCTGCGCGCTCACCGCCCCCGGCCGCACCTTCAGGATCTGCACCGACGGCGACGGCGGGCGGACGGGCGCCGCACGGGCCGCCCGGAACAGCGCCGGGTCGATCGGCCGATCGGCGATCACCTGGAGGTTGGCGTCGTAGCTCGCCGAGATCAGGAACTCGACACGGCGATTGCGCGCCCGCCCGTCGGCGGTCTCGTTCGGCGCGATCGGCTGGCGTCGGCCGATGGCGGCCGTGCTCAGCGCGCCGGGATCGACGCCAAGGGCGACCAGCCGGCTCATGATCTGCGCCGCGCGCCGACGCGACAGCGCATCGTTCGCCGCGTCCGAGCCGACGGCGTCGGTGTGGCCGAGGACCGTCAGCGCCGCATCCGGCACGTCGCGACGCATGCTGTCGGCGATGATGGCGAAGGCCGCCTCCGCCTCCGGGCGCGGCACGTCCGATCCGGAGTCGAACATGGCACTCTCGTCGAACGTCACGCGGACCACCGGCACCGGCGCCCCCACGCTGCGCAGCGCGCCAACCGGCGCGGTCAGTTGCGTGACGCTTGGCGCCGCGGTCCCACGCAGCGCCGACAGCCGGCGCAGCCGTGCGATCCGGTCGCTGTTCTCCAGCCCGAGTGTGTCGGCCTGCGTCGCGTTGGCGCCGCGCGGCCCGAGATAGCTGTCCCGCCCCTGCACGCAGCCGCACAGCAGCGCGGCGACACCGACCACAAGCCCGCGCCTTGGCAGCACCCGCGCCCTCCACACTGGCGTGATTGAACGAGGCCGCAGGCTACAGGCGGACTA
>JAABUQ010004842.1_pt1 | contig 22362 bp, 24 predicted proteins | sample 5560001 | NCBI WGS metagenome assembly JAABUQ01 (sample SAMN10711888, study PRJNA513371) | rock metagenome | isolation source: Antarctica rocks | place: Antarctica: Victoria Land, Finger Mt nord | collected 2015-12-18 | reverse complement strand
ATGATCTTGTTGGTCATCGAGTGCTCCTGGTCGGATTTGAACACTCGCTCGGTTCGCTCGATGGCCACCCGCTCTTGCTAGGTGACGATTCGGCTTAAGCTTTTACACATGTCCGGGGACGTAGGCGTGAACGCCAATGGTGAAGTCGTACCGTGGGGCGCTAGTATCCGTGTCATACCCATATGGAGTCGAATTCGGAGCGACCTTCAGTTGAAAATCTGATAGGCCGCCAACATCATCATTTGCGTTGCATGTTACCTTAACTTGTCCACTACACCAGGTTGAATAAAGACTTTCCAAACCAGGGGCATAATCAGCTTCGCCGAAGCGCTCGATCGCATGTTTTCGAAATGCCACAAGGTCAGCTTGCGATCTTAGGCGATTGTCGAATATCGCTATCTCCGTTATAACTGTAGTGCCAAAACGATTCCCGCTAAGATCCTCGACGAGCCCTACGTTGATGGCTTGCATATCAAAGTCTACCGTGATTCCGCTTATACACCGAGCGTCGGCCTGACCAGAACCAGCTTTCAGAGCGGCGAGATAGTCGCGTAGACATACAGTGTGGAATGTATGAATTGTCGCTCCCGGGTGCGAGGCCCTGAGGACCGCTTGCGCTTGCTGCGAGGTCATCCCCAGCTTTAGGCCTGCAAGTTGCACCTCGTTAAAATTTAGCTCCGACGCTTCTGCATACGGTGATCCAATCGACAACGCTAATACAAGGGAAGCTTTTAGCATTTTGGTCGAAATAAGGCCAAGCAGCTTGGGTGCTAGAAGGTTACGAAACACTAGTTGACCTCATTTTAGCGGTAATCAAAAATGCTAGACACGTCTCACGTGCTGCGTTGCTGTACTCTACAGTAATGTGGTATTGACGACTTACGGCATTATAGCTGAAGACGTTTGAGGTCGATTTACCATTAACTGATTGAAAGCTTTGTCGGCCAACGTCTTGTTGTACTTCATAACTTCGGTTGGCATTGAGAACCAAGATATGATCCACCAAATCAGCAAGCCCTGAAACGTCACAAGGGCGATGATGGCGAGGCCCCATTTCCCTTGATAGACGTACGAAATCGTTGGAGAAAGAAATACTGTTAGAAGCCAAGCCACAACGACGCTTCTCGGACCGGAGGCACGGTACATATTCAAAAACAGCGCGCGATCTGATGCGCTGTTTATCTGCATCGCAAGACCGTCTACGTACGCTTCGGCTTGCTTTGCGGGTCCGCGAAAAAACGCGACAAAAGCCCATATTAGTAGAGCGGCAAGCGCAAGGAATATAGCTAAGGCAGTAATGTTCGTGAATACGTCAGATAGGGTGGCAATGTAAGGCATTGTCAGCTTTCTGAAAACATAACGAACGGCTCATATTCGTAATAGAGAAAGGGCGCTCGGTGATGCTTTCCACGTTAATTGAAAGGTCCCTCTTTAGTCACCGGTGGGTGCCTAAGCGACGTCATTCAGAGAAGTCTGCCGGGGTTACGACCGCACTATTGCAACGTCATAGTTTCGAGCCAGCGGCGCCCGATGTGCTTTCGTTAAGCTTTCAACGCCCCGTTAAAGGCGATGATTACTTCGGATTGATTAGCTCTTGCCACGTCGGTTCGGTCATTTCGAGGCCGTGGCGCTTAGCGGCGGCCTTGATATTCGTACGCGACGTCGCAATCGCTGTCGGTGACGCTTTGAACCTGGTCGAAGCGCGCGAGTGCGTTACGGATGTGTCCCGCATCGGTCAGTGGTTCTTTGCGTTGATGCGGAAACGCGTACGCCGTTTCTGGTAGCTCGCGACGCTCGGCCGCCGACAGCGCACCGTGTTCGTCGTGCGGTTTTTAGGTCGGCTTCATCGGCTCGTCTCCCTCCGGCAACGTCTTAGTGCGCTTGGCGTGGGGATCGGCTTGGCGCTGAGGACGCACGCGTGATATTCTTGCGTGACGCTGTGTCGACAGCCGAAATCGTTCTTCCGATTACCGACCCCGAGACCGAATGGGTTCGCGGGCGCGCGGTGCGCAAAGTGAGTCCGACGCGCGATCATAGCCGATTACAGCTTGGACTCGGCATAGCCCTCGACGCGTGGTCGCGCGGCCGGGGTGAAGTCGGTACCGAGTGGCGCTTCCGTGTCGAGCCACCCGGAGAATCGCGACGCCCGTCCCGTCGCGGAGCTGCGAGGCGTCCCGAACGAACGGCTCGCTCCGGCAAGGATTCTCGCGAAATTCAAAGGCCTTTCGGCAGAACCAGAACGGCGACGGCTCTCTTCGCCGGCCCGATGAAACGCTGCGCGGCTTGGCACACGAGAGACATGACCGGTAAATGCCTAGCGTCATCGATGCTCACAACGCTCGGCGGCGAAGGCGCAGTGGTTCCGGCGATCTTCACGTTCGAAATCGAGAACATCCTCATTGTCGCGGCGCGAAGAAGAAGAATTGATGCAGAAGTTGAGGAGGCGATTGGCCTACTACGGACGCTCGATCTCCAAATTGAATCCTACGGTCCGCTGGCTCTCGGACGACACATCGACTTCGCGCGCCGATACGCGCTCACGACGTACGACGCCGCCTATGTCGTACTCGCGGCGCAATTGCGTATTCCGCTTTATACCGCCGACGGGCGTTTCGCTGCCGCAGCTCGCAAGAGAAAAATCGCGTCCGCTCTTGTTGCGTGAATCGCTCGGCGACGTTTCAACGACGCAGCACACGACACTCATCACGCAGGCAAGACCCAAGTGCGAGATCGGCAAGTATGAACGAGGCCAGCTAGACGTTGGGGCAATACCCTCAACTTGACGCCCTACCGAGCAGTGTCGTACTATGTCACTACTATGGGGGAGCGCCTAATTGCGGCCCGAGAAACAAATCAACAATTTTCAGCCTTGCTTGCCGCGACGGAAAGAGAAGGGCTCAGCGTCGTGATTACGCGCCGCGGGCGCGTCTTCGCGCGTCTCGTACCGGAAACGAGTCAAGCAACGAAGTCCGCCGAAGGCGAGCGATCCATCAATACTTTGTTCGAGCGGTACTCGCGCCCCATGGGTGGCCGGCCTTTTTCGCGCGACGATCTACACGACCGCGGTGAATTAGGTAGTTAGTGGCGATTGCTATCGACCCGAACGTTATCGTGTATGCGTTCGACGATGATGCCGCAGAAAAACAGCGAGTCGCCCGAGCCGTTCTGCGCAGCGGGCGGCAAGCGGGACTCGCCTGTTCCGCTCCAGGTCCTTGGTGAGGTGTTCGCTGTGCTGACGCGGCGTCGGAGATGGGATCCGGACGACGCCCGTGTGGTTGTGACGTCGTTAATCTCAGCATTACCGACTTGCTCGTCGCCCACTGATTCGTTGCAGCCCGCTATGGCTTATGCAGCGCTCACGCCGTGTCATTTTGGGATGCGCAAATCGTGACAGCCGCCGCTGAATACGGCTGCAATACGCGAGCGTCGTGATGTAGGCGACGGTTGAGACGCCGCAGCAGCCGGCCCATGAGCCCTGGTCGGTGTCCCCATCGCGACGATGACGCCGTCAATGCGTGCAATCGACGCTGCGGTCGGCGACACATACGACGTATACGACGGGGATATGACCGTCGCGATACCTCGGTTCGGGCGCGATAACGCGCCGCGTCCCCGACAACGTCGTGACGTGTGACGAACGTGACCGGCTGACGCATGACGAACGCGATCTAGCGATCAGCTGGCCCAAGCTCATCGTCGAAGTCCGCTTAGACGCCGCCATCGTTCGTCTTGAAACTTCGTCGCCGGTGTCGACTTCGCCGCGAATCTCGTGCTCGCCGCTACCCGTATTGGGTTAGAAGGCGAGACCGCAAGGGCGGCGCCGATCGTTTGAGCCGGCAGGGCTTTACGATGTAACTTACGATAGCCGAACGCGTAATTGGTATCCGAGAAGCAAATCTGCAATTTCTGCGTTACATGCCGCAACGAAAAGGGAAGGCCTCACCGTCGTGATTACGCATCGCAGGCGTGCTGTCGCAGATCTCGTATCTGATCGAGTCAAGGAACGAAATCCATTGCGGGCGATCAATCCATCGATAGATTGTTTGCGCGGTACGCACGTCCCATGGGTGCGAAAGTGTTCGACGCTACATTGTGCGAATCGACAAAGATCCACAAACGGATCGTGCGTTGTGCAACCAATTCGGCAGATCGTCCGAAGAATATTCGCTCACCGTGCTATCTCTTCAAGTCAGGCTCTCAGAATGCTCGTAAAAAACCTAATCGTCGTTACCGCGGCCGCAATGGCGCTCGTTTCTGTAGCAATCTTTTTAGCGCCGGCGCGAATCCATGCAAGCGACGCCGCCACCGGCATCCACAAGATCCGGCACGTCATCATCATCATGCAAGAGAATCGATCCTTCGATCATTACTTCGGCACCTACCCAGGCGTCGAAGGCCTCGCTGCTCGCGCCGGTTCTATCACCCCTTGCATCCCTAACCCAGCTACCAAAGGGTGTGATCGGCCGTTCGCGACGCATGAAGATCGGAACGGTGGAGCAGCGCACAGTGCGGCCGCTGCGGCGCAGGCGATCGATCACGATCGCATGGATGGCTTCGTGGCCGTCGCCGCGGCCGCGAAGGGTGGCTGCAAGAATCCGACAGACCCGAACTGCGGCGAAGATGCGGGTGGCAGCGCGAGCAGGGTCATGGCCTACCACACCGAGTCCGATATTCCGAACTACTGGGAGTATGCGAAAAATTTTACACTCCAGGATCACATGTTTGAGCCGTCGCGTCCTACAGTTTGCCGTCGCATCTATACATGGTGTCGGCTTGGTCGGCCAATTGCAGTGTTCGAGCGATCCGCAGAGCTGCCGAAGCGATCTCGTGCGAAAGCGACCGAAGCCCGACGTCGATGCGCCTTATGGCTGGACCGACCTCACCTGGCTGCTCAATCGCAATCACGTTTCGTGGGCTTATTATCTGGACGACACACATGGACGCAGCGTGCCGCCGATCTGGAACGTCTTACCAAAGTTCGGCGACGTGCATCAAGATGGCCAGCTCGGGAACGTTCAACCGCTCGAAGCTTTCACGCAAGCAGCGCGGTCCGGCAGTCTGCCGTCGGTCTCATGGATCGCGCCCGACTTTCGTGACAGCGAGCACCCGCCCGCACTCGTCAGCGTCGGACAATCCTACGTCACGCGAATCGTCAATGAAGCGATGCGCGGTCCCGATTGGGGTAGCACCGCGATCTTCCTGACATGGGACGACTGGGGCGGTTTCTACGATCATGTGGCGCCCCCGCATGTCGACCAGCTCGGTTACGGCATCCGGGTTCCGGCGATGGTGATCAGTCCTTATGCGCGCGGCGGCTTCGTCGATCAGCAGACGCTGAGTTTCGACGCCTATCTCAAGTTCATTGAAGACGACTTCATGAACGGCGCGCGGGTCGACCCCAAGTCGGACGGTCGTCCCGATCCGCGTCCGGACGTCCGTGAAAATGACTCGCATCTCGGCAACCTGGACTCCGACTTTGACTTCTCGCAGTCGCCGAAAGCGCCGCTCGTACTCTCCGAGCACCCAAAGACGACGTTAATCGCACCGAGCGCCGGGGCGGGTTCGAGTGCTTCTGCGCAGTAGTTGACTTCCAGCGCGCGCTCTCTACGAGCCGGTCGTAGTCTGCGCCCACAGCTCGCCGCTTGCGACCGGCCCGCGCTCGTCGTCGGGGACTTCGACCGCAAGCGTCATCTCGCGGCGATGAGCGACGTCGACGCTCTCCAAGTTCGGGCTTAGGAAGCGCGCGACGTACTCGAGCGGCCGCACCGTCGCCGAAGCCCGCCGCGCGAGGCGATGGGTTACTTCGGCTTGCCGAGCTCCCGCCACGTCGATTCCGTCATCTCGACGCCGTAGTGTTTCGCGGCAGTCTCGATATTCGCGAACGCGAGGTCGCGATCGCTATCGGTGACGCCTTGAACCTGATCGAAGCGCGCGAGTGCGTTACGGACGTGTCCCGCATCGGTCAGCGGTTCTTTGCGTTGATGCGGAAACGCGTACGCCGTTTCCGGTAGCTCGCGACGCTCGGCCGCCGATAGCGTACCGTGCTCGTCGTGCGGTTTCCAGGTCGGCTTCATCGGCTCGTCTCCGTTCGGCAACGTCGTACGGCGTTTGCGCGTTTGGTTCGGCTTGGCACCGTAGACTTCGGCGTGATAGTCTCTGGTGACGCTATGTCGACGGCCGAAATCGTCCTTCCGATTACCGAACCCGAAACCGAATGGGTGCGCGGGCGCGCGGTACGCAAAGTGAGTCCGACGCGCGATCAGAGCCGATTACAGCTCGGACTCGGCGTGGCCCTCGACGCGTGGTCGCGCGGCCGGGGAGAAGTCGGTCCGGAGTGGCGCTTCCGCGTCGAGCCACCCGGAGAACCGCGACGCCCGCTCGTGCCCGACCTTGCGTTCGTCAGCTTTGAACGGCTCCGCGGCTTATCCCACGCGGACATACAGTCACCGGCGTTCGCGCCCAACGTCGTGGTCGAGATTCTCTCACCCGGAGAAGATCCTCGCGACGTCGCGGCAAAAATCGATGTCTACCTGCGCGCCGGCACCGAATTGGTGCTCGTCGTCGACCCGAAGAAGCGGACGATAACCGTATACGATGCGGCGACCGTCACCGTGCTCGGGACGGACGACACATTACGCCACGATGCGCTACCGGAGTTCGAGTTGCCGCTCGGGCCGCTCTTCTCGACCGCGCTCGATTTGCCGCGATAGCGGCGCTACTGGCTTGGCAAGCTGAGCAGCGTCTAGACGTTCTATTTCGAGCGCATCATCGTATTTAACGAGCTACTCCCGAAGCGTTGCGTTTGGGGTGGCTAGACGACAATCAGCGTGCAGCGTTATCGATGCAAGCATTCGAGCCACGTAGCCGCCTGCCCGGACGGAGCATCAGAGCAGCCAACAGTAGGAAGATCCGCCACGCTACCGGATGTAATTTACGCTCTGAAATAAGCTTGACGAGCTCCGTCGTCTGAGCGGTCCGCGTTATGAAGGCGCCCGCACTATCGCGGAGCTGCGCTGCCGTGCGCTGACGTCCTCCCAGTCCGTGAGTTAGATCCCGCCACGCTACGGACCGTCATTGAAATACGCTACGCAGAGCGGCAACGGCGGCCGGACGAGCCCGTCGACAGCGGCCTTCTCTTACATTCCGAAATGGAGTATGATTGGAGGCGTGGGACGGCGACGATGGCAGGTTGACTTGCGGAGCGAGGATGAGATGACGCTGCTTCAGGCCCGTCGGGCTCTCGGCGCGGAAGGCGATTCTGAGGCGGGCCGAGCGCTTCTGGGATTGTTCGGAAAGCTTGCGGGCCGCGGTCGAAGCAGGTTCGGTTGTCTCATTCCTGCCGGGCGACGATCCGCGCGCCGTGGACGCCTTGCCCGAACTCACTCGTTCGCTGCGGCCGGAGGCGCGCTACCGGTGGCTTGTCGCGGCGCCGCACCGGTGGCGTAAGCAGCTCTCGCTAAAAGGTCGCCGCATCACGGCCGGGCAGCTCGTTCTGTCGATGGAAGCCAACGGTGATTCCATCGAAGCTGCGGCGCGAGAGTTTGATTTGGAGCCGGAGGCAGTTGCGGAAGCGGTCGACTACGTGTCACGAAACCGCCCGCTAATCGACGCCGAACTGGCCGAAGAACGGAGACGCACAGAACCGCATGTGACTCATCATGCGCCTGCTGCTCGATGAGAACACGGCACGGCGCACATTCGTTCGTCTTCTGCAAGAAAAAGGGTACGACGTCGAAATTGTGACGAAAGCACTCGCTCCAGCGGCGCGCGACGAGGCGATCGTCGCCTATGCCGTTCGTGTGAACCGCGTCGTCGTCACGCAAGATACGGCCGACTGTATTTCCCTGTACATAAAGCTGACGTCGCATCCGGGCTTAATCTTGATCTACCCGACGAGCGGTTCGCAGCCAGTTACCAAACTCGCGGTTGCCATTGATAACGTCGCCCTAATATATACCGATCTCAATAACATGGTTCTCGCCTTACACGAATTTTTTTGGTGAAGATGGCTCGTTCGCGAGGTAGCGAGAACTTCGCAGCGATCCTCGTGGCGCGAGCTTATCTTAGCCGTCTTTCGAGGAGCTCGAAGCGGTGGCGGGGCGTCCGACGATTACTATGCCTAACCTGCACAGTACCGTCGTACTCGACGTAAAAACCCTATATTAGCCGCAGGAGAACAACCTACACGTAGTCGCGTAAGGTCAGGGTAACGTCGTGCGGCGCTGTCGCGGGGGGCGAAAGGACGCCGAGACGCACCACGCTTCCCGCCGGGCTGCGAAACGCGGCACGTAGCGCCGCGAGGTTGATAGCTGTGCCGGACGCGCCATTGATGCTCACGATCGCGTCGCCTTTCTTGATGCCGGCATCCGCGGCCGGCGTGGCCGGACGGACGTCGGCCGCAACGAGCCGGCCGTCGCGCTCGATCGCGAAAACTCCGGAACGGTCGTACGTGTCGGCTGCTTCGAACGCGGCGTTCGGCACGAGCGACATCGCTTGCCGTGGATAGTCGAAGGTCACGGTAAAGCGTTTCCATACGCCGCCACCGACGTTACCGCCCACGCCGATCGCGGCGAACGCGCCTTGCGTCGCGGTGCTGAATCCGGCGATCGTGCCTTTGAGGTCGTAGCCCCCGATCTCGAGTGACGACAGCCGCCCCAGACGTCCGACATCGCCACCGCCGACACCGAAGCCGTTGATGCCCGGCGCCGTGGCGTTGGCTGGAATCACCTCCGGATGCGCGGCAAGAAACGGCGAAAACAGGTCGATCGAAGAGCGACTTCCGGTGTCGATCGCGCATACGGTCGCGACGCTGTCGACGGTACATGGTACTTGCGGCTGCGTTCCGCCGAAAACGAGGTGGATCGGCCTGCCGGGAAGGGGCCCGTTGCCGGGCATCCGCAGCGTCACGCGATCGCTTCCGTAATCGAACGTCGTTTCGAAACGCGCGAGCACTTCCCAGCCGATTAAACCGTCGACGGCGGCGCTGCCCGAAATGCCGAATCCGGCTCGGACGGGTAAGACGGCGAAGACTTGGTCGCGCAGCTCGGCCTTGCCGACACGCAGCGAAGCGACGCGCGCGAAACGCACCTGCTCTGTCGAAGCGCCGACGCCGCCACCCTGAATTCCGCCGACCGCGCCGGCACCAAGCTCGCGCGCGACGGCCGGATCGATGACGTTCTGTCCGCCCGTATCGAAAATAAAGCGGTACGGTCCCTTCCCGTCGAGCATGACGTCGAGATACACGTGATTGTCGATCAGTCGAAAGGGGACGCTCGTTTCGCCACCACCCGCGATCGAAAAATCGTTTGCATGCGAGATTGGTTTGCGCACGCGTGCCGCTGTATCTGCGGGATCGACATCGGCGCGGTCGAGCACGAGCGTCGTCGCGTTCCCCTGCGAATCGAGCGACTTCTGCGAAAACGCAATCCGCAGGCCTCGCGACGTACGCGTGTAGTTAGCGAACGTCGTCGTCGTGGTCACGGGTCCGATCGTCTCCACGACCCGCGCCGGCACGTGCGTCGCGGAATCGAACCAGTATTCGAAGGGAACCGCGCTTCCCACCGGCGTGACGCGCACGACGTCGTACGCTGCGCCGCCTTCCGTGCGCCGCCCCCCGAGTTCCACGCGAGCTCCGCCGAGATCGTGCGTCCACAGCGCAAACGTATCGCGGTAGACGCCGTTGACCGCGGCCGCGCGCCCTGCGACGCTGCCATCGACCACAACGACGCCTTTGGCATCCCGCGTCCACGAGTCGCTACCATCATAACCGTTGTCTTGTGAGAGCGGCGGCAGCTTCGCGTACGTCGCTTCGGCGCCGGCCGTCCGCGCGATCCAACTATCGGCCGTCCCGCGCAAGCCGGCGGTTTCGAGCGTCGCGTGATAGTGCCAGGCGCGTACGCTCTCGACGTGATGCGCTCCGAGCGCGGTCCCGGCGGCATCGAGGACGTTTTGCAGAGTCGTCGGTGGCGGACTCTGTGCGTGGGCAGGCGAGGCGGCTAGAAAAATCCCGAAAACGATGGCAGCAACGTTGCGCATAATAGCGATACGCGTGCGAACGGTGAAAGTTTCGAGCGCACGTCCGCGAAGAACGTGTCGGGCTCTGCCCGACTTTCAACGAACCGGCAGCTCTGTGAACCCGCTTCGATGAAAAACGGTCTCAGCAATTTGCCGGCAGGACCAGGCTGCGACAGCCGCTTTTAGCGACATGCCGATGTCGGCTCGGATTACGCTCCCGCTGCGCGGCGCAGGCATCACGATCGTCCGGCGTATCGCTGGAGCGATAAGAAGTTGCGGTCGTCATCTGAGCGAAATACCCATCCGAGGGAGCGCAGATGGAAGGCCCGACGCCGATTACAATTGCTGGCTTTCTGGCGTGGGAAGCGCGGCAGAAAGAGAAGCACGAGCTCATCGACGGCGTCATCGTTGCGATGTCGACACCGACGAGAGCTCATGGTCGGCTCGTGCGGCGCCTCAACCGTGCTATCGATGCTGCGGTCGGCGACAGATGCGACGTATACGTCGGGGATATGACCGTCTCGATACCGTGGCTCCAACCCGGCAGTGCGCCGCGTCCCGACATCGTCGTGACGAGTGACGAACGCGACCGGCGCCCGCATGACGAACGCGATCTAACGATCAGTTGGCCTAAGCTGATCGTCGAAGTCCTCTCCCCAAGCACGGCGGACGCGGATCGCGGAAAGAAGATGCGCAACTATTTCTCGATTCCGACCGTTGAGGAATATCTGCTCGTCGACTCGTTATCACGAAGCGTAACCTTGCATAGCCGCATCGACGGGCACGTGATAACGTCATGGCCGGACCCGTTTTTCGGGCTGACGTCGATTCGCTGTGACATCGCCCTCCAACGACTGTATGACGAAATATCACTACCGCAACGGACGAATAAACGCCTTCGGTCGGGGCGCCGCGATGCTGCGTCGGGTACGGATTTAGGCAAGGCCGCCGTCCGCCGGTCGCCTCGATCGAATTGCCCGTGCGAGTCGTTCGTCACAGCCGGCGCATCGCTCGACTTGGCGTCCGAGCCTGTGACGTGATAGTGTTAGGTGAACCGATGTCGACCGCCGAAATCGTCCTGCCGATTACGAAGCCCGAAACCGAATGGGTGCGTGGGCGCGCGCTACGCAAAGTGAGCCCGACCCGCGACCACAGTCGATTGCAGGGCGAACTCACCTTAGCGCTCACGACGTGGTCGCGAGGCCGGGGCGAAGTCGGCCCCGAGTGGCGCTTCCGCATCGAGCCGCCGGGCGAACGACGACGCCCGCTCGTTCCGGATATCGCGTTCGTAAAGCTCGAGCGCATTCGCGGCCTCTCACATGCGGAGCTGCAAGCGCCGGAGTTTGCGCCTGACGTGGCGGTCGAAATTCTGTCTCCCGGTGACGATCTTCGTGACGTCGCCGCCAAGATCGACGTCTACTTGCGGGCCGGCGCCGAACTCGTGCTCGTTGTCGACCCTCCTCGCCGCACCATGACCGTGCACGACGCGGAAAACATCGTCGTGCTCACGGTGGCCGATACGCTCCACCATCGCGCGCTGCCCGATTTCGAGCTGGCACTCGGCCCGCTCTTCGCAATCGCACTCGATCTACCGGGCTAGAAACCCCGCGCTCGGCTTGCCGCGCGCCAAATCGACGCGTAGGATATAGCGGCTCTTCTACTCGAGCACGAGCTGCTTAAGAAGCCGGACCGATGAATCCGTTCCGCTCTATTCGAGCCAATTCCGTCTCGAGCAGTTTGCCGATTCCAGCTCGCGCCGGCAAGGCCATCGCCCGAACGCGATCGCGAAACTCTGATATCGCATCCAGAAGTCGAGCAGCGCGCAGTCCGCCATCAAATGCTTCGCGGATGTCTGCGATCGTTATTTCGTAGCCATGACCGAGCGAGATCCAATGCAGGGCTGTAAGGCTTGCCTCGAAGGCAAAGCGTGGATTCTCGTCGGCGAATTGCCGCGCGGCGCGCGCGAGGGTCCGCGGATCGGACGGTGAGCGGCGCGCTAGCGAGATTGCTTCGTCGTAGAGGCCGGCGGCTTTAGCCGTCGCGAACCAGCTGCCCTCGTCGCCTGGCGATGCTTCCACGAGATCGGCGAGCAGATCGGCTGCCGCTTTGTGCGGATAGCGCTTCGCAAGATCTCGAAAGCGCGCGAGATACGTTCCATAACCGCGACCTGCCGCGAGCCCATACCGGCGATACGCATCTTCAGCAAGGCCCGAGGCAAGCAGCAGATCTTCGCATGCGCGGTCGATCGACGCGTCGCGCGAATGCGGATCGTGCGATGCCTCCGCATAGCGCAAAGCTTCGGCTCGTCGTCCTTGCGCGACGAGAGCCGCGAAACCAAACTTGCGCTCGAACCAGAGCGTCGCCGGACGGAGCTGCAGCAAGCCTAACAATTCGTCATACCGCTGCGCCTGAAGGAGCGAACTAAGTACCACGGTGGTGCCGCGATAGTACCCGCCGCTGCGGCTTGGCGCGCGCATCGACGCTCGTAAGTCATCGATTAAGCGATCCGTCCACTCGCCCGCGAGTTCGCGCGATAGGCAAAGAGCGCCCCAGTGGTCCGCCAAGCTTTCGATATAGGGCATCTGATCGTCAAGATATGCGTTCCAAAGACGCTCGAGCCACCCGCTTCTCACGACCGGATCAACTTCTGCGCTCGCAACAATGCCGGCTAGCTGTTCTACTGCCGAGTTCACGCACGTCCCGATCGCTCCCGAAGAACTGTCGACCGCTTCGAGCGCGCCGGACACGCGCTCGAGAAAAGCGACTGCGCCTTCGGCCGCGAGGGATCGATCGCGTCGAGCAACGCCGCGTATTTCGCGCACGGCCTCGCGAATGCGGACGATCGCCGGTTGCGACCGCCACCCGAACGCGTTGCGGCGAAATCGTCTCTTGAATTGCCAGACGTGAGGCGGAGCGTCACGAAGCTTCGCATTCCGGGGAGGCATCGGTGCATCAGCCTTCGTCGCGCGCGGCTTAGCTCTTCTGCCGATCGCACCGAACGAAGGGCCGACGCTTCATAGGCGCGATTCGACGAACGCCCGCGTTTCCGGATCCATGAAGTAGACGTAGCAGCCTTGCATGCCGCGCGTCAGAAGGACGCGGTATGTGTTCTTGACGTTGTCGGTAAATCGCGCGCCGGACCGCGTCTTCACCACGTGATCGCGAGAGAAGGCGGGTACGCCGGCCCACGTTTGGCTCGCGCCGTCATAGCGCAGATCGCGGCCGAAGATGACCCCGATGTAATCGAATTCAAAGCCCTGCGCGGTATAGACGCAGCCGATTTGCTCGATACCGCCGGGACCGCTCGCCCAGAAGCTCGCCTTAGGGATGCCTTTCTTAAGTCGAGCCGCATCCGGTTTTGCGTTCCATAGACGGGCGTATTCTCCGAGAATGACATCGTCGACGAGCGTGCCGTCGGCTGTAGGAGCGGACCACGGCCAGCAAAAACCGGCCGACATTCTCGCCGAAACGCCGTGCGCTACTTTGGCGCGGATTGCCGCGTCGACGAGCGCTGGATCGTCGAATATGCGAAAGTCGAAGCCGGACGCTTCGCCAAGTCGCGTCTCGCCCGTCTTTCGAATCTCGAGCAACTGATCGAGCCAATCGATGTAATGTTCCGCGGAATTCATATCTGCGAGGTAGCGGCTGTAATGAGCCACCTGAATGCTCGGATGCGGTACTTCCCGGAGCATGCCGCCGAGGAACGTCAGCACGCTATCGTCGATATCCGTCGGCTCGACCGTCGTCCACTGCTTGAGCTCGACGATCACGGCGCGTTCTGCTCCCGTTCTATCGTGCCCGGTAATCATGGCGTCGAGGCGCGCCGACGTTAACGGAAGCTGAAGCTCGAGCGCGATTCCGTGGTCGAGAAGACCGCTATATTGAAGCTGGCCGTTGAGGGCGCTGAGCGAATTTTGCCAAGATGCGAACTCGGAGGCGCTCGCCCGGAAGCGGTAATACTCGTAGTAGCTCTCTCCGAGTTTTTCGGCTACTCGGTGCTGGATAGCATCGGTTAGAAATTCCGCGGTGGATCCGGCGTACAGCTGCATGGCAGCCGATTCTCGCAGAACGAGCGGAGCCTTTCAGAATGGGCTCACCATTCTTGTACCGTGGGCCGTCGAACGCGTCGTGCCCTGAAGCTAACGTGTAGCGGACGGATCGGCGCAACGATCTGCCGACACGGTCGGAAACGCAAGCTTGAAATAGCCGATTCGGATCGCGCCTCATCGCCGCTGCCGCCTAACTATCTCCCTCGGTGCCGTGCGACTCCGCGAGAATCTCGAGTGCGCTTTCAACGGCGGCTTCGTCGATGTGGGCGAGCGTCGTTTCCAATGGCTCGGAGCCGCGCCAAAACGGGAATGCCGGCGAGGCTCGTTTACGCGCTTTGAGTGCCGTCGGCTGGGCTACAACGGCCGCGACCGCCGGCGGCGCGCCGTGCCAGAACGCGTCGCCGCCAGCTGGCAGCGCGACGACGGCATGTTCGTGCGGTGCACGGACGGCAGGCGTGACCTGGTGCAATTCGGCAAGCAGCTCGGCTTTCGTTGAGCCGCGCAAAGCGAAGAGCAGAAACGGATCTCGATCGAACTCTTCCCCAAGAAGATAGTACGTCGCCGCGACATGCTTGCACGGATTCATCCAGTCCGGACACGAGCAGTCGGTGTGTAATTCGCTAATCACCGTCGGAAAGAGCGAGGTTCCGGTTTCGGTAAACGCACTCTCGATATCGGCGGGCATTTCGCCCGCCAGCAGCTTCGCCGCGAAACGCGCTTCACTGGAGATGCGGGCGATAATCTTCTGCCAGGCGGGCTTACCGAGGATCGCGACGCGAATCGTCACGCGGTACGGCTGCGCGCGCGAACCCTGCACGCTCGCCGTCACGAGTCCGGGCGCGACCGCGATCTTGAGCACCTGCCCCGAACGCGCATAGCTGCGCCCGCGTTGCAAACGGCCGCCGATCGCCAGTCCTTCGAGAACGGCTATCCAACGCTTCGCCCACCAATGCGTTCCGAAACTGCCACGCTGCGTCCGGGCCTTGATGCCGCCTTTCGCTGCCCGCGGCTTGCTCGCCGGCGGGAACCGATCGTCGAACCTCATACGCTGACGACCGCGCCTGCGTCGAGTGCGAACAGGTCGCGCAACTCCGCGTTGGAGAGGTTCGTCAGGCCCGCTTCGCCCGCTCGCACGAGGCGGCTGGCAACGGCGCTCTTGCGTTGCAGAAGGTCGTCGATCTTCTCTTCGATCGTTCCGGCGCAGATGAGGCGATGCACGTGCACGTTCTTCGTTTGGCCGATACGATACGCCCGGTCGGAAGCCTGATTCTCGACTGCCGGATTCCACCAGCGATCGAAGTGAAACACGTGATTGGCTCGCGTGAGATTGAGCCCCGTTCCGCCTGCGCGCAGCGAAAGAATAAAGACGCTCGGGGCGTCGTTCGCCGTTTGGAAACGCTCGACGATGCGATCGCGTTCGCTTTTACTCAGGCCGCCGTGCAGATACGACGCCTCGCGGCCGGTCGTCTCTTGAAGATAGCGTTGCAAGAGCGCCGCCATCTCGGTGAATGGCGTAAACACGAGCGCCCGGTCACCCGCGGCCTGCACCTCTTCGAGCATCTCGGCCAAACGAGCGAGTTTCGCGGACCGGCCGCTCAAACGAGAGTTATCGTGCAACAGGTTCGCAGGGTGGTTACAAATTTGCTTGAGTTTGGTAATCGTCGCGAGAATGAGTCCGCGCCGCTCGATGCCTTCCGTTCCTTCCAGTGCGAGTTCGACGTTTCGCAACACTGCCGCGTAGAGCGACGCCTGTTCTTTCGTCAGCTGGCAGAAGACGCGCGTCTCGAGCTTTTTCGGCAGATCGGAAATGATGGCCGGATCGCTCTTCAGTCGCCGCAATACAAACGGCGCCGTCAGGCGTTTCAAACGCGCTTCTGCATCGCCGTCACCGAGCGCCTCGATGGGAATTAAAAAATCCCGGCGAAACGACGCGGCGTTACCGAGCAGGCCGGCGTTGAGAAACTCCATCAAGCCCCACAAGTCGCCGACGTGATTTTCGATCGGCGTCCCCGTCAGGGCGACGCGGTAGGTCGCCCCAAGCGTTCGTGCCGCGCGCGCGCCTTTCGTCTCGGCGTTCTTAACGTTCTGGGCTTCGTCGAGCACGATGCCGCGCCAAGGGGTTTTCCGTAGCAGATCCACGTCTCGCAGCATGATGCCGTAACTCGTGAGCACGAGCGCGACGTTTGCTTTGCGCGGGAGGACGCGTCCTTCGCGCGTGCGCTCGCCCCCATGGTGCACGATGACGGGAAGGCCGGGCGCGAAGCGGGCAATTTCGCGTTGCCAGTTACCGATCACCGATGTCGGACAAACCAGCAGCACGGGCGTTTCCGGCGCTTCCTCCCAATCGCGCGCGATGAGGGCGAGCGTCGTGATCGATTTGCCGAGGCCCATATCGTCGGCAAGACACGCGCCGAAACCGAGCCGCGTTAAGAAATGCAACCAACTGTAGCCGCGCAATTGATACGGACGTAAAGTTCCCTTCAAAAGCGCCGGAACCGGTTGCTCTTCGAACGTCTCGCGGCCCGCGAGCCGGTCGAAGAAGGTCCCGGCGGCGCCGCTCGCACTCACGGTTTCGACCGCGAGCGCCCCGTGCGGGTTTCGGCCCGTCAGCGCCATGCGCGCGACGTCGCCGAGGTGCATCGGCGTCGCGCGTCGTGCCCGCAGCGCGAGCGCTGCCGCGATGTCGTTCGCATCGACGAGCACCCAGCGTCCCCGCACGCGAACGAGCGGCGCTTTCAAGCGCGCGAGTTCGGCGAGCTCCTTCGCGCTAAGCGCTTCGCCTCCGAGGGCGATCGTCCAGTTGACGGCGACAACCGTGTCCAAACGTAAGCCCGCGCTTGGGGCCGCCGTACGTTTCACGGTCGCGCGCGCGGCGAGACGCGTCTTCGTGCCGCTCGCCGTCCACCAGGCAGGCAGCAGTACGCCGTGGCCCTCCGCTTCCAGCGTCGGTGCGTCGCTTGTGAGAAAGGCATGCGCGCCCGCATCGTCGAGCGCGAAACCGGCGGGCTTCTCATCGCGCAAGGAGGCATCGATGCGTTCGCTCAGGCGCGCCGCTTTTCCGAGCGTGTCGAGAAAGACGCGGCGCAACGGCGCGTTTTTCCAGGCGCTCTCGATACTGACAAGCAGACTCGGATCCGTATTGGATTGCAAGAGGTAGCGCACGAACCAAGCATCGTCGACGTCGGGTTCTTCCAAGCGCAAACACAGCCGATGTCCCGCATCGTCGCCGTACGTCGCGGCGCCGAGCCATTCGGCTGCATGACCGGCGAAGACGCCGGCGTCCGCGCTCTTCGCCGAAAGCTCCGGCTCGCTGCTCGCGAGGGCTAGCATCCAGCCGTCGTCTACCGTGCCGTTACCGGAAGTCATCCGCGTGCGGGCCGCTGTTCGTACGAGATCGTCGACGACGCGCTCGACGAATCGTTGCGCGACGTGATGCGGCGATGTCGTGGGAGCGCTCTCGCCGCGATGCGCGAGCGCGCGGCAAACGCCCGGCATCGCGGCCGCAAGTGCTTCGAGACGCGTTCGCTCGAGCGGGCCGAGTCGCGCTTGCCAGCGGGCAACGTAACGCGTTTTGCGGCCGGTCCGCGCGCTGACCAGCGCCGGAACGTAGCGCTGCGCGGCGACGAGCCGGGCCGCGAAGCGCATGAGTTGCGACCAGAAGGTTACGTCGTGGCCGAGCAAAACGCCGGGCGCGAGCATCGCTTGTCCGCGAGCGCTTCGTAAGAAAGCAACCGCTGTAGTGGGAGTCAGACGCAGCGCGTCGACAACATGCGGCGCTAAGAGCGCCGTACCCGGGCGTTCTTCCGCGCCTCCGAGCAAGGAAGAAGAAGCGATGGGGCGGTCGTGCGATGTCGGAAGCCAGACCACCGTTTCCGTCTCGGCGGCTAGCGCCCCGCCCGTCTCGCGCGTCGCGCGCGCAACGGCCGATTCGAGTTCGCTTAACGTGGCGAAGGCAGAACGCGGCGCGCCCTGCGCGTCACCTGCATTCGAAGCTTCGCCCCAAAGATAGAAGTCTTCGGCAAGCTGACTCGCGTGTAAGAGCAGCACCGGAAACTCGTACGGCGCCGTCGTGGACCCGCCCTCGTCGCGCTGTTAAACGCGACGAAAGCAGTCGGCGTGCGTACGGGGCCGCGCTACCCATGCTGAGCCGGAAGGTGCGGGCTAACCGTTTACCGCTGAGAACGCAGGCCGCGCGTTTCGCAAAGCCGACCGCGACGAGGCCGCCGAGCTTACTCGCGAGGGTGGCAATAGGCGAACATAGCCTGGAACCTAAGGGGGCGCTATACGCGACTTCGAGTTGTGTCGCGATCGATTCCAACAGCATTCTCGGATCGGACGCAACGATCGAAACCCACGCCGATCTTCCGCCGGCGATGCGAGATCGCCGCGTCTACACAAGCAAATAGCCGATGCCGAAAAGGACACCTCGGCGCGCAACCTGCGGCAGAGCGCCGGGCAGCACCATCGCGGTCATCATGGCCGCCCACATCGCGAATAGCGCCGCAGGGCTGGCCATCCCGGGCATATCGGCCATCGTCGCTCAGACGTCGTATTCGTCGTGACGGCGCACCCACGACTGCGACGCGTCACCTTCGTCACGCCCCTTCGGGGCGAGGTCGATGTAATTGTACGCGGCGTTGAGGATGTCGATGCCGCGCCCATACGTGGAGTACGTGTGGAACACGGCACCGTCGCCTGGCTTGTAGAAGACGCTAACGCCGGGAGCCTCGCACTGCGGGTGGCCCTGAACGGTATAGTTATAACTCGTCCTTTCGGCGTCGACCTCGGCCTGCGAGAACGTCACGCCGAAGTCGTGGTTGAAGTCGTTCTCAAACGACGACAGCCAGGTGAAGCTCCAGCCCATGCGCTTGCGATATGGCTCCAGCCGGTCGTACGGCGCCCGCGAGATCGCGGCGAACGCAATGTCGCGCGCTTTGAGATGCACGGGGATGCCGTCGAAGGTGTCGGCCCAAAACGAACAGCTCTTGCATCCCTCGTTCCACTGCGGATCGAACATGAAGTGATACACGATAAGCTGTCTTGCGTTGCCGAAGATCTGCGCCAAGGTTTGTGGGCCGTGCGGACCGTGGAACAGGTAGTCTTTTTCTACGCGCTCCCACGGCAGGTCGCGGCGCGCCCGGGCGAGCTCGTCGCGCAAACGGGTCGCTTCTTTCTCTTTCGCGAGCAGCACTTTGCGCGCGGCGAGCCATTCGTCGCCGCTCACGATCCGGTGAGCGCTTAGGTCGTTCTGAGGTGATGTAATCATGGCTATGTCAACTCCAGTCGGCTAAATAAGTGGATCATGAACCAGACTCCGCACCCGCTGCACGCTGGGCCGAACGGAGATGCCCGGCCGCCTTCGGCGACGAGCTTGATGCGCGCCAGACAGTACTCCCAGCCCGCGACGTGATCGGCGCGCCAGCCGGCAGGCAGCTCGCGATGAACGAGGTTGAGGCGAGTTCCCGCGCCTTCCGGATGAAGCGTGATTTCTACGACCGTCGAACCGGCCGGGAGCGTGTGCCCTTCGCCTTCGAACCCCCACGTGAACGTCACCTTGGAATTGGGGACCGCTTCGAGATACGTCCCGCGGATGATGTCGGTGGGTGCCGCGACGATGCGAAAGAGACCGCCCGGGCGCGGATTCACGTCGGCCTCCGTTCCGATCCACTGCGCAATCTTCGCAGGCTCGGTCAGGAACGCGTACACCAGAGGCGCCGGAGCATCGATGTAGATGTCCTTGACGATCATCGTGAACGCCGCGCCGTCTTGCGCGCTTCGCGTTCCGCCGCGGCCTTAAGACGCGCGAGACGATCGTCCCAAAACCCGTTGAGAAAATGCCGGAGTTCCGCGAACCCTTCGGTTCGCACGGCGTAGATCCGGCGCGTGCCTTCGCGACGCAACACCAGCAAACCGGCGTCGGTGAGGACGCGCAGATGCTCCGAGATTGCCGGGCGGGTTGTGTCGAATTGCTTCGCGATGTCGCCGGCGCGCATCTCGCCACCTTGCAGTAAGGTGAGAATAGCGACCCGCCGCGGCTCGGCGAGGGCCTTGAGAACGCTTTGCATGTGCTCCTACCGTGTCTTGCGACTCGCATATGTAAGCATACGCTTTCGAAAGTGTCAACCGACAAAAAGGAAAAGCGCACTCGATCGCCGTCGGGCTATTTGGAGCTGAGAAAGTCGGTGTTACCGTTCCAAGGACAACGTCTCGAACGAGTCTTAACGGAGTCGAATTATCTGCAGCAGATTGAACGCCTCGAGCCGGCGACGCGGAAGCTTAAGCCGGATCCTTGGGGCGGCGCTTCGCCGCCCGCATCACCGCCGCAACATCGAGCTTGAACCCCGGCATTTCCGGCCCAACTGCAACGGACTCGGTTGTGAGAACCGCGCGCTCGCAGCGCGGGCGCCAGATGGTCACGGTTGCCGTATCGGGATCGATCATCACCGCAACATTTACGCCGTTCGCAATGTAGGCGTACATCTTTTTCTCGACTTCTCGCACGTCGTCGGAAGGCGAGACTAATTCGAAGACGACGTTCGGAACGAGCCGAGCATAGGCGGGCTCGCAATCCTCGTCCGTCATCGACTCGAGACGCTCGTTCGTGACATACGTCGTGTCCGGCGACACGATCGAGGAGTCTGGAAGAGTGAATCCGGCACTGGGAGGGAAGGCACGCCCGATTCCCGAGGAGATAACCCAAAGTGATACCTGAGTGAAGAGTTCGCCCTCACCGCCTGAAGTGAAGAGGCCCGTAGGGCTCACGACAAGTTTCCCTACGGCGGACCGTTCGAAGCGATAGCCGGGATTTTCCCGCGAGAGCGCAAGCAGCATATCCTCGGAAAGTGTGCGCTCCGGCAGTCGCAGTTCGATTGCCATGCGCTTGCTTTCGCGGTGGCAGCCCGTTTGACATGGTACGGCAGACTAAGGAATGAACGACTGGTCGTTTGATGACCGTTTCTAATCGATTCGTCATGTTAAGCGCCAAGGCGGCGCACCTCATGGTAAGGAACCTTACCGCGATCGCGCCGGATTCCGCGTACTATAAGTTTACGGCGAGACATCCACCGAGCGCTGCAAAACGTTCTAACCAAAGCGTTTGGCCGTCGTCGCCCAAGGGCTGCGCAAGTAGCCAAAACCAGGCGGCGGCAATTAACCTCGACGACGTGATGCGACCCGGCAAGAATCACCTAAGGAATGGGCACTGCGGATATGATCTCTAATTTCGTTCGCGCAACCAGGTTGTTAAGCGCCGCAACATTGGCAGCGGCTCTAGTCATGATCGGCGCCTCGGCACGCGCGGCCGATCGGCCACAAGCGCCGCGCTCGCAAGTCGCGGTGCTCGCGGGCGGCTGCTTTTGGGGCATGGAGGATGTCTTTGAGAACCTCCAGGGCGTTTCGGCGGTCGTCGCCGGGTACTCCGGCGGAAGTGCCTCGACCGCGAATTATGAAAGCGTGAGTACCGGAACGACGGGCCACGCGGAAGCCGTCAGCATCACATTCGATCCTGCGCGCATCTCTTACGCCACATTGCTTAACGTGTATTTTCGGGTTGCGCACGATCCGACCGAGCGCGACCGGCAGGGGCCCGATGAAGGCTCGCAATACCGGTCGACAATCTTTTACGAAAACGAAGCGCAGCATCGGGCCGCTCTCGCTGCTATCTCGTCGCTCTCGCAAGCGAAAGCATTTCCGGCCTCGATCGTAACGGAAGTCGTCCCCTTAAAGTCTTTTTATCGCGCCGAGGACTACCATCAGCGCTTTGCGGAGCGCAATCCGTACTACCCGTACATCATCGCGATTGACGCCCCGAAGGTACGCGCGTTACGGGCAGAATTCCCGAAACTGGTAAAGTCGAGCAACCAAGGCTAGTCGTTGGCTTTGCATCCGCCAAGATGCGGTTGTAACCAAACTCGGCAAACATATCGACGGCATCGTTATAAGAGCATGTGCCTCCGTTTTCGTGCTGCCGTTCCATAGCGAATGCGAGTATGCGCAGGTGATCGACGCCGCGCTCCACGTAGAACTCCCGATTCAGCTACGCTCCCTTCGATTCTCCCACTTCACAGATTCTGCACAAGGGCGACGCCCAGAACCGTCGTAATCGGCGGGCACTATGTCGTCAACGAGCGTACCGAGCAACGCGCCGCCCGCACTTGGCGCGGCGCCGCTTGCACGCTACGCGCCGTTCATTGCGCGGCTGGAGGCAGGCGAGATCGTCTCCGAGCAGGCGAACCGTCTCGTCGAAGCGGCAGTCTCGGTATGGATGAAGCCGGGGTTCGAAGAGTTCGTTTCCCTTTCG
>JAABUQ010004841.1_pt1 | contig 22362 bp, 27 predicted proteins | sample 5560001 | NCBI WGS metagenome assembly JAABUQ01 (sample SAMN10711888, study PRJNA513371) | rock metagenome | isolation source: Antarctica rocks | place: Antarctica: Victoria Land, Finger Mt nord | collected 2015-12-18 | reverse complement strand
ATCCGTGGCAAGAGCTATCGCCTCCACGAATCGAGCGCTAACCGCGCAAAGCGGAAGGCTCCGACCCTGCCGTAGCTAACCCCGGACCCCATATCACTCACCCGGCCTGGTCTACTCTCAAGTGCCCGCGGGGTGGTCCACTTTCAACCGCCCGCTGAGGGTGTGTGTAAGAGGTTCATCGTCTACGTCCTTAGTAACAAAGTGTAACTAAGGCAGTATATGTTCCTATCAATCCATGCACAAGAAGGCACACGAGTGAGCGTCGAGCACACCAATGATACCGAATCGCGGGACGAACTCCAGAGCGATTGCCAGATCATCAACTCGATTCTTTCGCGGGTGGGCGACAAGTGGAGCATGCTCGTGGTGATGATGCTCGGAAGCGGCCCGCGGCGTTTCAACGAGCTGAAACGCATGATCGGAGGGCATCTCGCAGCGGATGCTCACCTTGACCCTGCGCGGTTTAGAACGCGATGGCTTCGTTAGCCGCACCTTCTTTCCAACCGTTCCACCGCGCGTCGATTACGAACTCACTGACCTCGGACGCTCGCTGCGTCCGTCCATCGAATTGCTCGGCGCGTGGGCGTTCAGCCACCAAGCCGAGATCCAAGCCGCGCAAAGCTTTTCGACGACGCCGACGGGCGCGCCGAACGAACCGTATCACGATACGCCGCTCCGGCAACAGTAGGCACTGACGCGACTATACTCTATTCATAAAAACGTCGGAACAGCCCACAAGCACCACGGTAGGCGGCATCTTTCTGCTCTTCCGAGATCGACGTCAGTTTGACAAACGCAGTGATGTTGGCCTCAATGACTGGCTCGTCGCCGGCGGAAAGTCCGTTCCGAAAACGATGTGATCGACGGTCGAAAGCGCAAGAACCGGCCCTATGCAAGCCTCAGATCCATGAGCGCGCGATCGAGCCCCGGCCGCGATCGCAGACGCCGAACGCCGAATCCATTGACTTGCGAGGCTTGCGAAATATGTCACAAGGGACCGTTTTCGGAGCAATCAAAATCGTCGGAACTCGATACCAGATTCGCGTCTCGGCGGGCGTGCCAGACGAACGAGCGACGCTGCCCCGGCGGTGTCAACGTTTCCGCGTGGTCACTGCACCGGGAAAATCGCCTTGTCATTGTGCGAACCTCTCGAAGTTGAAGCCGGTTAGTTGTTCGGCGCGCGCCCATAAGCATGCAGCAACGTTAAGGTCCATTGCTGCCGGCGGAGGCTTGGTCAAAGCGGTCGCGCCGCGGATGCCGCCCAGTCCACTGGGCCCATAGTATGAGCCAGCCTGCGCATCGGACGATGTCGCAGCGAAGAGCGTTGGTAGCGCGCCCTTCGCTGGCGACTGCATGATAAGTGGGCCGAGAAGCCGGGCTATTCGTGAAGGCATACTGTTGCGCCCCGTGCCGTTCGGGATCAATTCCGTAAAGGCGAGTCCCGGATGTGCCGCCAAACTCACGACGTCCCAGCCGTTCATCTGACTTCGCCGTTCAAGCTCGAAGGCGAACAGCAAGTCTGCAAGCTTTGACTGGTTGTAGGCGACCATTGGGCGATAGCTGCGCTCGGACTGTAAATCGTCAAAGTCGATTTTTCCCGAGTTCGCACCGAAGCTGCTGACGGTTACGACGCGCGGGTGGTCTCCGCGTTGCAGTACCGACAAAAGCCCTGCGGTCAGCGCAAAGTGTCCGAGGAAATTCGTCCCGAATTGCAGCTCGAATCCATCTGCGGTGACTTTCCGTATCGGAGGTGCCATGACGCCGGCATTATTGATGAGCAGATCGAGCCGCTCGTCCTGCATGCGGGTTCCGAAGGTTTTGATCGAGGCGAGGTTTGCAAGATCGAGCATTTCAAATCGAACGTCGGTGCCGTTTGTGGCGGCGCGAATCTTCGCAGCGGAAGCGATGCCCTTGTCGGCGGCGCGGCCCGCGATGATGACCCTTGCTCCAGCTCGGGCCAGCTCCAGTGCTGTCTGAAAGCCCAGCCCGCCCGTACCACCGGTCACAACTGCGAGCCGCCCGCGCTGCACGGGAACGTCTGATGCGATCCAAGCCGCCATGAGGAGGGACTCTCTTTGCCGAAACTTGCACTAAGTGCTAAAATAACTATATTGCACCGAGTGCGAAATTACAAGAGCCTTGGAATTTGAGCTTGGAGCAGCCAAGAGAGGGCGTGCGGGAGCGCAAGCGACGTGAAACAATAGCCCGCATCACGCAAACCGCGCTACGTCTTTTTTTGGCGAGTGGCTATGAGTCGACTACGCTCGATGCGATTGCGGCGGCAGCGGGAATCTCGCGCCGTAACTTCTTTCATTACTTCAAATCAAAAGAAGAGATTCTGCTCGCGTGGCAGAGCGGCTCGGGTGACGCGTTTCGTGATGCACTGCTGGAAGAGACGGCTGACCAGCTTCCGGTCGATGCCGTTCAGCACGCCCTGGTCAAGTTGATCTCCCAATTCCAATCCGATGAGTTTCTGGCCATCGATCGCCTTATGCGCTCCACAGAGACACTGCGAACGCGGAAAATTGCCGTTTACGAGCGTCAAGAGAGGGCACTCTTTTCGGCGCTGTGCGAGCTTTGGCCCGATCCACGCCGGCGCGCTGCACTGCGTCTCGTCGCGATGGCCTCAATCGGTGCACTGCGTCTCGCTTTCGAACAGTGGCATGAAGACGGAGCAAAAGGACCAATCGTCAGATACCTCCAGAACAGCTTCATGGAATTGAGAGCCGAAATTTGACTGGTTGCTCATGTCGGTCGCATTGCCGATGCAGTTACGAATGTAGCTCGGGGCGCAATTGAAGAATGACCATGAACGAATTCGACGTGAACGCGGCGTCAGCACCAATTAGGCGACGCCGACGCGACCGCGCCTTCCGGTATATCCCACAACCGACCCCTTTGAGGATGTAGACCAACCGCTCGTGCAACCGCTCGTGGCCTCGCTATCACGCACGGCGGGCGCTGCGGATGCGGCCGTCGTGCGAAAGCGGTGAGGGGGATGCGTTCAGGCGGCGACGCGTTCATCGACGGGTCGGCGGCGGAGGGTCGAGCGCTGGAGGGCCGGGGGCAAATAGGCCATATCGAGCGTGCCGACATCGGTGCCGGGCGGAACGATCTCGTCGATCCGGTCGAGGATCTCGTCGGTTAGGGTGACGTCGACGCCGGCGAGCAGGTCGTCGAGCTGCCTCATCGTGCGCGGCCCGATGATTGCGCTGGTCACGCCAGGATGAGCGATCGCAAATGCCATCGCGAGGTGCGTCATCGGCAAGCCCGCCTGTTCGGCGAGCGGAATGATCTGTTCGACGGCGTCGAGCCGACGCTCGTCGCTGAGGTGCTTGAAATAGGCGGCGCGGCGGAGGTCGGTCTGCTGGCCCTTGCGGATGCGCCCCGTGAGCATTCCCTGCGCGAGCGGGCTCCACACTAGCGTGCCCATCCCGTAGCGTTGAGCGACGGGCAGAACCTCGGTTTCGATGCCGCGGCTGAGGATCGAGTAGGTCGGTTGTTCGGTGCGGAACCGCTCCAAGCCACGTCGCTCGGCGACCCACTGGGCTTCGATGATGTCAGACGCGGGCATCGTGGACGACCCGATCGCACGGACTTTACCGCTGTGGATGAGGTCCGAGAGCGCGGAAAGCGTCTCCTCGATGTCGGTGTCAGGGTCCGGTCGGTGGATTTGATAAAGGTCGATATGGTCGGTCTGCAGCCGGCGCAGCGAGTGTTCGACCTCGGTCATGATCCAGCGCCTCGAGTTACCTTGTAGATTGGGATCGTCACCCATCGGACCATTTAGCTTGGTCGCAAGGACGACGTCGTCGCGACGCCCCTTGAGCGCCTTGCCCACGATCTCTTCCGACTCGCCGTGGGAGTACGCGTCGGCGGTATCAACGAAGTTGATCCCCGCGTCTAGCGCTTTGTGGATGATGCGGATCGAGTCGTCGTGGTCGGGGTTGCCGATGGCCCCGAACATCATCGCGCCGAGCGCGTAGGGGCTGACCTTGATGCCGGTTCGGCCAAGGGTGCGGTACCGCATGCGGGCCTCCTGGAGTTGTGGTCGATGGGTGGTAAGCGCTTCTCCGATGCCGTAGCTAGATCGGAAATTGAAGTGGAACGTCTTTCCGGAAATATACGGAAAGCCATTCCGGAAAACAAGCGAAGGAGTGGCGTGAAAGAAAGCGAGGCCCCGACTGGGGTCGACTCGACCCGCTCGGCGGATTCGGGCGCACTCGAACGTGCGCCGCGTCGGCTGCGCGCCGACGCGCAACGCAACATCGACTCCTTGCTCGAGGCAGCGAAGGCCGTTTTCGGCACGTCAGGTGTGGACGCACCCGCAAAGGAGATCGCTGACTCGGCTGGCGTCGGCGTCGGAACGCTTTATCGGCACTTCCCGAAGCGCTCGGACCTCGTCAAGGCCGTGTTTCGGCGCGAGGTAGATGCGTGCGCCGACATGGCCCCGGCGCTGAGCGTCGCGCACGAGCCAGGGGCAGCACTCGCGAAGTGGCTTCACCGGTACACCGAGTTCCTCGCGACAAAACGAGGGCTCGCCACATCCCTTCACTCGGGCGATCCGGCGTTCGATGCCCTGCCCGACTACTTCATGCAGCGACTCGTACCCACCCTCGGGTCACTCATCGAAGCCGCCATAGCGAGTGGTGAGATTCGCGTCGACATCAGCCCCAAGTACCTCCTGCACGCCGTCGCCAACCTGTGCCTGCCCGTGGCTGACGAGGGAGTCGCGTATAACCAACGCATGGTCGCGCTCCTCATCGATGGACTACGCTACGGCGCGGAGCGTCAGCGGTCGTGAGCAATCATCGCGGACCCGGCATTGAACGACTCCACGCAGCCGTTGCGCCAGGTTTAGCCGGGTGGGATGAAGTGCAGCCGAGGCGTTCCTCAGCCAAGTCGGCCGGTCCCAGACTCGAGTATCCCGGAATGGACCTTAACGAGACGCTGGTCGATGTAGCTTATAAATGCGTGGCAGCAAACGTGCTCGAGCCGCGCGTTGCGCGCCATGCGATCCGAGCCGCGGATCTTGGCGCGCGTACCATAGCAAATATGCTACGTTGCTTTCAATAGCGAACGTGCGTCGGGCCATCCCGGTGCAGACTTAGCGGTAGTCTAGGGGACTATGCTACCGCACGGAGGTAGTACGCGTGATGGCACACACCGTTCGCGACAGAGCAAAACTGATCGCTCGAGTCCGCCGCATCAAAGGCCAGTGCGAGGCGATCGAACGCGCGCTCGAGGCCGGATACCACCGCAGCAAGACCCATATCAACGCGCCCAGAACGTGTGGCGAGTTTACCTTCGAAGACGTCGTAGCCGAGTCGCGTTGATAACCACGGCGTGGCGTTCGTGCACTCTCGTCCAAATAGTAGCTCCTACCTCCACGAGGAGTCGACCGCGAAGTTGGCCGAAATCGTCGTAAAATGCGGAAGGGCGCATTTAAACCAGCAAAAATCTAAGGTGCCGATTTGACTCATTCAGACTCGGACTATCAAAGTTCCGATGCGAGCTTGGCCGCGTTGGATGCGACTCCCGGCGAACGTACTTCGTCGAGCCGGGAAAACGGCTGGAAATCGCTCGTTGTTGAAACGTTCCGACACGACGGGGCCGGCGAGGAATTCGAGCTGCCGCCGTCGCCCGATCAGCTTCTCGTATTACTTACGCGCGGGCAGACTCGAATCGAGAGCAAATCGAGTGGTAAATGGCGAAGCGCAATTCATCGACCGGGTCTTGGTGGACTGACGGCGGGCGGGATGAGCAGTATGCTGCGTTGGTCGCCCTATCGGGACATCCGCCGTAGAAACGACGCACATTTACATCGACTCCAAAGTATTCGAAACGGTGCACGACGAATTTCAGTGTGCCCGATCGAAGAAGACTGAGCCGCTCGATCGGCTCGTCCTCGATGACTGGGAAACTGCGCAAATCGCTCAAATTGTAGTCAACGCCAGCAAAACAAATCAGTCAAATCTATACGCCGAATCGGTCACCTTGTTTCTTGCTACCCACCTCCTTTCGTTGCAAGGACGCATCCCGCATTCGCTCGATGACGCGCGACGGGTGGGGACCGTAGCGACGCACCGCTTAGATGCTGTTATCGCCATGATGGAGGCAAATCACGCGGCACCGCTTTCGCTTGGAACCCTCGCTCGGGAGGCTGGAGTCAGCCGCTTTCATTTCGTCGACATCTTTCGCTCCCACGTCGGAGCAACACCGCATCAATACCTGCTAGAGCTCCGGCTCACTGCCGCAGCCGACATTCTTGCGAATTCCAACGAGTCAATTCTCGACATTGCGATGTCCAGCGGATTCGCCGGCGCATCGCACTTTGCGAAAATGTTCCGGAAGCGATTTGTCATGACGCCGAGCGAATATCGCCAGCACTCTCGTCGAGGCGCGAAACCATTTCATGGAGCATGAAGGCAGCGTCAATTCGTAAAGGACATCATAAGGAATTGAATATGGTTGCCTCGCGATCCCAATGAATGATGACTCGCTGAAGAGGCGGACTAGCTCTTGACCGGCGAGATTTATTTACCTCTTGTTTGAAACGGGCGGTTGTATCTTACCCGCAATCGGGACATTGACCACGAGTACCAAGCCAGGAGCGCGCTGCGCTTGCGTCACTTTTTGGCCGCGACGAGCGCCCTTTCCGCCGTCCGACGCGGCTCCAAGAAGCCCGGGAAGTACGTGCCGCGTTGCGGCTTCGGGATACGCAAGTCGATCGCGATAGCCGTTGCGGCTATTGGTACGATCGGCAGTGCGCTCACCGTAGTTGGCACCGGTGCGCAGCTCGATTTCAAAGTCCATGAGCCGGGCGACGATCTGGGTGAGCAGTTCCCGGACGATGTCGTCTTTGGCGCCCTTTTCAACGAGCTCCGCAAGTGCAATACTAGACTTGGCCATCGTGACGTCCTTTCGTGAAAGTTGCTGTGCAAAAACAACCTTCGCCGAGCGTCACGGCGGCCGCGTCTATCCTACCGGGCCGGCCGTCTCATACACCAACTCTGTGGGACACGATCCGTGAAGCGAGGCATCAAGCCAAGAGCTAGTGCAAAGTCGATCGCCTCGTAGGCGGTATAGCAGCTACCGTTATCTGCGAGAAACTCGACTCGATGAGGTGCGCGATATGCGTGGAATCGGCGTTCTACCGCAACGAGCATCATGTCGCGAACCATCTCGCCGCTGGTACCGGCAGTGCTTGCAGTCCAGTTAATGACCTCGCGATCACACGTGTCGAGCGTGAACGCCACGCGAACCGTTTCGCCGTTCCAGCACGGGATTTCGAAGCCGTCAGAGCACCAGCGCATATTCGAATTGAGCGTGCGCACCGCTCCGTCGTGAGCGCGCTCGATCCGGCGGCCGGTGTAGCGCTGCAGCAACAAGCCGTGGAGATCCATGATACGGTAAATTCGCTTGTGATTGACCCGCGGCGCTCCGGCCGCTACGAATTGCGATTGAGCAGCGCCGTAGTCCGGCGGTAACCATACGTGGGCCGAGTGCGACGATTTCTCGGATTGAGGGCAGTAGCTCGTCGTCATTCTTGCGATACGTCGATCGAGCCGGCCGTTTCCCGCTCGCCCGCTCTACAAGATTTGATCGAGCGATGCCGAGCGTGTCGGCAATCGCCTTCATGGCGTATCGTCCGGTGGCAACGAGGGCAACTGCGATATTAGTTTCTTTCGTGCGCGATCTGAACGGCGTCTCGAAGAATCTCGTTCTCCATCGTCTTTTGCCAAGCACGCGTTGAAGCTCGCGGGCCTGCCGCTTGAGTTCGCGGACCTCGGCGGCGCTAACAACCTCGTCGTCGGCTCGGATGGCTTCACGGCTTCCCTCGGCCATACGTCGTCTCCACGTGAAGAGCTGCCCCGGTGCTATCCGAAGCTTTCGAGCCACGTAAGAGACCGACATTCCGACCTTGTTCGACTCTTCTACGAGCCGTATTTTTTCGTCGACAGACATCGTCGACGACGTTCAGGTCGGGTCTTGACTTCGATGTGAGGAGCATTAGCCATAGTCGTATTCATAGGAGTAGTACTATGCTTTCAGGCGATACCGCCTGTCCGGTTCAAATGGGGGCCGCTCCATCGGAGCGACCACGATTCGGTTGGCGCCGAATTAACGTCTTGCTGCAGCGCAAAGGCATTGTTCTCAATCATAAGCGGCTTCGCCCCATCTATAGGGCCGAGCAACTTCAAGTCCGGGCTCGCAAAAGCGCCATGTGAAGTGCCAGGGTGCATGCCGCTTAAAAGCCCACCAGTGACAATGTTCATTGCGTCGTCGTCGGTGCTGACGCAAAGCGCGACGATATCACATGCGGCGGCGAGAGCCGAGACGCTATCGTGGCGAATGTACCTGACGTTACCTAACGCGTCGAGGTCACTCTGCCGGCGCGCCCATACGTGAAGGTTATAGCCACCTTGGGGAATCGAGTTGCCACCGGCAGCCCCTGATCGCCAAGGCCGATAAAGCCGATCTCGCCTGGCGTTTCGACCGCACTCAAGATGGTTTCTCCAATCCTCGTTCGCCGAAGATGGTGCTCAAGCGGGTCCACCGCCGCTAAGAAGTAGATGTTGGCCACTAATGAAACTGGCCTGATTGCCAGCAAGGAACTCGGCTGCGTCCGCGACGTCGATCGGTGTGCCCATGCGCTGGATCGGGTGGAACTGCCGGACGAACTCGAGCACCTCGGGCCGGACCTTGTCGGCAGAAACGCCCGCGCCCTCAATCGCGCTTGGAAGGATTGAGTTGACGGTAACGCCGCGCGCGCCAATCTCTTTGGCGAGTACCTCGACAAAAAATTGCGGCGCCAGCTTACTGCCACCGTAAAGACCATGCCCAGGCGTCGGAAAGGCTGTGGTGCTTGATCCGACATAGATGATTCGGCCTTGATCGACAACATGTTTCGCCGCGTGCTGCAGCGTGAAGAATGCGCCTTTAGCATTAACACCGAACAACCGATCGAAGTCCGCCTCGGCGACGTTGAGCATGGGGAAGTCGACGAGTTCTACGCCAGCATTAACAACCACGATGTCGAGGTGACCGAACCGTTCGATTGCCGTGGCAAACAGCCGCTCGATCTCTGCCACCTTCCCGACATCGGCTTGCACGGCAATTGCGCTAGTACCCAGCCGCTCGATAGCAGCAACCGTCTCTCGCGCAGGTTGCTCACTCGCCGAGTAATTCACGATGACACTCGCTCCGAGCTCGCCGAACCGCTCGGCAATCGCCTTGCCAATTCCGCGCGCGGAACCCGTAATCAAGGCCACCTTACCTTGAAGATCGCTCAATTTATGTATCCTATTTTCAGCGCTTAGAGTTTCGGAGGAGGGGGCCATTTGCTACATGCAAGCATCAAAGATTCATCCCGCCCGAGACCTCGATGCGCTGAGCTGTCATCCAGCGGCTCTCATCGGAAAGCAACAGAGCAACAATCAACCCTATATCGTCGGGTTCGCCAACGCGGCCGAGCGCGGTTACGCCGGCGACCGCCTTGTTAATCGCCGGATTGTCGCGTACGGTGCCGCCGCTGAAATCTGTCGCGATTGCGCCTGGGGCGACCGCGTTCACGGTGATGCCGCGCGGGCCCAGCTCCTTGGCGAGATAGTGAGTGAAGACCTCAATTGCGCCCTTCAGCGACGCATATGGAATCGTGTCCGGGGTCGTGAAGCGGGTTAGACCCGTCGAGATGTTAATGATGCGCCCCCCGTCATTTATGAGCGGCAGCAACTTTTGAGTCAGAAAGAAAACGCCCTTAAAGTTGATACCATAAATTCTGTCCAGAAGTTTTTCGGTCACTTTAGCAAACGCGGTGTGGTCAGAAATGCCGGCGTTATTAACCAGATAGTCGAAGCGGTCTGTGCCTAGATCGTGCATCGCTTGACGCACGCAGTCGGCAAAGCCGTCGAAGCTGCCAGCGACTCCTGTATCGAGCTGAAAAGCTATGGCCGTGGCACCAGCTTTAGCAGCAGCAGCGACAACCTCATCCGCCTCCGCACGACCGGAGTTATAAGTAAAGATTACGTGTACGCCGCGTACCGCAAGAGCAAGCACGGTGGCGCGCCCTAGACCGCGACTGCCGCCGGTGACGATCGCAATCCTCGTGGTTCTGCTCGTTAAAGGCATGTAAACTCCAAGTGACAGGTAACGAGTACTAACTTCCGGCTTCCTATATCCAGACTCAGCAATTTCACTTTCATACCTTCAATGCCGCATCCAAGCGTTGCCCTGATTCAGAAGCTGATTAATCCCCAAACGCGTTACCGATGATTGTGATCTGCGTTTGAAAGCTTTAAGTCCACTCGGAAATAGGAGTTCAAAGCGCCATGCCACCAGATACTTCGATCCGCTGACCATTCACCCAGTGATTGTCGTCGGAAAGCAGCGACGCGATCATCGGGCCAACGTCGTCGGCTTTGCCGGCACGACCGAGTGCAGTGACCGCGGCAACCATCTCACCGACCTTCGGGTCGTCGCGCGTTGCGCCACCGTTGAAATCAGTCGCGATCGCTCCCGGCGCGACGACGTTGACGGTGATGTTGCGAGGTCCAAGTTCCTTTGCAAGATAGCGCGTGAAAACGTCGATGCTCCCCTTTGTCATCGCGTATATCGCGGCGGGCGAGGCAACGTACCGGACGAGGCAACTCGAAAGATTGACAATCCGGCCGCCCTCGGCGATGAGCGGCAACAATCGTTGCGTCAGAAAAAAGACACCTTTCATCTGCACGTTGGCCATGTCATCGAACTCAGATTCCGTCGTCTCCGCTATCGACTTGTGCAAGCCGATTCCAGCGTTATTCACCAAAAAAGTGAACGTGCCACGTGACCACGTTTGCTCAAGTTTGCTACGGAGTTCGGTCACAAAAGCGTCGAACGTCGAAACCTTCGACGTATCCAGTTGCAACGCGATGGCTTTCCCCCCATAAGCTCGATGTCCGAGACGACTGCTAGTGCTTCGTCTTGACTCGAATGATACGTGTTGATGACGTCAACGCCACGGCGCCCGAGTGACTCCGCTGTGCTTCGACCCATGCCGCGACTTCCACCCGTGATAAACGCGATTCGATCGCTGTCTGCCATATGCTCTCCCGCCGTCGTCGGTAATCGCAAATAGCAGCTCATCGACGCGCGTATGCCGTCGAACTGCCTGAGAATCAGCTACAAACGCACCTCGAAGACCTCGCAGCTAAGTTGCGTTTCTAAACTAGAAATGGCGTTGTTGCACGCTCTTATGAGACTAGCTCCTATCTCGACGAGGAGTCGACCGTAAAGTTGGCCGAAATCATCGTGAAATTGCGGTGCGTGAATTCAACCCAGCAGAAGTCTCAGGAGCCGATAAGACTGGTTCGGACTCGGACCATCAAAGTTCCGGACGCGCGTTTTTGGCCGCCCTAGATGCGAGTCGCGGCAAGCAAATCGGCCGCATACGTCGCTCGAGATCGTGTCCCTCAGGGTGGTGTATGAGACGGCCGGCCCGGTAGGATAGAGAGATATGAACTCCCGAGAACTAACGAAACAAGCGCAATGAGCGCCTTTCCAAGTCTTCCGATTGACCGGCTTTTGGGTGGTAGTGGTGTAAGCATCGTTTTCCTTAATGGCGACGCGATTGGCTGGCACGGAACAATATTGAAGTGCCGTTCAGCACTGGCGGGCGCGTGCCGAATTGGGATTTGCAACGAAGTATTTGATCTGCCAATCAATCAAATTGGGATGAAGCCACTCGGGGTGCAGCGCGATAAACTCCGGCTTGTTGTCCCGGATAATCTCGCGGGCGGTTTTCCCTAACGCTGCCAAGTGGCTCACCCGATTGCCGACAATCTGTATGTATGAGGCGATCTGGAGCGACACATCGATCGTGCCGGGGTCGCCATGCCCCGACACCACGAGTTTTGGACGAAAGCGCTGGAAGCCGCGGAGGATGCTGATCCATCGAGCGGGGTCGAGTTCGGTGTCGGTCGGCGGAAACCACGGAAAGATCGGAAACATCGGATTTTCGACAAGGTCACCGGCAAAGAGGATCCGTTCAGCTGGGAGATTGATCACCTGGTCGCCGCGCGTGTGAGCGAGTCCCCACCAGTGAAAGCCGACTTTTCGTCCGCCCAAGTCAAGTTGTTCCGATGGCCCGTCGTAGACCGCGTCGGGCATCACGATTCGCGTGCCCTCCAGCGCGGCCGCTGCGGCGCGGCTCTGCGTTTGCCGGAAGAGCCGGACGTATCGCTCGCCCTTTTGCACGAGTTCATCGCGCTGCGCGCGGTTCGCGATGATCGTCGCCTCGGATTTGAAGATCTGAGCGCCGTAGCTGTGCTCGGGGTGGAAATGTGTCGTCGTGAGATAGAGCTTGCGCTTACCGGCCAATTGTCGAGCGAGACGCAGCACGCGTTCCCCGTCGTGTGGACCCAGCCCAGTATCGATAACGAGCGCCGCATCTTTACCAAGAACGATTCCAATGTTTGGAACAAGCCAGACGCGATGATCACGCAGCACGAACACTCCGCTCGCCACTTCGATGGGATGCTCCGTGTCGACCGTCGGCGGACGTTCATCGACAACTTGCGCTCCCGCCATCGACGGCGCTGAAAGCACGGCAGCCGCGCCGGCGACGAATGCCCCGCGCGGCAGCATGCACATTTAGCGCATACCTGGGAACGCGGCGCGTGCGTTCAGCATGCGCGCGTTGTTGAACGAGTTTCCATCCGGCCGACGTGGAGATCATTGAGAACTCGTCGCGCGCATCGCTTTGGGTGCAAACGCATGAACATCGCCTTAGCCTTTTACGATCCGGCGCACGTAGGCGTAACGGTAGGCGAGCCACGCCGTTCCGGTGGCGTCGGCCAGAATGAAGTGCTGATCCTTCGTGTTATGGTTAGGGCCTTGACGAGCGATGACCTCATCCATACGAAGCATCTGGCCTGACACCGCCGCTTTATCACCGGCGAGTGCGAAAGGCTGGAAGATGACGCGGATGCGCTCTCCCGGATCGCGGTCGAAACTCCAGGCAGACATTATGCCGACGGGCGCGCGCATGTCCATCGAGACATAGTCCCAACGTGCTTCGGCGCGGTTGAAACTCAGATAGTCGATCCGTTTGATCGAATTCCCGGAACGATCGGACGCCGGATGCAATATTTCCTGAAGCACAGAACCGATCATCCGGCGCTCCGCGACCAGTCCTGTTGTCGTGACAGGCGCTGCTCCGGGCGTAACCCAAACCGTTTGCGTAACGTCCCAAAGCCCGGCCTGCTTCGCGAGCGCGCCATTTTGTGGTCCGAGTTCGTTCATCCGATCCGCGGCAAGCATCGGCGTCTGCGCCTCGGCAGCGCTAGGAAGAAACACCGAACCGGCTGCGATTCCCATGAAATGACCTCGATTAAGCACGCGTCAACTTCCTAAACGGTGAACGGTGAACGATGGCCGATTGAAGCCGCAGTGATGACCTGCATTGGCTCGATACCCGCCTACGCCGGAAGGGCATATGTGCCGGGACTGTTGGGTGTCGCGCGCCATTCCGGAGCGCGTTCTCTGCGCGACTCGCTTAGCGCCTTACGCACACCGTTGGCGTCGAAATCCCTAACATAGCCGGGGGAACCCGGCTGTTGGCGCCACGATTCGTCGATCGTTCCGGCATCGACGGTATCGAAACCAATCTCGTTGATGAGCAGCATCACGGTAGCCTTCGCGTTTGGTTCATCGCCCGCAACGGGAAGCGCGATACGGTCGGGAGTACCGGCAGGTTTGCCGTCGTCCTGAATGTGCAGCGCGAGGATCGTATTGAATGCCTTGACGACGGAATGCGCGAGCCGTTTCTGCACCCAACCGCTTTCGGTCGAACCCGCCTCGATTGCGTCGATGCGACCATCGCGCTGTTGCGGATAGTAGTTTCCGGTGTCGACTACAACCAGATTTGCCGGCGCGTTTGCGAAGAGCCCGGATGGGAGATCTTCGACGCGCGCGAGCGGAATCGTAACGACAACGACGTCTTTTCCGCGCACCGCTTCTCCGACAGACACGGCATGCGCGCCCGTCTCTTTTGCGAGGTCCGCGAGTGACGCCGGCCCACGTGAGTTGACGACCGAGACGTCGTGTCCGACAGCACGGAACCGGCGCGTAAGCGCGCCACCCATGTTGCCTGCGCCGATAATTCCGATGTTCATGAAAGACTTTCTTGCGGCCTACGAGCCGACGAGGTATGTAGGGTTGGGTTCGATATGCTTGGCTTTTAACGCCGAACAGAAACAGTCTTATTGCGCGGCCCGCGAGCTTCGATGACCGGGGCCGACTCGCGGTCGGCCGCGCGCGTTCTCCTCGCCGAAGCGGTATGCCGAGCCGGGCGCATGCTAACCGCCGCGAAGCAATGGCGATCGCGACATTGAAGACCGCCACCAGTACCGCCGCAATCATCGAGACCGCTCCAGCGACAAAGCGCCGGCGCGAGAGCGAAGGTTCGATGGAAGTCTTTCGATTGCAACCGCACGGATCGATAGTAGCGTTTGAGGAGTAAGAAGTGAAGTACGCACTTTACCCGCACATAGTATAGAAAAGGATACCATGATGGCAGTGCTGCCGTTTTCCCGTTTCGATTGCAATCCCGGTTGCTCGGTTGAAGCGACCATCAGTCTGCTCGACGGAAAATGGAAGTGCGTCATTTTGTCTCTGCTGATGAAGAACGGGACGATGCGCTTCAATGATTTACGACGGCACACGCCCGACGTTACGCCGCGGATGTTGACGAATCAACTGCGCGAGCTCGAAATCGACGATCTCGTCAAGCGTAAAGTGTATGCGCAGGTGCCTCCAAAGGTCGAATATCGCATCTCGCCCCTTGGCCGTACGCTCGAGCCGGTTCTCGACGCTTTACGTGCCTGGGGCGACGCCAACATCAGTCTCTTCCGAAAGAAGTTGCAGGCGGAGTCAGCGTCAGTAGCGCGTTAGCGTTGAGCCGTGAATCGGACATTGTTGTGCTGATCTTGCGGATCGAGCGTAGGATCGCACCCCAATGTCGTCAGCGATGTGCATGGCGCATATAGCGTCTGCGCTCGCAATCAGGCTCTTTTCTTTTGCAGCGAATGATTCACCCGGAGCCATCCGGCCAAGAATGAAGCGGTGTTAATTACCGATCCCCGTGTGGAACTGACACGAAGGCGAGTAGGCAGACGATCCTCCCGGCACGCTCGCGACGGTGAGCGTTGCAGGTCTTCAGTGTCAGCAAAAAGCAACCGCAAAGGCCAAGCGCGGAAGATAAACTGGAATGTAGGCAGTCTATGATTGCAAATACGCCTGATCACCGGACTGGAGAACTCAGTTGGACTTCAACGCCCTTATGGCTGAGATACGTCGTCTGGCCGGCACTACGCAGGCGCCAAAGCCGCGCTGCAGCTGCAGCTGGACGGCGAGCAAGCCGAGGCGGCGGTTCAGGAACAGTTGGACACCTTAGTCCAAGCGACGCTGCCCGACACACTTGGTAGGCTAAATAAACAACAGGCCGCCACGGCACTGGGCTTCGCTAACATCCTGTTCGAAGAAGCGGCGGAGCGCCGCGTGATTCTGGATTTTCACTTCAGCTAAATCACCTCTAAAATTAAACCCTCCACGATTCTGGGGCAAGCCCAGTTTACGGTCACGCGCGAGTGGCGATCTGTCGAGCGCCTGGGCCAACGGAGTTGATGGGATCTATAGGAGAAATAATGCAGCGTTCACTCTCATGTTGTCTCGTTACACTCTGCGCCACAGCGAACATGCTTGGCGCGAGCGTTGCGTCTTGTCAGGCAGGCCAGGCGGCCCAAGGCGAGGTGGAGGTGCAAGGTAAGGAATTGCTGCGGGACGGGCGACGCTGGATCCCGCATGGCTTCTACCAGATTGCCTTTGAGGTTGCGCCCGGCAATCTCGGGCGTGCAGACCACCCCTTCTGGGCGACGGCCTATAACCACTACGCGCCGGAACAGTATACGGAAATGCGTAAGGCGGGGGCCGACTCCGTGCGTCTCCAGATAGCGCAGGCCGGGGCAGATCCGCAAAGCCCTTTGTTTGATAGAGCGTTCCTCGATAAGGCGCTCGGAGCCATCCGTGCCGCGCGTGACGCAGGCCTAACGGTTATCGTGTGTGTGCAGGACGAATCCCACGTCCGCGGAGTTAAGCCCATCGATCTTCCGGATGATGGGACGCGGCGGGTGTGGAGCCAAATCGCTCCGCAGTTTGCTAACGATCGAGGCGTGCTGTTTGAGCTCCTCAACGAGCCGCGTCCGCAGCCCAACCCGCAGAACTGGAGGAAATGGAAAGCAGCGATGATGGAGACGCTGCGCACCGTACGGCAGACCGGGGCTAGAAATGTTGTGATCGCTGACGGGTTGCGTCTGGGACATGTGCTCGGCGGCGCACCGCTACTGGACGATCCCCAAGTTGCTTATGCTTCGCACCCCTATGCAGTGCGGCAGTATGGCCAGACGCGCCGGGCCTGGGACGGGTGGTTCGGCAACTTTTCCCGGAGAGCGCCGGTGATCATCACGGAGTGGGAGAACGGCGGGTACTTCTGCAACGCCGACACGCCTGAATCTGCCGTGAAGTTCATCCAATACTTGCAAGAACATGAGATCGGGCTGGAAGTCGGAACGTGGGATTGGGCACCAGCTGGTTTTGGAAGTGCCCGTTGGGGCTTCCCGGATGGCAAATTCTCCACATACACCGATCTTTCGTGCCATCAGGCCGGCTATGGTCTAGGGCGGGTCATCGAGACCTGGTACACCACCGGTGTTCCTGCGAACACACCTGAATAGTTGAGGTCAAATGCATCTTTTACGACAGGTCGTGATCTCGCTCGGTGCGATCGACACCCTAAGCTCCTGATGCAGTCCAGAATTGGCGACGAGACTGAGCTGCGGCGTCTCGGCTTACCGCTCATACGTGCTGACTTTCACCGGTACAGAAAACGGATACTGATCTCGAACGACTGGACATCTGCGTTTAACGCAAATGTCGGATGCAGCAGAGTGGCGGTGCGACAACGTGAGACCCCATAACGTTTTCCCGACCCGAAACTAACTACGTCATTTGATCCGGCTTCCAGATAGGCGTCGTTCAGCGATCGAGCGCCACACATCCGTGCCGTATCGCGACGACATCGCTTGCGCGACGTCCGTTCTCTCCGTTGCCGGTGCGTTCGCGCGAGCCTTTTTGCGTCGTAGATCGCATCTTATAAGCGGCCCATACCGGCGCACGACCGTACGCAGCGATCCCGCTACATCGGCAGCGGGATCGCCGAGAAGACGTTATCAGGATCAAACCTTCGCTTGAGTTCGGCTAGGCGAATCTCGTTACCGGGATACGCCGCGGCGATCTGATCTAGCGCGTCGGGCGCGAGGAGGTTCGCGTATCCGCCTGGTTCGGCGAACGCCGTAAGGCTCGACGACAGGTTGACGGCCCACGTGCGATGCAGCGCCGCGTCGCCCGCATCCGGCTCCCACGCCGCGTAGATCAACGCCGTGAAGTGTTCCCGGCGCATGCCGAACGCGCTCTCGTTCGACGCAATCCGTGTGCCGGCACCGTGGAAATGGTTGAGGACGATCCTCGAGAGCGGCGACGTCTTGTCTTCGTACGCCGCAACCAGCGTCGCGATGGCATCCGCTGAAAGGTGACCCATCCATCGCGTTCGGACGTCGTATCTGCGGCCGGGCGGAAGTTGTGTATCGGCGAAGGCGAGGATCTGGCCGAACGTCGTCGGCTCGAACTTCGTCATGAACGGCGTTCCGAAGCTTTGCAGCCGGGTCACGATCCGGCGGCCTTCTTCGGCTTCACCGCTCCACGTCGGTGCGAGAACGACGATTGGTGTTTCATCGGGTGTTACCGACATCGCGACCGCTAACGAAAGCTCGTCCGGCGCGGACGACACGCTGTCGGCGTATCCGCGCAACACGGATTGTGCGTCTTTCCACGGGAACAGGATCGTGCCGGACAGGATCGTGCCGACCGCGTACAACCGCACGCGCATCGACGTGACGACGCCGAAATTACCTCCGCCGCCGCGCAGCGCCCAGAAGAGGTCGGCGTTCCGTGTCGCATCGGCCTGAACGACCTCGCCGCTCGCGAGAACTACCTCGGCCTGCAGAAGGCTGTCAGAAGCCATGCCTAATCGGGTCGTGAGCGGGCCGTAGCCGCCGCCCGTGAAGAGACCGGCCATGCCGACGGCTGCAGCGTTTCCCGTTACGGCCGCGAGGTCCAGGGATCCGATTGCGGCACTGATGTCGGCTGCCGTGGCGCTGCCGCCGAATTCGGCCGTTCGTGCAGCCAGGTCGACGAGGACCCGCCGCATCGGAGAGAGATCGAGAACGAGCCCACCGGGTAGCAGGCAACGCCCGACCCAATCTTGGCCGCCGCCTCGCACGGAGATTGGGACGTGATGCGTCCGCGCCGCCGCCAAGCAGAAGCGAACGTCATCGACGGTCGAGCAGCAAGCGATTAGCGCCGGTTCGTTCGTGATGGCGCCGTTCCAAATGTGCGTCGCGCGCGCGTAGCCGTCGGTGCCTGGCTCGAAGACCTTACATCCGTTCGACCGAAGGTCGTCTCGAACCGCAACGACGTCTGCAGCGAACGGTATTTCGCTTACGGATTTCATGAATGAATCTGCTCCTCTTTGCTTCCTTGAAAAGATTGCTGCTTAAGAGCAAAGAGAGGGCGGCTTTGCGCGGCTCTCGCGATGACCGGCTAGGCGCGAGCTGCCGTCGTCGCGCGGCTCGGGGTCGGCGGGACGACGACGTCGATCAAGCCCGTCGACACGTCGTAAACGAGACCGGAAAGAAGCCACTGTTCCGGCAGCGCCCCGGCGGCACGGAGTGCGGCAACGTCGACGACAACCGCCTTGCGGGGGTCGGTGACGGCTTTGGTGCCAACCTCGTCTTTACCGATCTCGAAGTACGGCGCCAGCATGTCGGGGTCGCCGGCCAGACGCAAGATCCCGCAGTCGGTGTGATGCAGCACGACGACGTGAAACTCACCGCCACCGCCGGGGATCCGTTCGGCGACTTCGCCAATCCGGCCGAGCAGATCGCCGAGGCCCGGCGTCACGCGGCCGCCGATGTTGCGCATCACGACGGCCTCGCCGGACTCGATCCCGAGCACGTGCGCGGGATCGACGCGCATATCGGCGCAGCCGATGACGATGGCCTTCACCTTGGGCAGCTGATCCGCAAGCGACGGCATGAGTGCGCCCGCGGCCGATTCCCGCGCCGCGAAGGCTTTGTTGCGTTGCAGCATGGTGTCGAGAGTCGACATGAGTGTGCTCCCTGGAGATCGCGAACGTTTTTCGCGCCGCGGCTGTTCTTCAAGCAATAAGGTACGACTCGGCGTTCGGCGCAACCAGGCCGTTAAAAGACAAGAAACCTACGATTTCAGCCAACTTGCATGGACCTCACGAAACAATGGCCCCGATTGTTTCGGTTCGAGCATTCCGCTGTTCGAAGGTTCTCGCGATGAAATGGCTCAGGGCTTCTACGGCCGTTAGGGCGTCGAAGACGGCCGTCTCGCGTGAGCCGAGGGCTTTGGCTGCGTCGTCGTTGAGGGTTCGTGCGCGTAGGCCTGAAGGGCGGGCGCGGCCGTCGCGATCGCGGTCGAGCCGTGCGACAAGCTCGCGGAGCAGGAAGACGATCTGGACGCCGATGTCGCGTCGTTTCGCGCGCACTGCGGAGGCGGGTCGTCACGTGGTTCGGTTCGACGTTGCGTTACCTAACGCGCGATGGCCGAGCTTGGGCCTGAACCGGCTCTGCACGCGAAATTGCCTCTGGTAGCAAAATCCCTGAATCTGGGAGCGCAATCCGGCGTTTTGACCGTAAAATGACGGCCCTCAGTCGCGTGCCTACGCTCGCTTGATGCGTTGTTGAAACCGGCTGAGGCAGAGACGCAACGATGCTCGTCGAACTTCAATGATATGAATTCGGAACGCAAGCTCCCAGACTACAGCAAGGCCAAGAAAGCACTCGAGGCCGTTGCGACGGGCGAAGGCCCTACTTCATTGCCTCGTATTACGGCAAACAGCCCCGGCGTAAAATTGCGTCGAGGACTTGACTTATTGCGGAGAGCCTGACGTTAGACGACTGGTGCTGCTGCCATATTGATGTCAAAGCTCGAAAGGCGTGTGCGTTGACGCAAAAATCGTTGGTAGAAGACGATCTACAGCCGAAGTGCTTTATGGGCTTTCTTCACCCAGTAGGTGCTTTGCAGAAACGGAGCTTAAGATGACTTGTAGCATGCATTTTCGGCTGATCTCTACGGAGGCTAGCATTTCGCGCGAGAGATGCATACTCACCTGATGATGTTCGGTCGATTGCTATCAGCAGAACTTGAAGTTCTGACGCGAATGGAAGGGCGCTAGCAAGCTGAAAGACCTTACGACCGTTCGAGGTAAGTTGCGTAAGCACTTTCCGCCGCGCCAGGGAACGCATCGCGCCTGCAACTGGCGTGAGCTCGTGCCCAAGCAACGCTGCCGCGAATGTGGCATCGATTCCGTCACTCGCCGCGATCAGGGCTAGGAGCCTTGTGCGAAGCGGTGATCCGAACAAAGCTGGTACAGAAGGTCGACCAGTCGCAGGATGAGGCTCGAAAGACCGTTGATCTCTCTTTTCTTCGAACATCGGAATGCGATTCTGTTCCGCGATTCGGAACAGAAGCAGTTGGAATTCCGCGGCAAGCGGATGATCTGGATTTAGCCGGACTCGGCTCGGCCGCTCATGATCGATCTGGCACAGGCCGTATTTTCTGAGTAGCCGCAAGCCTCGATAAAGACGGTCGCGCTCCATTAGGCGCGCGAAGAGAGTCCGAATCTGTACAGCACCGCCCAGCGCCAAAGAAGCCGCGATGACAGTGCAGCGCTCGGAAATCAAAACCTGCGGGATACGCGACGCTCGTCGCTTCTTAGGCGTCGGCTGCAGATCTTCGAAGCGCTCGAAGGTAGATTCATTCTCGCGCAACTTCAGTGTTTCGAGCCTTCCGGTCGAAAGGGCCGCCTCTCCAAGAGCTGCGAACTCGGGGAAATGCCTGACCAGCGCTCTGATTAGGTCGGAGAACAAATCATGATGTCGGTATTTCGCGTTAAGCTGTACCACGCGAAAGCAATTCACCCGGATGGTCGGCGTCAATTACCGTGGCCGCCCGGCGTCAATTATCCTGGCCGGTAGTGGAGCGGGTTGGGGTGTGAAGGCAGCGCGGTTTCGGCCCCCCGATCAGAGACCTCTGAAGACCGTTGACGGATTGCATGTTCCCGGGCATGCTTTTATTCCACGGATCGTTTGGTGCGCTTGGTCGAACCGGCTTCTGCGGTTCGGCGCCGGTAGCTCTCGACGTTCATCTCGAGGATCGTCGCATGATGCACAAGCCGATCGACGGCGGCGAGGGTCATTGCCGTATCGACGAACACCTCACCCCATTGGGAAAACGGTGTGTTCGCCGTTATTGCGATGCTCTTTCGTTCGTAACGCTCGGCAATGAGTTCGAAAAGCGCGGACGTTTCAGCCTGATCGCGGCGAACGTAGCTGACATCGTCCAAGATAAGCAAATCAAAACGATCGAGTTTCGCTAACTCGTGCGCAAGCCGAAGATCACGGCGCGCAGCTTGCAAACGCTGCACGAGATCGCTGCATCGCGTGAAGAACACACGCCGACCGGCATCAACGAGTGCGTGACCAATCCCGCTAAGAAGGTGACTCTTCCCGGCGCCAGGTGCTCCGAAAGCGAGGATATTTGCGCCCCGGTCGAGCCATTCGTGACCTTCGATTAACGCCGTAACTTGCGCGCGCGAAATTGTCGGAACGGCAGCGAAATCAAAACTCGAGAGTCGCTTGTCGGGACTCAAGCACGACATCGCGCGATGTCGCTCGAAGCGTCGCACTTCACGCTCGGTCATCTCTTGTTCTAAGAGCGATTCGAGGAGCCGACGCGCTGGCCGGCCTTCGCGATCGGACTGGTCACAAATATCGGCGGCCAGTCGCTTCATTGTTGGCAGACGCAGTTCCGTCAGCATCATGCCGAGTCCGCCATCTGCGCCGATGTTCGCGCCGCTCATAGCACCGCCTCGATCAGCGCATCGTACGAGTCCAAGGCCGGCAATGGTACATCGATGTTCGGAATAAGGCTTACGCGCGGGCGAGCCGTTCGCGCAGGCGCTCCAAATCCGGTAATTCACCGCGCGACAGCAGCTGTTCGAGTTCGGCTGCGAGTTCCGCTTCGTGCCCATCGGCAGCTAACGCGATGAGGCCGACAATCGTTCTGCATGCCTCGCGCTCCGAACGAGCTGCTGTTAGTTGCTCCCACGTTTGCCGATAGACCGTCCGCGGGAACATCGCGTCGCGCAGCGTCCAGCGTGCAAATGCGCCAGGTTTG
>JAABUQ010004839.1_pt1 | contig 22366 bp, 26 predicted proteins | sample 5560001 | NCBI WGS metagenome assembly JAABUQ01 (sample SAMN10711888, study PRJNA513371) | rock metagenome | isolation source: Antarctica rocks | place: Antarctica: Victoria Land, Finger Mt nord | collected 2015-12-18 | reverse complement strand
GATCGTGCGGACCGCGAAGCTACGCCGTTGACGGCTGCAGTCTCCATGACGTATCGTCCTCCCACGCCCAGTAGCTCACTAACTCTTGGAGATTACTGGTACCGTCTCAGCTTGACACGTGGGGATCGTCTCAATCTCACTTGCTCAATAGAGTCGCTTTGGAGCAACGGGATCCAGTCTGCCAACCACGCGAGCGCAAGATCTTCCGGAAATGAGCCGGTTCGCCGGTCATGGCACAGTCGATCGCCTATGCGCCTCGCTCCAAGTGCTGTAAAGACCGCATCGAGCCGCGCGCTACCGCCGCAGAAGGTCTCGGAATAGGTCATGTCGCCAAGCCCGATGATCCCGTAACGCACGTCGGAAAGACTCGGCCTCTGTTCGATCAAGGTACGGTAGAACGGGAGGCCGTTGTCCGGAACATCTCCGATACCGTTGGTCGCCGAGATAATCAGAAAATCCTTACGCTGCGCGAACATCGGTAGCATCGCCTTTTGCATTGGAACGATGCGGTTGACGATGCCCTGCGCCGTCAATGCCGTACCAAGTTCTTCAGCGACATAGTCGGCCGTCCCGGTGGTTGAAGCGGTAAGAATAATGAGTGGCATGTCCGCCATCAGAACGTTCCTATCGTCGATGGTAAACTCGATACTTCACGTAAACTGACCGATTCCGATGAAAGAGCGGCCGTGTCTATCGGCTCACCGCGTAACAGCAGACGATTTATCAGCGTCATCTCACGCCCGCGATTCACCGTGACTGCGCCTCGCAAACGCCGCTCGAAGAGTGAGAAGGCAGTAAAACTCCCCGAGGCAACGTCGCCACGTATCACGACCTCGTCGCTTGGTAATCGCATTCCGGCGACCTGAATATTCAAATCATATTGATCCGACCACGCCCATGGGACGCTCGGGCGCGTCGCCGGTCGGCCACCGGCCATCGCCGTTCCCGCGGTGACGCCCTGATCTTGCGCATTCTGGTAAGATTCTTGCCGCAGACGGCATCTGACGGTCGGATTGAATTGATTGGCAACGTCGCCGGCGGCAAAAATACCCGGATCCGACGTGACGCAAGATTCGTCGACGGAGATTCCATTTTCGACGGCTAGTCCAGCGCGTTCCGCGAGTTCGGTCCTCGGAACGACCCCGATGCCAACTACCATGATGTCTACCGGGAGCGTTTCCCCGTCTGACAGCGTAACAGAATGAATATTCGCATCCCCCGCTAGAACGATCGGGAACACGCCAGTTTTTATCGTAACGCCTCGTGCCGCATGGCAGTCGGCAACATACGATGCGACGACCGGCGGCGCGACGCGCCCCATGATATGGTGTCCGGCCTCGATGACGACGATATTGCAACCTCGCTGCTGCGCCGCGGCCGCGAGTTCGAGACCGATGAAGCCTCCCCCCACGATCATCAACCGGGAGCCACCCGATAGCATCGCTTCGAGAGCGACGCTATCGTCGATCGTTCGAAGGTAGAAGACGTTCGATTTTTCCGCGCCCTCAAGCTGCAGCCTTCGCAACCGGCTGCCGGTAGCAAGGAGCAGCCGGTTGAAAGGAAGCGCCGACCCATCCTCGAGGACGATGCGCTGCGCTTGCCGGTCGATCGCTTCAACGTGCACGCCACGGCGAAGCTCTATATTCTGCTCCTGATAAAATTCGTGCGTCAAGATCGGTTTGAAACCGGCATCCGGTCCTCGAAGAAACACTTCTTTGGACAGCGGAGGCCGTTCGTACGGCAGATGTACTTCGTCTCCGAAAACAATGATACGCCCGGCAAAGCCGGCCTGGCGCATCGACTGCGCGGCGCGCGCGCCGGCTTGTCCACCTCCTACGACGATATTCGGATCTGTACTCATTTCACGATCGCATTCTTGCCGCCAGCAGCGGCATCTCTTCGTTTCAGCCGGCTGTTCCACGTCGACCGCGCGCTCTTCCGGAGCCGGACTCCCGCGTCACGCCGCATCGTTTCAGGGACTCGAGCGCCGCCTACTCGATTCCGTCGCATGCTGGCAACAGCATGGCGACCGAAGAAAGCGTATACGCATCACCATGCTTCCTCTTCACTTGCACTCCCGGCACCGCTGAGTTCATCCACTATTGCTCGCCATTTGTAGCCGTCGAGATCGATAGCGGGATGCGCTGTGCCGCATGCGGCGCAAACCCGCGCTCCCTCATTGTTATTGAAGGAAAGTACCGCCCGGAGATACGCTTCTTGCGGCAACTCTGCAGCGGTGTCCCACGTTTGTTGCATCAGCTCTGCTGTGCAGGACGGACAGCGGAAGGACACGGCCTCGAGCCCGCTCGGCTCCGCCTTGTATCGATATTGCGTCCCGATTTCTTCTGGAGTTACTCGGTGGGGCGTACCGCCGGGAACGTAAATGAAGTCGCCCGGGACCGCGCGGAACCGGTTAACGGACGAATCGAGGAACTCGATTACGGCAGTCCCCGACATCTGCGCGAGCAGACTGTCCTTCTCGCACGTCAAGAAAAACGGTTGTTGACGGTCGTTGCGACTCAGGTATAGCTGTGGATCGACTCCCTCCGGAAGAATCGGATACTCCCCGAAAGGCCCGGCGTTCTGCGCCTCTTTGAAGGTTCTAACCATGCTTTTTCTAGCCATTTACTTTGCCTCGCCGATCTCTGCCAGCGCGGAGAAGTAGTAGTCGCGGCTACGTTCGGCCTTGTCGACAGCCTCGCGATAATTATCCCAGCCCCAACGCGGCAAAGGGAAGGCGGCATTGACATGACGGCATTTTTCACAAGTCCGGGCGGACTCGGACGCGTTGAACGTATTTGCAAAATTCGACGATTGAACGATCGTTTCGAAGGCGTTCTCGAAGCCGGGCCTTGCATCGCTCGGCTTAGCGCCTTTGGCCTCAAACCGCGTAACCAACAGCGGATTCTGGCATTTCTCGCACAAGAAGGTCAACGACTCGTTCTGCGGTACCCCGTGCTCGGATTGCCGCTGCGTCACAACGAGCGACATCAGCGCGTTCGGGTCCGTGTTTTCGGCGAAGACGCGGTCCGTCACCACATGTTCACGGCCACCGATGAAAACGTCGCCGGCGTGTCCCATCGCCCCGTTAGTACCGTATAGCACAACCACTTCGTCAACGGTATTAAAGTGAATGAACGAGCCGCCGTCTTGCCCGCCGGTCAACACGGTAACCGCCGGTACCATGTCGCCGTCGCCAACATAGGGAAACAGCGGGCATAGCTGCGTATTTGCGGTTCGCGCTAACCGGAAGACGTTATTCTTTAGCGGCTCCTTGTTCGGGTCTGGGGGAGGAATGCGTACAGAAGCCGGTTGCGCAAAGGTCGATGTATCAGACATAGTGTGTTCCTTTAGCCGCGTATAGTGATGAGCATGTCCTTGAAAGGTCGTCGCAACGAGGAGGACTCGTCCCGACTCGGTCACTTGTTTTTGGCAGTCGCACCATGCTTGGGGTGCATTTGAGGATGAGGAATTGCACGGAGTTGCTCGCGACAAATTGTTGAGTTGCGTCGCAACGTTGCGGAGTGTTTGCCGCCGTTAAGAGGTGCACCGGAGCTCCGACGGCTGAGTCGCTGGAGGAAGTACGACCTCTGCTGACGCGCTAGTAAAATCGATCTGTGCCATTTCGAGCGGCGTGCCGACGATTTTCTCCGCATGGCCGGGACGAACGACCATGAAGTCGCCGAGCATGACGCCGACGTCATACTTCCACTGCGAATCGTGCAGGTCGACGTTGTTGCCGAGAGTCATCCGCTCCTCAAGCAGGAGATCGAGAATGCCCTCGCCGTTTCCGGGATTATTGCCGTAGCCTTCGGCATATACGGTGGTCGGGAATTCCGGAGACGCCGTACCCTTTGAGTTGAAACCAAGTTCCACCCAATCGACGCCCGCGCGTTCAGCAGGCCGACGTATCATCGCAAGGGCCTCGCGGATCGTTCTACCGGGCACAAGCGCTTCTTCGCTGGCTTGTAGGCACTCGACCGCGACGTCCCATAGTCGCAGCAGTTGCTTCGGTGCGTTGTTGCCAAGGTAGGCAGTGAATTCGGTATGCACGCGATAGCCGCCGTACTGCGTGTGAAACTCCGAAACGATCAAATCTCCAGCTTCCAACGGCCGCATCGTCGGCGTCAGCGGGTGTTCCGCGCCGTGTAATAGGTGCCACAACTCGTCGTCCGGATGGTCAACGGGCCCCGCGCCAAATAAATTAAATAAGATCGGTTCCGAGCCGTTTGCAATCTGCGTCCGTAACATCTCGGCATAGACGGCGGCGTCGGGCACGCCCGGTCGGGCGCTGGCTACCATCGCGTTGATCGCCATGCGTGCAATTCCGCCGGCCTTACGCATCATCTCGATTTCCTCTTCACTTTTTATCATCCGCATTTCCGATAGAAGTGCGGTGGCGTCGACGAATCGCGCGTTTGGAAGCAGGCTCTCAAGTCCGAGGATATCGTGATGCAGGAAGGTCGGCTGTGTTTGCACGTACGACGAAAAGCTGACGAGACCGATCCGGCTCTTGTCCAGTACCCGTTTCCTGATTTCGTCCGCGAGCGCCGGCGGGCCGCCTTTCGTGCGGAAATCGGTGCTCCAGTCCTGCGTCGAGAGATGCTGGTGCGCCGGCCGGTTCATGTGCGCGGTATTCGTCCAAACGACGGGATCGCCGACGAGCGGGAACAGCGCATCAGCTCCGATCACACTGCCGACTTGCAACAGATACCGTACATTGGCCATTCCGTTGCCGCTCGAGATGTCGTTCCCCAACAAAAGCAGAGCGTCGATTTTGCCATGCACCATTTTCTTGCGTAGGCGATCCCATCTTACGTTACGCTCGGCAAGAGACAGTTGAGGCAGATAAGGCAGCAACGCGCGCGTCGGTTTGGCACTTTCGGGAATGGTGCGCCGCGTAGGCGGAAAGTCGAGTTGCATGATTTTATCCCTTCCAGTCGCTCCGAGTAGATGCAGACGTTGCAAGACGAGGTGCGCGAAGTTCGACGACCTTCTCTGTCATGGTAGGGGCCTTGAACCATCCGCAGGTTCGACCTCGAAGCCGAGCATTACAATCGCCGCCATTGAATATTGTCCGACGATCGTAACAAGTTCGACGAGTTGCCGGAAACCGATCACGCGCAAGAGCTGTTGATAGAGATCCACGCTCAACCGTTTTTCGCGTAGCAGCTCATGTACGACGCCGATGACGAGCCGCTCATCTTCGTTCGAAATGTTCTGCACCTGCTGCGTACGGATAGCGTCGATCGTTGCTTCGTTGACGCCGAACCGTGACGCCAGTGCGGCATGTTCGCTCCATTGGTAATTTGACTTCCAATATCGGGCGACACAAAGGACCGCAATTTCGAAGAGACGCTTGTCCAACGCACCTTGTACGCGCAGGATGTCACCGACTTTATTCATTCGGTCCGCTAAATCAGGGTTCGCTTGGAACCAGACGGTAAAGGGTCCGCCGACCTTTCCATCACGGGGAGCGCCGATCTCACGGTAAAGCTGCTTCTCCTCATCGGAAAGAGAGGCGACATCGATCTGCGCGACGCGGCTCATTTGGAGAAATGTCCGTCGAAGACTGCGCACGGCTCTGTTGTACACCGCCTATATGGGAAGCAAGTACTCATCAGATCCTCCGAGCTCCGCAGCTAGTCTCAGCAACAGTAGAGTAACTGTAGCTTGCACGTGTTGAGCACAGGCGCCACACCGACTCCATGGCTTACGCGACCACCATGCCGCCATCGACGAAGAGCGTCGTGCCCGTCGAGAAGCTGTTGCTCATCAAATAGAGAAACGCTTCGGCAACGTCTTGCGGGTCGCCGATTCGGCGCAAGGGCAGCATTGCAGCCCGCTCGTCATAGAACTGTTTGCGCGCGCCCTCCGGCATGGCGGCGTAACGCGCAGTCGCGATAAAACCGGGCGCGACTGCGTTTACGCGCACCGGCCCGAGCTCGGCAGCGAGCTGCCGCACCATTCCTTCAACCGCACTGTTCAGAGCGCCGGCAAGTATGCCGTTTGGGATCGCACGCTGACTCGAGGCGGCAGAGGTAAGCGTCATAGACCCCGTTTTTGCGATTCTCGGTGCCGCTAAGCGTGCCGCATTGTACTGGCCCCAGAAGCGCACTTCGAATTCGGTTTTCGAGTGCGCTACGGTGGATTCGAGAAACGGTTTCTTGTGCAGCTGATCGCCCATGGTCGTCACGAGATGGTCGAACGACCCGAGCGCATCGAAGAAGCGCTCGAGTGCCGCCTCATCCGTCACGTTCACCACTTGACCGCGCGCAGCGCCGCCAAGTGCCTTCACTGCAGCGTCGACCTTTTCAGGGGACGGCGATACCACGACGACTTCGGCTCCCGCTTGGGCAGCCGCTTGCGCCGTCGCGTAGCCAAAGCCTCCGGTCCCGCCAAGGATGACTACGCGTTTTCCCGCGATTTGCATGTCTTTCTCCGTCTTCGCTTTGATGATTGCTTGGCGTCGGTCAACATCGTTGGCAGCGCGGCGTTGACATGCGCTCAGACCGTATGGAGCCAGCGACTCAGCAGCGTCGCCAGCTGAACTCACACTAGATCGGGACGACGATCGGTTTACCAATACCGACCGAGAGCTGAAAATTCGCCGCTTTAGCGCTTCCGAGATCGGGAGCAACGCTGCGGCACGACGCAGTCGCGCACGTGAGCGCGACAATTCCGTTGCGAGGGAAATTCGTTGGCGTTATCGAGAAAACTTGAGCCTGCGCCCATAGGAACTTCGTTAACCGGAAATTCAAGCCGTACGTTAGGGTGAACGAGTACTGCGGATACGGATCCGACGGGACGTAACTCACGAAGCGAGACGGCTGAACGAAGAACGATGTGTGCTGGTTTGCGAAGTATTCAGCGTAGCCAAGAAGATTCAACCGCGCGTGATTCGTCTCGTTGACGCTGTGCGTCGCTATCAGCCATTGCGAAGATGCGGTGGCTACGGCAATGAATTGCCGTCTGAGAACGATCGGGACAGAAACAGCGATAAATTTCTGCTGAAACGAACGTAACCGCGCGGTTTCTTCTATCCCTAAGCTTCTGTTTTCGATGAGGAGACTATCCGAGAACTCGGAGAAGGTCGAGATATAGCCCGGCGTAATGATGATCGGATGATGATCGAGGAAGACCGTGCGCTGCACGGTTACCACGGCAAGTTTATAGATGACGGAAGGATTAATTGGCGGCAACTTTACCGAGCCGACGGGCTTCGGGTCGCCGCGAATAAATAACGGTACGGCACCATTTACCCCGATGAGTGCGCCCGGAATCTGGTATCCATAGGCTTCAACTTTCGTGAGCGGGTCGATCTGATAGCCGACGCCACCCTGAATGATGCCTTGGTTCGCCGTGATGTTGTAGCCCAGATTCCCGAGCGGGAAGCCCACAGCCGCCGATAGGCTATAATCAAAGCGCGATTGCCGTTTCGGCCCGCTCGGTTGTCTCGGTACAGGCTGCGGCGCCGTAATCGACGCTGGCGTCGACTCCGTAGCCGGCGTGATCCCCGTCTCCCGCGTCGCCGACGCGCCAGCTGGATCCGCCTCCGCGACGGGTGCAAAGAACACGGTCGCGAGCGACAACACGGACGCCGTCACAAGATGGCGATGTTTCATAGGTATGGTTCTCCACAGCATCTGCCTCGGGCGAGCCCAGGCAACAATTGAGGACGTGCGACTCGCTCGGAGGCATCAGGCGTCACGACGCTTGTAGTAATCATCCGAGTCCAATCGTTCGCGGCTAGATACACCGAATGCGAATGGTAAAACGACTTCGGGGATGGTCGTCTTTAACGCGGCAGCCGCACAGAGCCTGAAGCGAAGCAATAGCGCGCTGGCGACCACGGGCCGTACGGCGTTACGAATATGCATGCAAAGCCTGCGGTAACGGCCGATCATCGTCGGTCTCGAGCTCTTCAATAACGCAATTGCGTAAAGTCCCGATCAATGAGATCTCGACCGCAACTTCATCTCCAGCTTTCAAATAGAGCGGCGGAGTACGCTTGAAGCCGACGCCGCCCGGCGTCCCGGTCGCTATCACATCGCCGGGGGTAAGCTTCGTAAAGCTCGAAACGTACGCAATAATCTCCGGGACTGAGAAGATCATGTCCGCCGTGCGTGCGTGCTGAACGGTGTCGCCGTTGAGCCGGGTCGTTAGGAGCAATTTCCCCGGGTCCGGGATTTCATCTGCCGTGACCAGCCACGGACCAAAAGCACCGGTATTCGGAAAGTTCTTACCCGGCGTGAATTGGTGCGTATGACGTTGCCAATCGCGAACGCTGACGTCATTGTAACAAGAGTATCCGGCGACGTGCTCGAGCGCGCGCTCCCGTTCGATGTAGCGTCCCCCGCCGCCGATGATAACCGCCAGCTCGCCTTCAAAATCGAGAGCGTGCGATATGCGGGGACGCACAATCGGCGCTAGGGAGCCGATTTGACTGTCAGCGAAGCGCACGAAGATTGCCGGATATGCCGACTCCGCGCGCCCCGTTTCCTCGCGATGGCCGACATAATTGATGCCGACGCAGATGATCTTGTCCGGTGCCGGAATGGGCGGCAAGAGCCTGACACTGTTGAGCGCAAAGCTCTTCGCGGAGTCGCCGGTTTCGCGTGCCAGCAGTTCAACTTTTCCGAGCACCGACCGCAGCGACGGATACTGCCTGCGAAACGAAGCGGATGGGACGACGATGCGGTCGCCCCGCACGACGCCGTAGCTCGGAGCGGCTCCGCTCATCGCAAACGTCGCGAGTTTCATAGGCGCGTACTCATCGTGCCGGCTTCGAAGGAAGCGCCGATCGGAGTAGTTTGTGCAACTTCGTTTAAGCCCGGCGAGCGCTCAGGTGACGTCTGCGAGGCACCAAGAAGGTGCATCAATTCTTTTTCCACGAGTGCGACGTCCGCAGGATCAAAGGCCGCCGCAACGACGCGATCGGGACGAATGACGAGGATAAGTTTGGACGCTTTACCGAGTTCCCGTGCGAACTCGCCGCGAATGTCGCCAGCCTCGATACGCCCGGCCATGGCAGAGGGGGTCCGTTCGCCAGGCAGTACGAGAACGAATCGCGCCTTGAGAGCATCCCACAGCGCGGACCTCGCAATTGGAAAGCGCCGGCTTGCGTCGCGATCAAAGGCGACTACCGAAAACCCCTCGCCTGCAATTCGATCGAAGCGTTGCAGCGTACCGTCCTCAACAGGCAACATTGGGTTCGGCACAAGGGTGCCGACGGGCCGGACTGCGGCGCGGCCGCCGAGCAGAAAACCGGCTTGGAAGCGCGCCTCCGGTTTAAACCGCATCTCGGCAACGTAATTACGCAGGCCGGGAATATAGGACACGCTTTGTAACAGGGTCGCCCTTAGGAATTGCGGTATGACCCCGCGACTCATAACGACGCGGCCCATCAGCTCTGACATACGCAGCATCGCACGGACGTGCGGCCTACGCTCTGCTTCATACGTGTCGAGAAGCGCCTGGTGCGCCGTGCCACGAGAAACGAGCGCCAGCTTCCATGCGAGGTTAAACGCATCCCTGATGCCAGAGTTCATCCCTTGGCCGGCGAAAGGCGGCATCAGGTGCGCAGCATCACCTGCAAGCATCATGCGTCCGCTGCGCCACCGCTTCGCAATGCGCGAATGGAAGCGATAGACGGCAATCCGGATGATGTCAGCGTCCCCGAGCTCGCGCCGACCCGACAGCAGCCGCTGTACGACCGACACGTGCTGATCTCGGCCGCCGTTTCACCGGGCAGCAGCATGAATTCGTAACGCATGCGGCTTCCCTTGCCGGGCACGACAACGTACGGACGAGGATCGCCGCAGAAGAAGCGTGAGTATCGAGCGTCATCTGGCGAATTGATTGTGTCGACAATCAGCCAGGGCTGCGCGTGGCTGGAACCGTCGAGCGTAACACCGATCTGACTGCGAACCGTGGAGTTGGCACCGTCGCAACCCACGACGTACCGTGCCGAAATGGAGGACTCCCCACTCGAGCCAGACACCTCCAGGAGCACGTCCTCGCCCCGGTCGACCGCGCTGAGCGCAGCTCCGTTGAACAGCAGCGTCGTCTGCGCAGAGTCTTTGGCCCGCCGTGCCAGCAATGAGACCAGTTCGGGCTGAGAAAACCCGCTTCGGCAAGGGTATCCGAAGCGCGTCGCATTCGCGCTCACTTCAGCCAGCTTTCGGCCATCGCCGGTGTAGAAGCGAGTTCCGTATCCGTACAGCAACAAAGGCCGGATCGCTTCCAACACACCGACCGTCGCAAATGCGCGCAGGGACTCGTCGTCAAGCGTGACCGCGCGCGGCTGTACGACCGTCTCCGCTTCCTGCTCGATGACCGCGGTGCGAACGCCTTGCGCGGCCAAGAAAAGCGCAAGCGACAACCCTGTCGGTCCCGCACCAACGATTGCGACGTCGCAAGAATGTTCCACCATTAGTTGCGTAAGAGTTCCGCATCAATGTAACCAGTTGAACCGTAAATCGTGACGTGCTCGCGAACTTCCGCAATCAGCTCATCGGCCGTTCTTGTGAGATCAACTTTCTTTAGGTACGTCTGTTTAGCCGGAAGGCCGGTTGCCCAATACAGTTCGCACCGATTGTCGTCGGGGTCAAAGAAATATATTCCGACTGCGTTGCCGTGCGACACGACACGATCGAAGCGGACGCCCGCGGCGACTAGCCGACCGTAGAACGCAATGACGTCGTCGAGACTTGCGCAGCGAAAGCTCACTTGTTGCAACAAGCGAACGTTCCGTGCCGCTGTGCGGCCTCGACACACGAGGAACTCGTGATGCTCGACATCGGGCCGAGAAGAAAGAAAGTACATACCGCTTTGGGCGTCTGCGTCAGTTAGGGTCAGTCCGAGGAGATCTTGGTAAAACGCCAGAGAGCGCACAACGTCCTCAACAAATATGCCGACGTGGCCCAAGGACGAAATCTTTGGCTGAAGGTTTGCGTTCTGCTGAACAGAACCTGAATCGGGCATGGAACTATCGTTCGGCCGCCAACAGTACAGGAACCTAGGCTCGTGGTTCTTTAGAGCAGAACTTTAGTGCCATTGCAACCGAGTTATCCAATCGAATCTGTCGACAGAGCGTTAACCCTGCTGTCGCTCTTTAAGAACCGGCATGCGATCAAACTCGTCGAAGCAGCCGAAACGCTAGGCGTTGCCAAATCGACCGCTCATCGTTTGCTCGCAATGCTGCAGATGCACGGCTTCGTCGAGCAAGATGTCCTCACGCGCGTGTATCACGTGGGGCGCGGCTTGATCGAGATCGGGCTTGCCGCAGGAGGCGGACTCGACGTCCGTCCCATCTTGCGGCCGCATCTCGAGGCCCTAGTTTCCGAGGTCGACGAAACAGCTCATCTCGTCACCTTGCGCAGCAAAGAGATTTTGTTTCTCGACGGCGTTGAGTCGTCGAAGCCGCTGCGTGCGGCCGATCGTTCGGGAACGTCATTAGCCGCGCATACTACAGCTGGTGGTAAAGCATTGCTCGCTGAGATGAAGGACGACGCGCTCTTGAAGTTGTTTCCCGACGAGAGATTACTTCGTCCAACGGCGCACACGGTCCGGAATCGAAAAGCTCTCTTCGAGGAACTGCGCGAGATACGCAAGTCGGGGTACGCCACGAATAACCAAGGTAGCGAGCCGGATATTAGTGCATACAGCCGCGTCGTGGTAGGGCAAACTAAAACGGTGCGATTCGCCCTCGTCGTATCCGGGCCGACGAAACGTCTCTTGGCTGCTGGAATGCGCGACATCATTCCCGCGCTTTCGCGAGCGGCGAGCTCGGCGGGTGCCTCAATCTTATGACAAGACGCGCCCTCCGCGTTCCAGGTTACCGCATGAATGACACGCGCGTTATCTGCCTCTCTCTGCTTGCAGACAAGTTGCCGTGTGGCCGGCTGGAAAATCGCCGCGACACATCGGTTTACCTTGGCCGCTGAAGCTGAGACTCGCATCGGATCGATCTTCAAGACACGATTCACGGTGGGCGCCAGAAGCTGGCCCATCGCTCGAGCCACGGGAGTGCGCAGATCGACACGTAGACCATCCGGGCAATAACCGCGCCCACAAGAGAGCGTCTTATTGCATAGATGACGATGTGTTTACGGCCAGCATTTGCGCATTGTAACGCCTCAGCTATTACGATAATTGGACAAAACACCGACGTTCGAGGCGGCCCTAAGCAAGGGTGACGATTCCGCAGCCTGCCTGCTAACGGCCGCAAAGCTGCTAATTGTCAGTGACGGCGGGAGATTCCCCACTTTTGACGGTGTAAAATCCCCACCCCGAGATAGAAAGCGGCCTCCATCAGCCGGCAAGCTAGATGGAGGACCACCTCGATCATAAGGGGATTGTGGATGCAAATCAAGGTTCAAGCGGCGCAGGCGTGCCGCTTTCTCAGATCGCCCGCGAAATGAGCATCGACCGGGAGACGGCACGCAAGCTGCGTGATGCGGATTCGGAGCCGACCGTCACCGTACGGCGACGGCCGTCGAAGCTCGATCAACACGAAGCATACGTTCGCGATCGGCTAAGCGCGGGCGTGCCCGTCGCCCAGATCGCCCGCGACTTAACGCGTTTGGGAACGCCGGTCAGGTATGGCACGCTGCGCGATTTCGCTCGTAAAGTCCGACCGGAGAAGCCGCCGGCGGCCAATGAGATTCGGTTCGAAACGTCGCCCCGTAAACAAGCCCAATGCGACTGGTCGGACTTTGGCGCCGTCAACGATAACGGGTTGACCGTACCGCTGCACGTCTTTGTCATGGTCTTGAGGTGGTCGCGCAAAACGTTCGCGAAGTTTGCGACGCAAATGGACGAGCTGACGTTGCAAATGCATGCCGCCGCATTCAGGTTCTTCGGCGGCGTTCCGCAGCACGTGCTCTACGACAACATGCGCACGGTTACCGTTGGTCGAGATGGCAATAACGCTCCATCCTGCAACGCGAGTTCGCCGACTTCTCTGCGTTGTACGGATTCCGCGTGCGCTGCGCGCAGCCATATCGTGCCAAGACCAAAGGCAAGGTCGAGCGGATGATCCGATTCATCGAGACCTCGTTTCTTCCTGGATGCGAGCTCACCGGCCTCGATGACGCCCAGCGCCAGCTCGAGGCATGGCTGAGCGAAGCCAACGCCCGCGTTCACCGTACGCACGGTGAAGTCGTCGACGATCGCTTCGCTCGGGAAGCGCCATTGCTGACTTCATTACCACCCTACCTGCGAATCGTCGAGCGTACAGCGACGCGCATCGTCTCCGTTGAAGGCACCATAGAGTACCGCGCCAATCGCTATGAGCTTCCGGCCGGTTTCCGCGGTCGTTCGTTACTCGTCCGCGACGACGGTCGCGTGCTGCGCGTATTCGCAGGAAGTGAGCTTATTTATAGTCACGAGCTCGTTGCCGGCAAGGGCCGTGTCGTGCGGCAAGAACGGCGTCATACCTCCCGTGAGCTGGTCAACTCCGTTGAGGTCGCGCAACGCTCGCTCGACGAATACGACGAGGTGAGCGCATGAGTCAACTCGTTTATGAACGCATGCGCGATTCGCTCGAACATCTAAACATGCAACGCGCAAAGGAATGCGTCGACGTGCTTCTGCATCGAGTCGGCTCGGGTGAAATCAATGCTGTTGAAATGCTGGACCAGCTGCTCACCTCCGAACTGCAAGTCCGTCGAGAACGAAGCATCGCGATGCGCCTGAAGCTTGCTGGGCTACCTGCGGTAAAGACGATCGAGCAATTCGACTTCACGTTTCAGCCATCGCTCGACGAACAACAGATTCGTGACTTGCACACGCTGCGTTTCGTCAATCAGGGGCACAACCTGATCTTTCTGGGGCCACCGGGATGCGGCAAGACCCACCTAAGCACGAGCTTAGGACACGCCGCAATCACCGCAGGCGAACTTGTGCACTTCACGACAGCTCGCGACCTCTTTACCAAACTCGAAGCAGCGCGGAAGTCACCGACGTTTTTCCGTCGTCTCGCCGTGAATCGGGCAAAGTTGTTGATCATTGACGAGATCGGCTACGAACCACCTGACCATGTTGCCGCAACGCATTTCTTTCGACTCGTCTGCGATACGAACGCGGCTCAATCATCTTGACGAGCAACAAGCGCTTCAGCGAGTGGGGCGCGTTGCTTGGCGACGACACCCTTGCTACGGCCATTCTCGATCGACTACTTCACCACGCGACGACAATTAGCATCAACGGACCGAGTTTCCGACTCAAGGACAAACGCCGCGCTGGCCTCGTCGGCTCGGTGCTCGCGAAGGGAACGAAGCGCTCCTAGCGGTAAGCCTCCCCGCGCGAGGTGGGGATTTCCACGCCGTCACTTCTGGAGATTTCTGGGCCGTCGCTGACACTAATATTAACGTGTCTGTATAAATAAGGTTATTGACATTCGATGAACATGATGCTCAATGACGAACGCGTCGTCGTGTTGCAGCCGGATTTCGTCACTGCCGCGACGCTCGTGCAGTCGGACCGGGCGCTGGACGAATATAGGCGAACGTCGCTAGTCTAGGGCCACGGCGCCTGGTCCATATGGTGCGCGGTAAAGGATCACACCGCACCAAACAACACCTTGGTAAGTTGTGGCCGCGTCGGTTAATCGGAGCACCAGCCGGATCATCGCTTGTAAGCTAGGCGGAGATCGGGAGGCCAATGTGTTGACGCTAGATGATGCGAGCCGTCACGGTGCAGAGCCAGCACGCATTCAGCCCAATTCTTCGAGCGCGCATCTTCGGAAGCCAACGGGCTTGAATGGCGCGCGACGATGGCGGAGTTCGCGGACCTTACTGCGAGTCGCCGATCGTATGCGCGCGACATTATGTTCGTAACAATTGAGACCGCTGAGTATCTATGGCATCGACAATCACAATGTTCGACCGTCAGTGCCGTCCTTGAATCGTTCTAGCGCGGTTAGAAGGAGCGTTGACCCTCGAGCATATCGCCGCACGTATCGGCTCACGGCAGATTATCTTAACGATTCAACTCGCGCACGCGGCTCGTTCGCTTGGCCGTTGCAGCACGGACATGAGGATGGCGCAAGCGCGTCGTGTTCCAACAAACGGAGCTGCCCATCGCCGGCATGGCAACTGCGTTTATATCGTTCCGGACAAAGCTAAGTGATCGTTACCGCAGCAACGCCAGTGTTTAATCGACAACTTGAAGCCAAGGTTCAATGGTAGCCGTACGCACACCTAACTTGTGAAGCGGGTCATCAGCAGCGATTCGGCGAGCTTCGTCGATACTCTCGACTCGCAACACGTAAAACCCGTTACCCGTATTCTCCCCGTGTTCCGTGAAAAATGGTCCTGAAATTGGGAGCACGCCGCGCGCCTTCAATATCCCCATGTATTGCAGATGCTCCTTAAGGTGTTCGTTGATCTCCGCTAGGCTCGAAGCGACAAGACGGCTGAACACATGGAATTGAACGTAATGGTGTTCCGCAATATCCTTAGGTAGACTAATCGATTTCGACGCGGCGTTAACGGGCATGTGATCTCCTTAATGTGGGTTTGCGTGTGATCTCCGGCCTAGATCGTGGCAACATCGCACGCGCGACCGGATTGTTGTCAGTAGTTATTGGCCGATTGCGACAGGGCCTGAGGGCTTTCGTGGCTTTCTCATTTGTTAGCACGAGCGGCGCACATAAACGACAAACGAGGCCGATCGCAAGCATAGCATCTGCGTATGCGAGAACCACTGCCTGCGCATTGATCTGTAACGCTAGCGCTTGAACTGGCCCACTTCTCGCGAGAAAATGTTGAGTTGACGGCGCAGCAAGGGTGGCGCTCGAACGGAGACTCTCCGAGTGAAAAGACCACCGATCGATGAAAACATCAAGCAACGCTATGGAAACTGCGCCGCCTAACTGCGTCGAAAGATTGATGAATGCCGCGGCAATCGGGCCTTCCTCCGGCGTGGTCGCACCAACGGCGATTGACAACGGCACAAAGAGCATGGCTGATCCGATGCCGGTCATCAACGATGCCAAGAAGAAACGCCAAACTCCGGCCTCGATGGCACTGGTTCCGGACACGCTCGGCACCAGGCACCGATAACAAGCAACTGATGAAACCCGAGTGATTGGTTGAACATCGTGTGCTCGCACTGCGTCACTTGCCACTGGAGATAGACCGATTCATAGTTGTAAAGCGCGACAGCAACCCGTCGCATTGTGCGGATATGCCGTGGACCGTTTGTCATGACGCCTAGCGAACGTCCGTGATCGCGGACAGGGTCACGGAAGTAGCAACGTCTTCCGCAAAGTCTACCTCAACGATGAACACGGGGCGTTGTTCGAGCACCTCAGCAGCATTTGCGTCAGGGCGGTCTATCGATGAGCACGCCGTCGTCACATGCGAGAAGTGCTCCATTCCGGTGGTCTTTACGGCCGCCGCTAGCCCTCCGCCATCTTCATCTTCAGCATGTTCTTTCCTCACAAGACTCAACCAAGGCACGTCGACCGGAGCGTTCCGCCGCTGTTCGCCGGGCGGGCGGAACCTCAACTAAGACTCGTTCTTTAGGGTTCCCGGCGGCATAAACGCTGCATGCTGCTGAAGAGCTACAATCTGCGCATCAGCGTAATTGGCCTTCATCAGCGGGAAACTATTGATCATCTCCTTCAGGTGTTCCGAGGAGTCTGCTTCAAAAAGAATCGCACCGCCATGAGTGCGTGGAACCTGAGCCCATACTTGGCGAAGTCCTCCATTCGCATAGAGAACGCGTACTTGTGCCTCTTCCTCTAGCTCTTTGTCCACGAAGTCGGAAGGCATTCCCATCGTCGCAAATTTGATCTTCGGCGAGAAAATGACGAGATATTGCGTAGTACACGTTCTCCTTGGCGTGTGGGAGAAGGCAACGGTTCTCAATAACATTTGTCCACTCATGATTATCGAGAACCGTTGCGGCTGGCGAGCAGAAATCATCGCGATGCGCTACGCAGTCTTGCAGAATTACTGGCGCGTCGGTTTCGTGCGAAGCGAGCTTCTCATGATCTGTGGTCATGCTTCCGCGAAAAGCCGTCACCGTCTGCTAAAGGGTTAGATCGAGAACGGTTTTTCCCGGTCCATGTCCGGTCTTTGTGCGTTCGACGGCGGCCGGGAGATTGGATCGAGTGGTCACTTCGGCAACCGTCGACTTTAAGGTTCCAGCTGCGACGGCGACAGCAATGGTCTCGAGTCGTTCCGGATCCGGATGCATTTGCACGCCGATCGCGCGACGCCCGCCTGGGCCGGTCGATGAAAGCGTCGGGTCCGGCGTACTTACGATAATACCGTTCGAAAGGAGCACCGCCCATGAGCGGTCGACAATGTCGCCGCCCACCAAATCGAGAACAATATTGACTTCGCTCGTCGTGTCTTCAAATCGCTTGGTCTTATAGTCGATAACTTGGTCCGCCCCGAGACCGAGCACGTAGTCGCGGTCCGTCCCCGACGCGGTTCCAATAACCATCGCTCCCGCCGCCTTTGCGAATTGGACGGCAAAACCGCCGACGCCGCCAGCGGCGCCGTGAATAGGGATCTTCTGATCGGCGCGCGGGCCGCCGCCGGCCTCGAGCGCCTGCCAAGCCGTAAGCGCCGCGACAGGTAACGCCGCAGCATCGACATCTGATACTCCGGCTGGAATCGCGGAAAGCTTCCTTTCGTCGATTGCGACGAAATCTGCGTAGGCCCCCATGTCGCCAAGCGGCGCGACGACCCGATCCCCTAGCGCGAACTTCGACGCGTGTATTCCCCCCGCGACAACGACACCGGCAATCTCAAAGCCCAATGTCGCGGGAAAGTCGAGCGGACGAACTTTCTGGAGTAAGCCGTCGCGGATCTTCCAATCGAGCCCGTTCACCCCAGCGGCCATGACATGCACGAGTACCTGCGCTTCTCCGTATGGCGGGATCGCGACCTCATCGAGCGTGAGCGTTTCCGGGCCCCCGTATCCGTGTATGCGATTCGCTTCGGAACGCGAGAAGATTGCGCCGTCCTTCAGACCACTACTGTTCGTTTGCATTTGATTTATTTTACTCAGTCCTTCGGTGCCGTTGGGCGGAAGCTGCTTCATAACGGCGGGATGTGTTAGTTGCGTCGGAACATGTTTGAGGCATCGTACTTCGTCTTGACTGCTCTTAGTCGCATATTGCCCAGACGTAAACGCGTGCGGACTTGCGAAACTGCTTATAAAAATGCCCGGCCGTTAAAGAAGGCTCCGACGCGCCGATCACTCGAGAGAACTTTTGCCGCAAGTTTGCGTCAGTAGATTATAGCTACGAGAATGGCGCTACAGTTGGACATAGCACTGATTCTGCTATGCGGAGACCGACAAGTAACGTGATCTACGAAACATATGTGGCATATCTACTGCCGTTGCAGCTTCGATGTTGTACTGCGTCGCGCGGTTTCATACGATGACTATTATACAGCGTTTAGCGAGGGCAATGATCCGCGCAATCCGTTAGCCAGCGATGCACACGATCCGGCTAGCGGACAAACCGCTATACATTCCGTATTACAAGCCATCACCGGTTCGGCGGTTTATCATTACGTTGCTATGGGCTAGCACGCCGTCGACAAAGACGTCCGCCTCGCGCGGTAAGTGCAGCGCGGCGTAGTATGTTCCACGCTGCGCCTCAAAATCAGCCGGCAGGTCCTCGTCCGGGTTTCGGTAGCGATCGGCGCCCACGACCCAGATTTCCTTGCAGCGCAGCTGCTCGCGCAATGCTTCGAGCACGCAGATTTCGTACGTAATGCGATTGACGCGTAGGCACCCGTTCCCATCATCATCGACGACGGCGTCCCGCCAAAGGCCGCGTACGAAATCGAGCGGGACGTCCTCGCCGGTCGGATAGAAGTTGCACTTGACGTCGGCGTAGCGAATGAGAAGTTCCAGCGCGTGGATCACGGGCCGGTGCGCTTCGTTGTTCGAGCGGAATTCGAGCGTCTGGAGCAACTGCGGGACCATCTTTCGGTAATGGAATTTGTACGAGTTCCGGATGGAAGCGCGCAGCGTCGTGCGGTAACTCGGTCCGGTCGCTCTCCACTCTTTGACCAGCGCCCGCAGCGTTGGCTCGTTGACGATAGGGAAGATGACGTCGCGAACGATGCCGTCGGGATGCGCGAGGGCGGCATCGGCGACGTGAAAGAGGAGGCTCTGCTTACCGCTGACTCGTTTGAGATCCTCAAGCAGCTCGTGCTCGACGCGTCGCTCGGCGCGGGCGTTAATGGCCTAGCGGCAACGTTGCGGACGAACCGACGATGCCCATATCGACCTCAATATCGTCGTCGCGCTTTCTGCACGGCTGTTAGACAGCTAGAGTTTGCCCGAAGGATTTCTTACAAGCCCTCCCATTCAACCGGCGTGTAAAGACGTCTCAAAACGGGGTCAGTTTTCGGACATGTGGCTTGAGGTTTTTACGGACGCTATTGAGAGTCATCAATGGAATGGACCCGCGAACGCTTGTTCGGAGCTGGCAACTGGTCACCAAGTATCTTCTCGAACACCGTTTCCGACGAGTGCAGGGCTTCGACCGGTAGGGTAATTCGGGCGCGACGTTGGTCGATCGGTCGTGCCGCGATGCGCCACGTCCGTGGCGAAACCCCGTGTGCGTGACGGAAGGCTCGTGCAAAATACGCGGGATCTTCGTATCCGCATGCAAACGAGATTTCGGAAATCGGTCGGTCCGTCCGCTCGAGTGTTACGCGTGCGCGCGCCATTCGCATGTCCGTAATCCAGCGTCCGACAGAACGGCCGGTGTGCGCGCGAAGTAGATCGTTCAAGTAATTTGCGGTGTACCCGACATCGCGGGCCAAGCGATCGAGCATAAGGGGCTCCGCCAGCCGAGGCCACAGCGATTCAAGGAAGGCGCTCACGGTGTCATGCTTCGATTGTCGCTGCCACAGCAATGGTGCAGCCATCGATTTCAAGTGCGCTAAATCCGCGGCACAGAAGCCGTCGGCAGCGATGCGGTGAGCTGAGTCGCGCATCAAGTCATGCCAAAAGCGCGCATCGGCGCCCGCGAGCTTACGCTCGAAGAATGGTAAGAACGCGCGCTGGTCCCGGGGAGTTATCGCAGTGTCTGCGACCGTGAGAACATACGCTTCCCGATTGTCGCTAAGAACGCAGGTGAACTCTCCGGCCGGCGCGGCGATCAAGGTATTTGGTCGCAGAACGCCCGCGTGACCGCTCGTTCGATAAAATCCCTCGCCGCGCGCGATGAACACCAACGCATCGTGCCCGGCAACGAACGAGGTTCGCGTCTTTCCGCCCGCACTTCGAATCCGTTCCACTACCGTCGCAGCCGCTAAAACATTCGGCTCTAAGACAACTATTCGCTCCACGCTTGACAATGGGGCCCACCTTACTTCAGCCTGCTACTCGAAGTCGACGAATCCGTATCTAGTCCAACTTTTGTGGTATCTCCAGCGCTACCATCTGGGAATGCGAGCACCGAAAGCGTTAGTTTGACCAGAATTGATTCCTCTGCACTTAAGGCCCTCAAGCAGGACATCAAAGGGTCAGTCGTCCTTCCCGATGCAGCGCATTACGACGAGTTGCGCAGGCCTTGGCTCGAGGTGCTCGAGCAACACCCTGCGATGATCGTTGAGGCGGACTGTGCGGAAGATGTTGTTGCTTCCGTCAATTTTGCCCGCGATCATGGACTTTCGCTAGGCGTCATGGCTACCGGCCACGGCATAGCCGCACCTTGCAACGGGTTGCTGTTGCGCTTTACGAAGATGAATGGGATCGTCGTCGACACGGCGCGGAACGTCGCAACTATTGGTCCGGGAGTCGTTTCGTCCGAGCTACTGAAAGCAACCGAAAGGCACGGCCTCGTGTATCCCGCTGGTCAAGCCGGAAACGTTGGGGTCGTCGGGTACGCCCTCGGCGGCGGCATTGGGTGGCTCGTGCGAAAACTTGGCGCCGCAGTCGACTATCTCGTTGGCGCCGACACTGTTTTGGCCGACGGATCCATCGTCCGCGCAGACGACGCGGCCCACCCGGATCTCTTTTGGGCCTTGCGAGGTGGTGGCGGCAATTTCGGGGTCGTTGTGTCTCTCGACATCGCACTCACCCCGTTGAAAAACGTCTTCGGTGGCGAACTTTACTACCCGCTCGAGCGCGCCGCAGAGCTCCTGCGTTTTTATAGAACCTGGTCTTCGCAGTTGTCGAATGAAACGAGCACCATATTTCGGGTTGTTGCCGTACCACCAGCTCCCACGTCTCCCAAGGAGCTCCGCGGGAAAACCGTGTGTATGATTGGCTTGGCACATGCTGATCCCGCTACTGCGGATACCGTGCTTGCGCCACTCGATCAATTGGGCGCGCCACTCTACCACGACATGAAGAAACGTTCGATCGCGAGCATGGCGGCCCTTGATCCTGCGTCGCACATGAAAAACGCCCCGGCATATGGCCAGGTCGAATATTTAAACGCACTCTCAGATGACGTCCTCGACGGACTCGCCGGCTTAGCCCACACGAAGATTCCGCCGCTTACGCAGTTCGAGATCCAACAGCTCGGTGGCGCGCTCCTAAATAAATCGTTCGAGGGTCGCGGCGCGTTTGAACCTTCATCTTCCTCCTATCTGCTCCATCTTGAATCGCCGGCGGTCAAAGCGTCCCTCACAGAGATCGCGGGCGCAACGACGGAGGCATTCGCCGCTCTCGGTGACGTGTATACCGGCGAGAAGTATTATAACTTTTTACGCGGTGACGAGCAGCCCAAGGTCGAGCGCGCTTTTGGCAACACGAAGTTCGCCCGCCTCCAGCAAATCAAGGCACAGTACGATCCAAACAACCTCTTCCACCTAAACCTCAACATCGCGCCGGCAAACGCATAACATAGACGACCACCTGGTCTTCGACGGCGCTAATCATGCCGCTCGCAGCGATCGAGCGTAGTTGAGCCCACATACAAAGGAAGAATCGAATTGGCAGAAACGATTGTGGTAGCCGGAGGTACCGGCAATCTTGGCGGCCGCATCGCGCGTGCATTGTCACACCGTGGAGCGAACGTTCTTGTCCTCAGCCGCAGTACTGATCCCGACGACAAACGCAAGGCGCTGGAAAGCCTAGGTATTAACGTCAGAACGGTCGACATGTCACGTGTAGCCGACGTCGCGAGCGCATGCGAAGGAGCCGCTTGCGTCGTGTCGGCGCTGCAAGGCGTGCGCGACGTCATCATCGACATGCAAACGGTCTTGTTGGACGGCGCGGTCGAGGCAGGCGTCAAGCGCTTTATTCCGTCAGACTTTTCCACCGATTTTCGATCGCTACCGCCGGGCGAGAACCGCAATTACGATCTCAGACGCGAGTTCCACGAGCGGCTTTATGCTGCGCCGATCGCGCCGACGTCAATTTACAA
>JAABUQ010004838.1_pt1 | contig 22367 bp, 20 predicted proteins | sample 5560001 | NCBI WGS metagenome assembly JAABUQ01 (sample SAMN10711888, study PRJNA513371) | rock metagenome | isolation source: Antarctica rocks | place: Antarctica: Victoria Land, Finger Mt nord | collected 2015-12-18 | reverse complement strand
CAAGGGAAAGCCAAACGCTGATCAGCACGCCGATCAGCCCAAGGGAAAGCCCAACGCTGATCAGCACGCCGATCAGCCCAAGGGAAAGCCCAACGCTGATCAGCACGCCGATCAGCCCAAGGGAAAGCCCAACGCTGACCAGTCTGCCGATCAGCCCAAGGGAAAGCCCAACGCTGATCAGCCCAAGGGAAAGCCCAACGCTGATCAGCACGCCGACCAGCCCAAGGGCAAGCCCAATGCTGACCAAGCTGCCAATCAGCCTAAGGGCAAGCCCAACGCTGACCAAGCTGTCGATCAGCCTAAGGGCAAGCAAAACGGCGACTCGAACCAGAAGCTTCAGCCTGGAAACAAAGTCGACACCTCGAATCAAGGCGGCAAGCCGAAGCCCACTTCCGGAAAAGGTGGAACTCCGCAGAAGCCGATGGCCGGTGGTGAGAAACCCGGCGATAAAGCGAGTCGTCAAGACGGGATGCCAAAGTCTCAAGGCAATGCGGGGCAGGAAAACGGTTCGAAATCGGGGTCGGAACAGCCCGAGGGTGAGCCGGGGGGGAAGCCTGGGAAGGAAGGCGGAAAGCTTCCGCAGCCAGGTCAGGGGGGTGAGCCGGGATCGAAGGCGGCGAAGGGGGCGACGGGGGAGGGGACGGGGGGCGATCGGCTCGATCGAGAAACGGGGGAGAAGACGGATTCGTCCAAACCCACAACCCCGAACAACGCGGAACCGCCGGCCAACCCAGGAGACTCCGTCGCGCCGGATTCGAAGCCGGGTGAGCTGAACCTCCGGACGCTTCGCGAGATGCTCAAGGATGACAAGGCCGCCGAGGAGCTCGTGAAGGCGACCGGGCGGTCTCGCGAGGAGCTGGAGCAGTTCGCCAAGAAGTTCGAGAAGCCCCCGGTTTCACCTTCCCGAGAGGGCCAGGAGATCGAGGTCAAGCCGGAGGCCGGCCACGAGCCGAAGCTCAAGCCCGATCGCAAGGTCGCGGGGCCGGGGGCGGGCTCGAAGTTCGATGGTCGCAGCACGCGCCAACCGGGAGCGGTCGTCCAAGACAAGGAGCGAAGCGCCTCCGAGGCGATCCGCTCCGAAGCGCCTCCTGAGATCCGGGCCCGGGTCGAGGCGTACAAGAGCAGCCTCTCGCGTTCCGAGAAATAAGGGTCGGCCCGCGGCGAAGAGGTTCGGTCCCCCCAGGAAACGGCTCCCCGACGATGCTCGCACCGCTCGCGCTGCCCCGGCGATACCTGACGCCGATCGACCCGCGGGACCTGCCGCACCACGTCACCGACGTGCTAATCATCGGCGGTGGCCTGGCGGGGCTGCGGGCGGCATTGGGGACGCCCGAGCCGCTTCGGGCGCTGGTCGTCACCAAGGACGAGGTGCGCGAGAGCAACAGCGCCTATGCCCAGGGCGGGATCGCCGGGGTGCTCGACCCGGAAGACCACTTCGACGACCACATCGCCGACACGCTCGCCGCGGGCAAGGGGCTCTGCGACGCGGAGGTTGTCGCGATGGTCGTGCGGGAGGCTCCGGAGCGTATCGCGGAACTGGTCCGCTGGGGGACCCACTTCGACCAGGCCAATGGTGCAGTCGCCCTGACGAGGGAAGGGGGGCACTCGCACGCGAGGATCGCCCACGCGCTGGGCGATGCGACCGGCCGGGAAGTCATGCGGGCGGTGATCGGGCAAGCGAAGGGCCGTCCCAACGTCCGCCTCTGGCAGAATTCGTATACCATCGACTTGCTGACTCAGAATGGCCGCTGCCGGGGCGCCCTGGTCTGGGACAAGACGCGCGGGCCGGCCCTGGTCTGGGCCCGCGCCACGCTGCTGGCCACTGGCGGGGCGGGCCAGCTTTATCGCGAGTCGACCAATCCGCCGATCGCAACCGGGGACGGCCACGCCCTGGCGTATCGGGCGGGGGCCGAGATGCGCGACATGGAGTTCATGCAGTTCCACCCGACGGTGCTCTACATCGCCGGCTCGTCGCGCCACCTCCTGACCGAGGCCCTCCGCGGTGAAGGGGCCATCCTCCGCGACCGCCACGGCGTCCGCTTCATGCCCCAGGCTCACCCCCTGGCCGAACTCGCCCCCAGGGATGACGTGTCGCGGGCCATCACCGCGCAGATGGCCAGGACGCAGCACCCCTGCGTTTACCTGGACCTCTCGCACCTGGACCCAACCTTCATCCAGGGCCGCTTCCCGGGGATCGCCGCCCTCTGCAAAGGCTTCGACCTCGACATCACACGCGACCCGATCCCGGTCCGCCCCGGCGCCCATTACTACATGGGCGGCGCGACGGTGAACCTCGACGGCCGGACGACCCTGCCGGGCCTCTGGGCGGCGGGCGAGGTCACCAGCTCCGGGCTCCACGGCGCCAACCGCCTCGCCTCCAACAGCCTCCTCGAAGGGCTCGTTTTTGGCGCTCGCGCCGCGGAGGACATCGCCGCGACGCTCGGCGACCCCGGCCCCTTGCGGCTGGATATCCCCCCGCTGGCCGCGACGCCCCGCCCCTCCACGGCCGGGATGCTCGACCTGGCCGACATCCGCGAGTCGCTCCGCGCGTTGATGTGGCGCCAGGTGGGGATCATCCGCGAGGTCGAAGGCTTGACCGAGGCCGCCGAACAGGTCGACTTCTGGTGCCGGTACGCCTTGAACCAGACCTTCGACGACCCCGCTGGCTGGACCCTCCAGAACATGCTCACCGTCGCCCGCCTGGCCATCGCCGCCGCCGCCGCCCGCGAGGAGTCCCGAGGGGTCCACACCCGCCGCGACTTTCCGCGGACTGACCCCGCCTGGGCCCGCCACATTCCCCTGTTGCGACCCTCGCTCCAAGAGGAAGCGGCTCCCAATGAGCCCGTCACCACCGAGACTCGGGCCTGAGCGAGCTGGCTCCGAGCCCGCGAACGCGCGATCGCGGTCGCTTTGCCCTTGACGGCAGAGCCCCTGGCGATACGATAGGCGTTTCGCCCCCGGGCATGTAGGGGTCCGGCACGCCCGGCGGCCGGACAGTTTCAATGAAGGTCAGGTAGCCCACGGACATGAACTGTTATCAGGCGAAGGCGGGGGAACTGACCCCGCAATGGTACGTGATCGACGCCAGCGACATGGTCGTCGGCAGGCTGGCCGCCCAGATCGCCCCGATCTTGATGGGCAAGCACCGGCCGACCTACACCGCTCACATCGACACCGGCGACTACGTCATCGTCACCAACGTCGACAAGGTCGTCTTCACCGGCAACAAGTGGCAGCAAAAATTCTATCAGCGCTATTCGGGCCACCCCGGCGGGCAGAAGGATGAGCAAGCCTGGAAGCTCTTCCAGCGCCGGCCGACTCGGATCCTCGAACTGGCCATCCAGCGCATGATGCCGAAGAACAAGATCGGCCGGCACATGCAGGCGAAGCTGAAGATGTACGTGGGCGGCCAGCACCCCCACCAGGCCCAGGCCCCGATCCCGCTGACCGCCATCCACGGTCGCCCCTCGGCCTCCGGCGCCATCCTCGCCCCGCCTCCTACACCGCCCAAGCCCAGGAACCGCGCCAACGGCAAACCCAAGGCCGATCTCGCCGTCATGCCCTCCGTCGAGGAAGTGACCCCACAACTCCCGGCGCCCGGCGAGGAATCGCCCACCCCGCCGGCACCCGCCCCCGAGGTCGAGGCCGTGGCCGAACCCGCGCCGGCCCCCGAATCGACGGAGTGAGCGTAGAACGACCGACCACGTGATTGAGACGCGCCCCGAGGGACCGAGATACCGATGGTCACGGCCGAAGCACAACCGTTCGTCTGGGGCACCGGCCGTCGCAAGACCGCCGTCGCCCGCGTCCGCATCCGCGAGGGGACCGGCAAGTTCCTCGTCAATAAGCTGGAAGTCGACGACTACTTCCTGGTCGAGAACCAGCGCCTTGACGTCCGCGCCCCCCTGGTCGCGACCGACATGGCCGGGCGCATCGATGTCTTCGTCAACGTCTGCGGCAGCGGCAAGAGCAGCCAGTCCGGCGCCGTCCTGCTGGGCCTCGCCCGCGCCTTGAAGGAGCACCGCGCCGACCTGGAACCCGCCCTCCGCGAAGGCGAGTTCCTCACCCGCGACCCCCGCATGGTCGAACGCAAGAAATACGGCCACAAGAAGGCCCGCAAGAGCTTCCAGTTTTCGAAGCGTTAAACGGATCGGAAGCGCCTCCGGGACTGCAAATGAGACCCGAGACCCACTCCGATCGAGGCCGCCCGCCTCGGTTGGATTGGAGTGGCCTTCGTCGTTTCGCCCTTGTCGGGTCGGGGTTTTTGGGCGGAATCAGATCCGCTTGCGGAAGCCCTGGTTGAAGGCGACGGCCAGAACGACGACGGTGCCCAGGACGAGGCCCTCGATCTGGGAGGGGTCGACGTCCTGGACGAGCAGGCCGGTCCCGTTGATGACGATCTGGATCAGGATCAGGCCCAGGACGGTGCCCCGGATCGAACCCACGCCGCCGGCCAGGCTGCAACCGCCAACAACGGCGGCGGTGATCGCGTACAGCTCGTAGGCGATGCCCATCCGGCTTTCCGCCAGTCCATTGCTGCCGGCGAACAGGATGCCGCCCAGGGCCGCCAGCATGCCCGAGATCGCATAAGCGGCCGTTTTCAGACGGCGGATCGACAGGCCGCTGAGCCTCGCGGCGTTCTCGTTCCCGCCCAGGGCATACAGGTGGCGGCCCAGGACTGTCGCGCCCAGGACGACGCTCATCACGACGGCGATGGTTGCGAAGATCGGGATGGTGTAGCGGTTGTCATTCCCCAGGCACCGGAATCTATCGGCATTGACGTTGATGGTCCGGTTGCCGCTGAGGATGATCGCCAGGCTGCGCAGGCCCGCCATTGTCGCCAAGGTGGCGATGAACGGCGGGAGCTGGAAGCGATTAATCATCGCCGCGTGCATCACGCCGATCGCCAGCCCTAACAGAAGAGACAGCGTGATCCCCGCGACGACCAGGCCGAGCGAGGGGTCGGCGGCCGATTTCGGGCCCTCGGATGCCGCGGATGCGAGTCCCCAGGTCACGACCGAAGCGACGACCACCCCGAGCAGCCATTTCAGGCGCCACAGCCCCAGGCACTCCCCCACGTGCACGGCCAGCGCCACCCCCGCGACCACCAGGCTGGCGCAGGACGCGGTCCCTTGCGAGATCTTCAAGGCGGGAGCGAAGGCCGCCAGACCGACCACCAGGACGGCGGGCAGGGCGCCGAAGGCTAGCCCCCGCCACCCGGCCACTTTCAAGCCCGCCACGAGGCAGAGCGCGGCGGCCGCGCCCGCGAGGGTCCTGGAGGCTTGCTCGCCGGCCTCCGGCAGGCCCGGCAGCCACTCCGTCATGAGCTTGGCGGCCACGACCGCCGAGAGCGCCACCACCGAGCCGATCGACAGGTCGATGCCCCCGGAGATGATGACCACCGCGGCCCCGATCGACAGGACGCCGAAGAGGGCCGTTTTGTTGAAGAGGTGCTTTAAGTTAAAGGCTCCGAAGAACGTGTGCTCATCCTGGATCACGTAGATCAGCCCGAGCGCTGCGCCGATGGCGACGATCAGCCCCCATTCCGGCGCGCGGAATCGCGAATACCAGGGGGGGCCGGAGGGCACGCGTTGGGGGGTCGGGTCGGTCATGACGACTTCAGGCCCTTGCTGGTCAGCCACGTCTTCATCTCATCAACGGTGATCACCTCCGATCCCAACGCCTTGACCGGGGAATCGGCCTTCGGCACAATCACGCGCACGCCAGTGTCCCGGGTCGACCCGTCGGGGAGGACCTCCTTGACGGTCTTCTCGTCCTTCTCGATGAGTGCCTTGAGCAGCTTGACGGCCTGGTATCCCATCTCGTAGGGATTCTGGCAGACGCTGACGTCGATGTTGCCCTTCTCCAGGTGGCCGACGGTCGCCTCGTCGAGGTCGAACGTCACCACGCTGACCTTCTTGCGGAGCTCGGCCGAGCCGCCGACTTCCTGGGCAATCGCCGGGGCGTTGTACGAGTACAGGCCGAGCAAGACGGCCGCGTCGGGCACCTTGGTGATCGCCGTCTGGACGTTGCTGCGCGCCTTGTTGAAGTCGGTGCCGTCCTCGAAGGACTGCGAGGGTTCGAGCTTGAACTTGGCCCCGGCGCCGGTGAGAAAGCCGTCGCGGCGGGAGCGGGCGTTGGCCGCGGCGAAGGTCCCGACGAAGGCCAGGACCTTGCCCCCCTCGGGGCGGACCAGGGCGGCGGCCTTACCGGCGACCTCGCCGGCCTTGGTGTTCTCGGTGCCGATGTAGCCGCTACGGAGGTCGGCGTGACTGGGCGAAACGTCGGAGTCAATGGTGACGACGATCTTGCCAGCCTTCTGAAGGTCGCGCATGGCGTCGGCGATACCAGGGGCGTCGGCCTCCAGGACCGAGACGGCGACCCCCTGGAGGCCGGGCAAGCTCATCGCATTCTTGAGCAGGTCGACCTGCCCCTGGACCTCGCCCTTGTTGAGCCGCAGCTTCACGTCGGCGCCGAGGGACTGGCCCGCGTCGTCCATCCCCTTCTCGACGGCCTTCCACCAGTCCGACGAGCCGTTGGAGATGAACAGCAGCTTGGGACCCTTGGGGGGCGACTTCGCCTCCGACCCTTTGCCGGTTCCCGGTTGCGAGGAGTTATCCGCCGTCCCGCCGCAACTGGCAAGCGTGATCGCGGACAAGAGGCCCAGCGCCGCCCGCAAGATCCTCGAACGAATCACGGCAAAGTCTCCCTGGTGGTGAAGCGGCTTGCGGCCACGCCCACGCCCACGCCCCTCGCGAACGGCCGAGGCATCGGTCTGTGGAGCGTGAACGCCCGGGCGGTCGACGTGGAACTCGCGAAATCCCGGGCGAGCGGACATCTTAATAGCGCCCGCTCGCCAAGGGAACGGGCCGGCAGGCGTCCTCGGAGTCTTTCCCCGCGAAGGACGCGTCGACCGCGTCATTCTTCGACGTTGGAGTCGCCCCCATCGCCAGCGTGGCCGTTGAGGGAGGGGGCCGCGGCGGAGGCTGACGCGCCTCGCGTGGCCATGACCCTGCGGGTAATCTCGGCGTACGTCTCGGGATTATCGCGTAGGTACTGCTTGGCGTTCTCGCGGCCCTGACCGAGCCGGGTGTCGCCGTAGTTGAACCACGAGCCCGACTTCTCGATGAGCTTGTCGGCCATCGCCAGGTCCATTAGGTCGCCCTCCCGGGAGATGCCGCCGTTGTACATCATGTCGAACTCGCAGACGCGGAAGGGCGGCGCGACCTTGTTCTTGACGACCTTGACCTTGATGCGCGAGCCAACGATGTCCTCCCCCTCCTTCACCGGCCCGATGCGCCGCACGTCGATCCGGCACGAGCTGTAGAACTTCAGGGCCCGGCCGCCGGGGGTGGTTTCCGGGCTGCCAAACATCACGCCGATCTTCTCGCGAATCTGGTTGATGAAGATCAGCACGACCTTCGACGCCGACACCGGCTGCGTCAGCTTGCGGAGCGCCTGGCTCATCAGTCTCGCCTGCACGCCGACGGAAGCGTCGCCGATCTCCCCCTCCAGCTCCGACCTCGGCACCAGGGCGGCGACCGAGTCGATGACCACGATGTCGACCGCGTTGGATTTCACCAGCATCTCGGCGATCTGCAACGCCTCCTCGGCGCTGCCGGGCTGGCTGACCAGCAACGACTCGATGTTCACGCCCAGCTTCTTGCACCACGAGGGGTCGAGCGCGTGCTCGGCGTCGATGAACGCCGCGGTGCCCCCCTCGCGCTGGGCGTTGGCCACGGCGTGCAAGGCGATCGTCGTCTTGCCGCTGGATTCCGGCCCGAACAACTCGATGATCCGCCCGCGAGGCAGGCCCTTGCCGCCCAGGGCCAAATCCAGCGAGAGCGCCCCGGTGGAGATCCCCTCCACCTCCATGTGGCTGCCCTCACCCATCTTCATGATCGCGCCGGCGCCGAACGCCTTCTCGATCTGCCCGAGCGCGTTGTTCAGCGCCTTCTCCTCGGCCGACGCCGACACCGACTTCGGTTCCCCGCCCGCCTGCTTCTTGGCCACGGCAGACCCCCTTCAAACCGACCCCGCAATCTACTGGACACAAGGACACTACTTTAGCACGTGGGCCTCGCTTAAGTCAAGGCGAAGCCTGGTCTTTTCCGCCCCCGAGTGGGGCCCTGGCAATGGGTGTGTACAGGGGTCCCTCGGGGTTCAGGGTCGAGGAATAGGTCACCACTTCGACCACGCGGAACGAGCCCGCCGACCAGAGGTGATAATGGCGGAGCAGGGCATCGAGCCCGGCGGGCGCCGGGGCCCCACGCCGGACCTGAAGGCGGCCGAGGGTGACGTGCGGGTGGAAGCGGGGGTCGTCCGGCGGGTAACCGGCGCGACCCACCGCCTCGACGACCGCGGCGCGCAAGGCCCCAAGCTCCTCGATATCCGGACCGGTCAGGCCGACCCAGGCGACCCGGGGGCGTTCGATGTCGGGGAAGACGCCGAGCCCTTCCAGCCTGAGGTCGAGCGGCCCGCGATCGGCGCAAGCTACGGCCACGGCGCGGCAGACGCGCCCAAGGTCCGCGTGGGGAACGTCGCCGAGGAAGGCCAGGGTGGCGTGGAAGCGGGTCGGGTCGACCCAGCGTGTCCCGGGCATCTCCGGGGCGATCAGCGACTGGAGGCGACCCAGCTTCGCGACACGGTCGTCGGGGATCGCCAACGCCAGGAAGGTGCGGGTGGTGTCGGCCATGGCCCGGATTCTCGACGGGGGAAATCGCCCTACTCTGACGGGGCGACCGCGGCAATTCAAGGGGAACTCGTAACCCCCCATTCCCCCATTGGGTCCGTTTCGCGCCTTGCGATCCTGCGTCCAGAGAGGGCAGTCGATGCCCTCGCGCCGACGCATCCCGCAAACTCGCCGCAAGGTTCCCAAGAGGTGGGTTTTGACCCAGGCCCTCATTGGGTTCGTTTGGCAAACACGTTTTGCTGGGTATTTGCTCCCGGATGGACCGTCGCGGGCCTCGAAAGAAAAGTTGTCGTCTTCCCCAAGCATCACGTCCCTCTCAAAGGTCCCAGTATCTCGTTGGCTTCGTTTCGCGCCCGCGTCGTTGCCAACCCAGGGAGGCGATTCGGCTCGTCATTGGGTTCGTTTCGCGCCGGGGCGACATTGCAACCGAGGGACAAAGTCGTGGGCGCCGTTGGGTTCGTTTCGCGCCGGGTCATGCCGGTCCAGGCGGGACCGGGTGTTTGCGGATCGCGCGGGAATCGCAAGGCGGTCGGTCCTGGCACCACCGGGCGCGTCAAGGGTCCGCGGACAAGATCGCGACGGGAAGGGGCGTTGGCGTAGATTTCGTTTAAAAACCACGCAGGGTGACGCTCACGCTACTGGCGATTCCAAGATCCCCTTCGGAGGACGACATCCCAATCTGGGGGTCCTCCGGCGAATATCCCGCCGGTTCTGCTCGTCAAGAGAGGGGGCTGGGGTGGGGGTTCGGCCCGACTTGGAACGGACGAGGCTTGAAATCGGGTTGGAAACCGGCGGGGCCATTGGACTTCCCTCGTGAGGAGTTGCCCGATGAAGCGACGAACCTGGTTGCGAACGGCCGCGGCGACATTCGGCGCGTCGCTCACGCTTTCGAATCGCCACTCACGTGCCGCCGACGAGCCAGAGCCCCCCGACGGGCCGGACGATGACTACAGTCCGTATCCGCCCGCCCATCCTCGCATCGTGCCCATTGCGGTCCTCGACGGCGGCGGCTTGAAGCTGCATGCGGTCGCCCTCAGCAGCGACGGCTCCCGCGTCGTCGCCACCCACGGGCTTAGAGTTAAAGCTTTCAGGGTCTGGGATGCCGCCGACGGGCGGGAGCGCGTCACTTCCCAGGACCTGGTCGGCCCCATCCAGGCCCTGGCCTTCACTCCCGATGGCGCACAGATCCTCACGGCGAGTTCGAAGGGATTCGCCGGACCGGGGGACGCGGGCGACCCGGCCACCATCGAAACCTGGGAGGCGTCCGCGAAACGCGGTCCCCAGGAATTTCGCAGTCCGCGGGGACGTGTCCTCGGTCTAGCCGCAACCCGAGAGGGCGCGGTCGTGGCCCTCGACTCGAACGACGTCGTCAAGTGCTGGGGGGTCGCTGAGGGGGCGGGGGCGTTCACCCTGGAAGGTCCCAAGAATTGTGTCCGGGGGGTTCGGTTCAATCCGGCTTCGGTGTCAGTGCCGATGGGCGACGCGCGGTTTCATTGGACATCTGCGCGGCAACGAAGGGCGTCGAGCATCCCGAGAACCATATTGTGCTGTGGGATGCGGACGCAGGGACGCGCCGCGTCCTGGACGCGAAGGTCGACGCGCTCCGGTCGGTCGCGATCAGCCCCGATGGTTCCAACGTCCTTATGGCTTCAACAAACCAAAAGATCAAGTCCTTCGAATTTGGTACCGGGTTGACGCGCTTTGACTTCTTCCCCGGTCCTAATCTTGGGGGCGAAGGGCCTTTCTTTCTCACATACAACCCCGACGGCACACGGTTCATTCTTGGGATGAAGGACGGTGGCCTGAGGATGTACGAGAGTAGGAAAGGGAAGTTCCAGATCGCGGATAAGACCCGCGGACCCAGGACATACATCCGCGCCGTGGCGTTCCTGGAGGATCGTCTGCGGGTCGTCTCCGGTGGCATCCTGGAAGTTGGCGTCGTCAAGTGGCCCAACGGGGCCAGGACCTGGAAGCACGAGCCGCTCTGGGTCTGGGACGTCATGCTCAAGCGATTCCCGGACGGTACGGAACAGTTCCGGCAGCCACGCTGAGAACTCCCCCTCAAGCCCGCCGGTCGTGGTTCGACCCTATCGCCACCTTTGCCGTCCGTTCGGTCGTGCGGCCCCCGCTTGCGGGCCGCCCTCCCGTCGGCTAGAGTCGACGCGAGCGGGTGAAGGCCCGCCGAAGGGGAGGTGAAGGTCATGCAAATCATCCCGGCCATCGACCTCCGCGGCGGGCGTTGTGTCCGCCTCCAGCAGGGGGATTACGGCCGGGAAACCGTCTTCGGCGACAACCCCGCGGCCGTCGCGAGGGGTTGGGCGGAGCAGAAGGCCGGGCGCATCCACCTGGTCGACCTCGACGGCGCCAAGGCCGGGAAGCCGGTCAACGTCGCGGCCGTCCGCGCCATCCTGGACGCGGTCGACGTGCCCTGCCAGCTCGGCGGCGGGGTGCGCGACGATGAGACGGTCGACGCCTGGCTGGACGCCGGGCTGGAACGGGTGATCGTCGGGACGCAGGCACTCAAGGACCCGGCCTGGTTCCGAAGGGTCGTGAAGCGGCACCCGAGGCGGATCGTCCTGGGGCTCGACGCCCGCGACGGCCTCGTGGCGACGGAAGGCTGGCTGGATGTCTCGACCGTCGAGGCGACCGCGCTGGCCGAGCAGTTTGACGACCTGCCCCTGGGGGGGGTCGTGTATACCGACATCCGCAAGGACGGGATGCTCCAGGGGCCGAACTTCGCGGCCACCGAGGCCCTGGCCCGGAGGCTGAAAACCCCGGTGATCGCCTCCGGGGGCGTCGGTTCGTTGGCTGACCTCGCGCGCCTGGCGGCCTTGCCGATCGCGGCTTGCATCGTCGGGCGTGCCTTGTACGACGGGCGTTTCCGGCTCGACGAGGCCCGGGAACAGGCCGGCGACCGCTTCTCGGCTCCCTAGCGGGCCTTCGTCGACCCGCACCACATCGGGGGCCCCGGCCCTGCCGGCCTTTGGGCGGAATCTTCGAACCCGAATCGAATCCTTCGGGGGAGGTGAGATGCCAATGGCCACGATCGCCTATCACATCAGCGACATCCGCAACATTGCCCTGGCCGGTCACGGGGCGTCGGCCAAGACGAGCCTCGTCGATGCCCTGATGTTCTCCGCGGGCGCCACCGACCGGCGCGGCTCGGTCGACGACGGCACCAGCCTCTCCGACGTCGAGGACGAGGAGAAGCGCCGCCACTTCACCATCGACTGCCACCTGCTGCACCTCGAATGGAAGGGCAAGCAGGTCCACCTGATCGACTCCCCGGGCTACCCCGACTTCATCGGCAACGCCCTCAGCGCCCTGGCGGCGGTCGAGAACGTCCTGATTACCGTCTCGGCCCCCACCGGCATCGAGGTCAACACCCGGCGCATCTTTCAAGAGGCGGGCAAGCTCGGCCTCGGCCGCTTCATCGCCCTGACCAAGATGGACGCCGACAACGTCGACTACCTCGCGGACCTCAACGCCCTGCGCGAGACCTTCGGCACCCACTGCGTTCCCTTCAACCTCCCGGTCGGTCAGGGCCCGACCTTCCGCGGAATCCTCGACGCCATCGACCCGCCCGCCGACCTCCCGGAAGGGTGCCCGATGCACCCGGCCGAAGCCTACACGATGGTCGTCGAGCAGATCGTCGAGGTCGACGAGGGCCTCATGGCCCGCTACCTCGACGGCGAAACCATCCCCGCCGACGAGCTGCGCTCCGCGGCCTGCAAGGCCATCGGCGCCGGCAAGCTCGTGCCGGTCGTCTGCGTCTCAGCGCGAAAGGACGTGGGGCTGAGGGAGCTGCTGGACCTCGTCTCGACCTGCGGACTGAGCCCTGCGGAGGTCCACCGCTTCGGCAACCGCTCCGAAGGGGCCGACGAGGAGATCGAGCCGGCTGAGGACGGGGAGCTTGTCGCCCAGGTCTTCAAGACCGCCATCGACCCCTTCATGGGCAAGATGAGCTACCTGCGGATCGTTTCCGGCCGCATGGCGCACGACACCACCCTGGTCAACCTGCGCAGCGGCAAGACCGGCAAGCCCGGCCACATCTACCGCCTGCAAGGCAAGGCACAGGAGGAGGTCAAGGAGGCGATCGCGGGCGACCTGGTCGCGGTTCCGAAGTTCGACGACCTGCACATCTCCGACACCGTCACCGCCGCCAACGGCTCCGGCTCGCACGAGCCGCACCTGGTGCTCAAGCCGATCAAGTTCCCCACCCCGATGGTCCCCCGCGCCGTCGAGCCCAAGACGCGCGAGGACGAGCCCAAGATCTCCGTCGGTCTGTCGAAGATCGCCGACGAGGACCCGACCTTCACCTTCCGCCGCGACTCGCAGACGCACGAGCTGGTCATCTCGGGCATGAGCGAGCTGCACCTGGACATCATCCAGAACCGGCTCAAGACGCGCTACAAGCTCGACGTGAACACCCATGTCCCGCACGTCCCCTACCTGGAAACGATCGGCGGCAACGCCGAGGCTCACCACCGCCACAAGAAGCAGACCGGCGGTCGCGGCCAGTTCGCCGACGTGCAATTGCGCGTGCGCCCCAGAGGACGCGGCGAGGGCTTCTCGTTCGTCGATGCGGTCAAAGGCGGGGTGATCCCCAACCAGTTCATCCCGGCGGTCGAGAAAGGGGTGCGTGAGCAGATCGAGAAGGGGGTCGTTTCCGGCAACTCCATCGTCGATGTCGAGGTGGAAGTCTTCTTCGGCTCACACCACGCCGTCGACAGCTCCGAGCAAGCATTCAAGACCGCCGGCGCCTCCGCCTTCCGCAAGGCGTTCGAGTCCGCCCGCCCGCTCCTGCTGGAGCCGATCGTCAAGCTGGAAGTGACCTTCCCCGCCTCGAAGTTCGGCGACGTCTCCTCCGACCTATCCACCCGTCGCGGCCACATCACCGGCATGGACACGCAGTCGAGCGGCCTCCAGGTCATCCAGGCGACGGTGCCCCTCAGCGAGGTCTTGCGCTATGCGACCGACCTCAAGAGCATGACCGGCGGCCAGGGCACCTTCACGATGGAGTTCCAGTCCTACGAGCCCGTCCCCCCCAACGTACAGCAGCAGGTCGTCGACCGCTGGCACAAGACCCGCGCCCACCCCGACGAGGACTGATCGCGGCGGATTCGCGGGGGGACGGTCCCGGAGCACCATCGGACCGCCCCCCCGCCCGCAACGGGATGACGGACAATCGCCTAATAATTGGCCGCTCGCCAAAATAGATTGGCTTTGGTGAACAACCGTCCAGAAACGGGAGGTTGTTCAGCGCGCGGGGAGGTTGTTCATCAAGATAGGATGTTAAACAATGATGGAGCAATAATGGAATGCGATCCGTCGCTCGACCTTGGAATTCGCCCCCTGTGTGACCTTGTGTTCAATGGCAGACAGCCGTACCCTTTCCTTGTCGGGAATTAGGTAAAGTCGAGCCACCCGAAAGTCGATCTGCTCCGGGGTCACCCATCCCTAGGAGTTCGGAGAATGGGCCTTGATATCTTGCCAGCGTCCATCCGAGATACTTGGGAAATCCACGAACGGCGTCACGCTTGCGCTGTTCTCGCGGCCGATTTCCCCAATGAATTAAAGGACTTGATCGAAGTCCTCTCGGATTTTCGGCTACCTAGGAGTTTCATTCTCGCCAAAGGAGGCAACAAATCAACGATTGCCAGGGGGATCAATGGGAGTTTCGCCCGGCTGCAATGGATCGAAAAGAAATTTAATGTAAGGATCAAAATTGATGAACATGAGCATTACACTCCTACTCATAAAATTGACTACTTCAAGAATGGGATCGCCGTCGAGACTGAATGGAACAACAAAGATCCATTCTATGACCGCGACCTGAACAATTTTCGCCTCCTGTTCGAGATTCACGCCGTCAAGGTCGGCATCATCATCACCCGCGCTTCGGAATTGCAGCAACTTTTCAATCAACTCGGCAAAGGGAAGTCTTATGGACAGAACACGACCCACATGGGCAAGTTGATGCCAAAGGTCGAGAGTAACAGCGGGGGAGGATGCCCGCTCTTGCTCTTTGGGATCACGAAGAAACACTACGTTGACGATCAGGTGAATCCTGCACTGATCCCCTATCCGAGCGACGAAGATGAGAGCGAGGATGAGGATGATTGATTTCGCGAGGGATACGCCCGAGAAATTCCCGACGATCCTCGCGGACCCGCCGTGGCGGTTTCAGAACCGGACGGGCAAGATGGCCCCTGAACATCGGAGACTCCATCGCTATCAGACGATGACGTTCGCGGAGATCGGGGCATTGCCGATCGCCAGCCTCGCCGCCGACAATGCCCATCTCTACCTCTGGGTTCCAAATGCCTTGCTACCGGAGGGCCTAGAAATCATGCATAAATGGGGTTTCAAGTATAAGACTAACGTGATTTGGTACAAGACCCGCAAGGATGGGGGGCCGGACGGGCGAGGGGTCGGATTCTACTTCCGCAACGTGACCGAAATGCTCCTGATGGGCATTCGGGGCCATATGCGGACACTAGCGCCCGGCCGTCGCCAAGTGAACCTAATCCCGGTGATGAAGCAGAAGCATTCCCGCAAACCAGACCATTTCTATGACTTGATCGAACGTTGCAGCCCCGGCCCTCATCTGGAGTTATTCGCCCGCTACCGTCGCGATGGATGGGAACAATGGGGAGATCAGCTAGGCAAACTCCCCGATGATTTCCCGTTATTCGAGTCGGTTGGCGGTGTACCTGTGTTACCGCACGTCCCTACATCCACGCCAATGCTTCCATCTCTTCGTCATCCGACGCGGTAGGGGTGGCCGTCCGGCAAGCGATGATCTCAATGGGCGTAGTCTAATCCGCCCCCCGATGCACCTATCCACGCCCAACGCCCCGACCCATCCGGCCGGGGCGTTTCCGTTGGCATCGGGTTGACTTCGCGGGGGCCGTCCCGACTATTTGGCCGGGGTTAATCCGTCGCCCAACCGGGGGTTATTCATCACGGTGGGTTTTTCATCAAGGGTTATTCATCAAGTCGAGGTTGTTCAGCAAAGCCAAGTAGATTGCCCGGTTGCTATTTCGGGCGTATGGTGTAGTTTCACTCGCCGTGAAACGTCACTCGCTTGATCGAGAGGCCATCCATCTGCTGATCGGTGATCTTTTGGGCGATCGGGTAACAGGCACCGTCCAACTCCGCCCCCCGGAGGACGTAGCCGCCCGATTGAGAGAAGCCCGTCATCGCCGGAGGTCGGGAGATCCAGTTCCTTCAACCCCGCCCGGATGGTGGCCCGTGCGAGTCCGGTGGTCTCGGCGACTCGGATGATCCCGCCCCTGCCGAGCGATCGGGCCTCCACGGCGGCCCAAAGGCGGCGAGCCCGCTCATCGAGGAGAGGTTTGAGGCGGCCTCAGTTTAACCCCGGAGATGCCCGTCGCCGTAGACGACCCACTTGGTGCTGGTCAGCTCGCGGAGGCCGCAGGGGCCGCGGGCGTGGTACTTGTCGGTGCTGATGCCAATCTCGGCGCCCAGGCCGAGCTGACCGCCGTCGTTGAAGCGGGTGCTGGCGTTGACCATCACGGCCGAGCTGTCGACCTCGGCAACGAAGCGGCGGGCCGAGGCCAGGTCGCGCGTCAGGATCGCCTCGGTGTGGCCCGACGAGTGGCGGGCGATGTGGGCGATCGCGGCGTCGAGGGAGTCGACCACGGCGACGGTCAGAATCTTGTCGAGGTATTCGGTGTCCCAGTCGGCCGGCTCGGCGGGCGTCATGGTCGGCACGAGGGCCCGGCTGGCGTCGTCGCCGCGCAGTTCGACCCCCTCGCGCCCCAGGGCCTCGGCGACGCGGGGCAGGAAGCTTGGGGCGGCGTCGCGGTGGACGAGCAGGGTCTCGGCGGCGTTGCAGACGCCCGGGCGCTGGACCTTGGAGTTCAGGACGACCTCCACGGCCATCGCCTCGTCGGCGACGGCGTCGACGTAAACGTGGCAGTTGCCGGCGTAGTGCTTCAGGACCGGCATCTGGGCCTCCAGCGCGACGCGGCGGATCAGGCTCTCGCCCCCTCGGGGGATCGCCAGGTCGATGCGGTCGGGCATGCGGAGGAGGTGGCCCACGGCGGCGCGGTCGGTGGTGGAAACCAGTTGCACGGCGTCGGCGGGCAGGCCGCAGGGGATCAGCTCATCGGCCAACACGCGGTGCAAGGCGCGGTTGGAGTGGATCGCCTCCTTGCCCCCCCGCAGGATGACCGCGTTGCCGCTCTTGACGCACAACGCGGCGGCGTCGGCCGTCACGTTCGGGCGGCTCTCGTAGAGAAACAGGATCACCCCCAAGGGGACGCGGACCTGCGTCACGTCCAGGCCATTAGGCCGCCGGCTCGATGCGATGACCTCCCCCACCGGGTCGGGTAGCGCCACGATGGCTTCCAACGCCTCGGCAATGGCACGGATCCGCGTCGCGTCGAGGCGGAGGCGATCGACGGCCGCCTCGTTCAGGCCAAATTCGGGCGCGGCGGCGAGATCGCGGGCGTTGGCGGCGAGGATCTCGCTCGCACGCAGGCGGATCGCCGCCAAGGAGCGCAGCAGCCAGGCGTTCTTGGCCGACCCGGGTGCAATGGCCAGCGCCCTCGAAGCGACCTTGGCGCGGTCGGCCAGGTCGCGGCAGGTGGTGGCCAGTTCGTCGGCCTCGAAGATGCGAATCATGGGCGGTTATCCCAACCTTCCACCGCGCCCCAAACCCGCAGGGCGTCCACGGTCTGCCGGACATCGTGGACGCGGACGACCTGCGCGCCCCGGGCGACGGCCGCCAGCGCCGAGGCGACCGAGGCCGTCACGCGGTCCTCGATCGGCCGGCCCGTCAGGCTCCCGAGCCACCCCTTCCGCGAGGTGCCGACCAGCAGGGCGCATCCCAGATTGGCAAATTGACCGAGGTTCCGCAAGAGTTCCAGGTTGTGCGCCGAGGTCTTGCCGAAGCCGATGCCCGGGTCGATCGCGATCCGAGAGCGGGGGATGCCCGCCGCCTCCGCCGCCTCGATCCTTCGGGCCAGGAACTCGATGATCTCGGCCGTGGCGTCGCCGTAGCGGGGGTCGATCTGCATGGTCCGCGGCGTCCCCGCCATGTGCATCAGGACGACGCCCGCGCCCGATTCCGCCACCAAGGCGGCCATCGCCGGGTCGCCCATCGCCGTGATGTCGTTCACGATCGCCGCCCCCACGGCAAGGGCCTGGCGGGCGACCTCGGCCTTGGTCGTGTCGACCGAGATCGGCACCGACACACCTGCCGCCAACGCCTCGACGACGGGGATCACCCGGCGCAGCTCCTCAACCAGCCCGACAGGCTCGGCCCCCGGCCGGCTCGACTCGCCGCCGACGTCGAGGATGTCCGCCCCCTCGGCCACCAGGCGCATGGCGGTCGCCAGGGCATCGGCGAGCGTGGCCGACTGGCCGCCGTCGGAGAAGCTGTCCGGGGTGACGTTGACGATCCCCATGACCGCCGGCCGGCGCCCCTGTAGGAGCGAACGGCCGAGGGCCTCCCAGCGCGGTGCGTAGCGGCTCATGGTGCGTTACCAGGGCTGTTCCATCGCGTTAACAATGTCGCGGGCGAGCTTGGCCATTGACTTCTGGTAGGCCAGCGACGTCGTCTCGCCGAGTTCCGGGTAGAGGGCCATCGTGTTGGCGAAGACGACCGGCTGAACTGGCTTGTACTCGATCCCCTCGCGGTTGTCCGTCCACTTGACCGTCACCAGCAGCGAGACCAAAACGTGCCGGGGCAGGTTGTTGGGGGCCTCGACCAGCAGGTTCTTGTCGGCGTAGGCGATCACTCCCTCCAGCGTCGAGTCGGCCCCTTGGGGAGAGCCGACGACCTTGAACGGCGTGCGCCTCTCGATCTCCTTGATGACCAGCTCGGTGAGCTGGATATTCAGGTCGCGCCGGAATGTGATGGCGGTGAACATGGGGACGTAGACGGTGCGGATGCCCGGGTCGTAGGGGGGCCGAACGGAGTAGCCGCAGCCATGCATGCCGACCAGTGTCAGGGCGATCAGGACGGCTCTCGCCGGGCGTTTGGGAATGCTCCGCATGGGTCCGACCCTCCTTGGGGATCGGGGAGGGGAGGCGTTGATCCCCCCTCGGGCCGTCCTGGAGTCTCTCGCGACGAGGGCGTCGGGGGCGGGCCCGCGCCGGGCCCCTCCTGCCCGACCTCGAAGTCAGTTTCCGCTGCCGTTGAAGCCGTTGGCTCCGGCCTGCATGCCCATGCCGCCCATGCCGGCACCGCCGCCCATTCCGCCGGAGACCGGGTCGCTGCTGCCGGGCGTGGTCATGATCTTGCTGGGCAGGACCGCCTTGCGAGGGGCCTTGGCCAGCGTGGCGAGCTGGACCTTCGACTTGGCCGCCCAGGGACTTTCGGGCCATCGCTGGGCGATCATGGCGTAATAGAACTCGGCCGAATCCACCGCGCCGGCTTCCTTGTAGTATTTCGCGACGAGGAAGGCCCGCTCGGCGCGCTGGTCGCGGATCAGGTCGAGGGTGTGATACAGCTTGTCGGAGGTGCTGGCCTGGCGATCGGGGAAGGTGATCATGGTCTGTTTGATCGCCTCCTTGGCCTGCTCCAGCCCGGCGCCGTCGTATTCGGGGCCGAGGTACGCCTTGACCTTGGAATCGATGCTGGCGAGCCTGGCCTTCTGGACGAAGGGGCTCTTGGGGGCTTCGGCGATGAGCTGGTCGTAGTGCTCGCCGGCCGATTCGTAGTCCTTGTACAGATAGTGGTGGTCGGCGATGCGCATGACGGCGTCGTCGGCCAGCGGGCCGTCCGGGAAGTGGATGCGGACGTGGTCGAGGGCGGCGATGGCGTGGCCGCTGACGTCGACCAGTGGCAGGGTGCCGTTGAACCGCGACCGCCACGACAACGTTTCGCCCGGCGGGGCCTTGCCCTCGGAGTTCGCCATCCAGGTCTCGGCAATCGTGTATTCGCGGGCGACGGCCTTCTCCAGGTAGCGGGTGCCAGGGTAAACGGCGAAGAGGGTCTCGTAGCTGTCGTGGGCCGCGACGAGCCGGTTGCGCTGGAACTGGGTCTCGGCCAGGAAATACTGGGCCCGTTCGCCGACGGGGGTTTCCTTGCGCTTCTTGGCGACCCTGGCGAACTCCTTCTCGGCCTCGGCGAGCTTGCCGCGGCGGAAGAGCTGCTCGGCAACCTCGAACTCGGCCTCGGCGACCTTGTCCGCGGCGGCCTGCGCGGGTCCCCAGCCGTCGGAGCCGGCCATGATGGTGGAGGCCGGCGGCTGGCCGAAGGTCGATTTCGTGGCGTGGTGGGGGTCGAGCCAGCGGGCCATCAGGCCGCGGTCATCGACCAGGTCGTCCCGGGTCTTGCTGGCGAGAGCCGCTCCGGAGCCGTCCTGGGAGGCCCGCCAGCGGGCGATCGGTCCCTGGGCCTGGCAGCCGGTAGTGGCCAGCAGGACCGCAAGTGCCGCCGGCACCGAACGGAGTCGATTCTGCGGGGTGGCTCGGGACATCCGTGTCAGGCTCCCAGATAAGGCAAGAGCCGGGGTCTCCGGCCGAGCAGGTGGCTGATGACGGCGCCGATGGTCCCGCGGACGGTCCCCAGGGTCGGCCCGCCCCAGGTCGGGTCGCGCCACGAGTCTCCGGGCTCGGCCAGCACGCGAATCGCCTCCAGGGTCCTGCCCGAGAGGGTCGCGACGTGCGGCTGACCCGGCCGGCACGACGGGCAAAGCACTCCGCCGCTGGCCAGGCCGAAGGCCACCGCGTCGCCCACGGCTTCCACCGTCCCCCCGCAATGCACGCATGAGTCCAGCGCGGGCATCAATCCCAGTTCCCTCAAGCAGGCCAGCTCGAACCGAAGCACTCGCCTCGGCCGCAGGGCCGCGTCACCCAGAGTCCGCAACGTCACCCTCGCCGCGTCGAACAGCTTCGGATGCGGGTCGTGGTGGTCGGTCAGGTCGTGGAGCAGCTCGGCGATGTAATAGCCGGCATACAAGGCCGCCAGGTCGCGGCGAAGGGGATCAAAGCGCTCCTCCAGCGCGGCCTCGGTCAGGAGGTCCAGCGCGTCGGACGGCTTGTGGAGCAAGACAATATCGCAAACGCTCAGCAGGTCAAGGGCAGCCTGGAACGGCGACTTCAAGCGCCTGGCCCCCTTGCCCAGCGCGGAAACCTTCCCCAGGTCGCGGGTGAAGAGCGTCAGCACCTTGCTCGTCTCGAACACGTCGACCGAGCGGATCACCAACGCCATCGTGCGGACGGCTGCCAAAAGCTCACCTCAATTCAAATCATCCGGCTCACCCGCGCAATCCGTGGAAGCGACCTCGGCCGTTGAGGGAAGGGATCGCATCCTGGGACACCCCTCGGCCCCGAGGGGGTGGCCATGCTTCCTCAAAACTAACAATGCCGGGGGAGGCGTATGCCGACGATTTTCCATCGCGTCGAGAAGTTCTATCCGTTCCGTCGTTCTTCGGCACCCTCAATAGCGGGGCGGTCGACCCCGACCATTGAGCGCCCACGACTCGCCGTCTGACGACCGACCGGGTTCCCGCCAACGGATCTGTGGGATTGGCGAGTCGCAAGCCCGGCCATCCGCGTCGGCCCTGGGCGTGCGATCGTCGGCTTGCCGCGGCGCTTGGGGGGGGGTACGATGCCATCTCCCTGGACAGCTTCGGAACGGCCCGGCGACGGGCCGGCCGCCTCATGCCCCGGCGGAGTCTCCGATCGCGTGGCTGACAAGCCCCGAGTCCTGGTCATCGAGCGCGAGACGCCGGGGGTGCCCTCGGCGCGCCTGCGCCTGGCCGAGTCGTACGAGGTCGTGGTCGCGCGCAGCATGGCGCGGGCTCTGGCCCTGCTGCGCGACCAGCCATTCGCCGGGGTCTTCGTCGACGCCGCCCAGCTTTCGGCCGTCCGCTGGGCGGGCCTGCTGCTGCAATCCGACGAGATCCTCGACGCCATCGCCGACGGGGTGGCCGTCGTCGACCCCGAGCTGCAAGTCCTGTGGGTCAACCCGGAGTTCCGGCGTCTGTCGGACCCTCGCATCGAGCCGGTCGGCCAGCGGTTCTATCGCGCCTTCGGCTCGCCGGAGGTCGTCGGCGCCGAGCCCTGCCCGTTCGTCACGGCGGCCCAGTCCGGCAAGCCCGCCGGGACCGTCCTTCGGATCGACGCGCACCACTACTTGCGCGTGACGGTCACGCCGGTGGCCGACCCCCCCGGGACGATCATCCACCTGATCGCCCAGGTGCGCGACATCACCCTGGAGGTCCAGCAGGAGCAGAAGATCAACGCCATCCACAAGGCGGGCGAGGAGCTGGCCGACCTGACGCCGGAGGAACTCGCCGAGATGGGGGTCGAGGAGCGCACCGACCTCCTGAAGTTCAACATCGCCCGCCACATGAAGGACCTGCTCGGGCTGGACTTCATCGAGATTCGCCTGCTGGACCGCAACAGTGGGCGGCTCGTGCCGCTGCTGACCGAGGGAATGACCCCCCTGGCGGCGCGTCGCGAGCTGTATGCCCGCAAGGATGGCAATGGCGTCACCGGGTTCGTCGCCGCCACCGGGGTCAGCTACCTCTGCCCCGACACGACGCACGACCCGCTCTATCTGGAGGGGGCCGCCGGGGCGCGGTCCTCGCTGACGGTGCCCTTGATCTATCACGGCACCGTCATCGGCACCCTGAACGTCGAGAACGGAGCGCCCGGGGCCTTCAATCTTCGCGACCAGCAGTTCCTG
>JAABUQ010004837.1_pt1 | contig 22367 bp, 21 predicted proteins | sample 5560001 | NCBI WGS metagenome assembly JAABUQ01 (sample SAMN10711888, study PRJNA513371) | rock metagenome | isolation source: Antarctica rocks | place: Antarctica: Victoria Land, Finger Mt nord | collected 2015-12-18 | reverse complement strand
TCGCCGCGTAGCGAGGGGAGTCCGAGAGGTTGATCGCCGCCGCGGCGACGCGGGTGCCGAGGCGTCCGGCCAGGGCGCCACGGCCCTCGGCGTGGAGGAGGCCGTTGAACGCACAGGCTCCGAGCACCCGGAGGAGCGCCGCGACGGCCTCGGGGCCGAGGACGACGGGACCGGCGAGACGCTCGGGGTCGGGCTCGACTGCGGGCCGCCTCGCGGCGGCGTGGCGACCGGCCCGGGCGGCGACTCCCGCGGGGTCGAGCGCGGAGGTCGCGGTGGCCGCTCCGGCCGCCCGACCGCCTCCCTCTCCCTCGACGCAGACGTGGGCGACGGTGACGCGCTCGCCGCTCCCCAGGCCCGTGCTCGCGGCCATCGTCACCTCGATCGCGCGGGCGCCGAAGCGCGCGACGCGGACCCCCTCTGGGGCCGCGGCGGCGAGGATCTCCTCCGCCGTGGGGAGATCGAGCCGGGCGGTCGGGAGGTCAAAGCCCGCGTGCGGGCGTCCCGGGGCCGGCGGGGCGAGCCCCGGATGCTCGCCGCGGGGCGCGCCGGCCGCGAGCTCCTCGGCGTCGACGGCGGCCCGCCGCGCGGCCTCGCGCAGCGCCTCCGGGGCGGAGGAGGAGGTGGCTGAGCGAGCGAGGTGGCCGTCGCGGAGGCAGACGATCTCGATCCCGAGCTGCTCCGAGGAGGAGGCGGCGGTGTTGCGCCCACCCTCCGCGGTGTGCGCGCGGGCGCGGGCGCGCGTCACGGTCACCTGCGCCTCTCCCTCCGTCTCGGCGAGCGCCCGCTCCGCCAGCTCGGCGCCGGCGTCGCTCGCCCCGCTCACCACGCGGCCTCGTAGAGCGCCCGGAGCTCCGCGCGCTCGGCAGGAGGAGGGGTGAGCTCGAGCTCGGGCCGTCCGGCCGCCTCGCTCGCGCACCGGTCGAGCTCCTCTCCGGAGACGCCGAGGTCGCGCAGCCGGCTCGCTCCCGCCCGGGCCGCGAGCCGCGCACAGAGCTCGGCCGGATCGCCGCCCATGGCCTCGCCGAAGCGGGCGACGGGCTGAGGGAACCGCGTGGCCAGGGCGCCCAGGGTGTGCGGCAGCATCGCCGCGTTGGCCTGGCCGTGGCTCACGCCGGCGAGGCGCACGAGCGTCTGGGAGAGGACGTGATGCATGCCGTAGCCGGCGGAGTCGATGGCGTAGCCGGCCAGGAGCGCGCCCAGGGCGAGCTCGGAGCGCTGCGGCTGACCCCCGTCCGGAAGCGCGCGGACCAGGCGCCGGGCGGCGTCGAGCCCGGCGAGGGTGGACACGGGGTTGGCCATCGGGGTGAGCGGCGCCTCGGCGGCGTGGCCGAGGGCGTTGAGGGCGCTGGCCGCAAGCTCGGCGTCGGGCTGGGAGGCGCAGAGCGCGGGGACGTTGAGCACCAGCGCCGGGCGCACGCGGTGCGCGCCGCGACCCACTCCGGCCGCCGAGCGGTGCACGGCGGTCATCTCCGCACCCGAGAGCGTGGTCGGGACGGCGGCCACGCGCGGCGAGCCGCCCCCTCCCTCGCTCGCCGCCGCGGCGAGGGCCTTGGCGGTGTCGATCACCCGGCCTCCGCCGAGCGCCACCACGAGCTCTCCGCGCACCTCGGGGCGGAGCTCCGCGGCGATCTCGTCAACCCGCCCCGGACGCACGTAGTGCACGCGGGCGGCGCGCTCGGGCACCTCGGGCGCGGCACGGGCGGCGCGCTCGGTGGTGAGAAGCGCGTAGCCCTCGCCGAGGTCGCCGGCGGCCTGCGCCAGCGCGTCGTCGTCGAAGACGACGGTGCGCTCGCCGTCGCGCCAGCGGAACGGTGCAGGCTCGGCGGGAGGGAGGGGCACGGCGCGCGGAGTCTAGGGACGGGGCATCCCGCGTCGGGCCGGAACGCTCCGCGAACCGGCGTGACGGGCCCCGGGCGGAGTATGCTCGCGCTCGTGCGGAGGAGGATCGGCCTGAGCCTCGTGGCCTGGACGGCGGCGCTGCTGCTCGCCGCGCCCGCGCACGCCGCCGACTTCCGGGTGGGAGCGGCCACCACCGACCTCACGCCGCCGGCGTTCAACGTGGCGGACGACGCCGCCGATCTCGGCGCCCAGGCGTCCCTGTGCCCGGCGAGCTTCTACAACGGACCGCGACTCTTCCGCTACGAGGAGCCCTACCACGACCAGAACGGCAACGGCGTCTTCGACTACCAGGGCGGCGACACGTTCTGCGACGCCAACGGCAACGGGCACTGGGACGGCATCTACAGCGCCGGGGCTCCCGACCACGTGGCCCGCGCGGTGAAGCAGGACGACCGGCCCGTCGCACGCGCCTTCGCGATCTCGGACGGTGCCAAGACGACGATCGTCGTCTCGGTCACCGCCGAGGGGATGCACCAGACCTACACCGAGAGGATGCGCGAGCAGCTCCTCGCCAAGCTGCCGGCGGCGGCGCGAGCGAACGTCTCGCTCGTGGTGAGCGCCAACCACAACGAGAGCTCCCCGGACACCGTCGGCATCAACGGTGGCCTCGACCCCGGCATCGGCGCGGGCACGCGCTCGGGCATCGACGACTACTACATGGACCTCTTCTTCGTCCCGCAGGTGGCGCAGGCGGCTCTGGACGCCTACCAGGCCATGCGCCCGGCGAACCTCTACGCCCGCCAGTTCCCCGTTCCCGGGGGGATCAGCGTCCACCTGTCGAACAACTGGCCGACCACCGACGGGATCCGCGGCAGGGACCCGAACCACCAGACCGCCGCGATCGACCCGAAGATCGGCCTGCTCCAGGCGCGCGGCGAGGACGGCAAGCCGATCGTCACGGTGATGAGCCTGGCCGCGCACAACCAGGAGATCGGGCATTCGAGCGATTCGACGGTCAACCGGACCTTGAGCGGGGACTGGCCCGGCTACTTCGAGCGCGGGCTCGAGAGCCGGCTCGGCGCCGGCACGGGGGTCTTCCTCGTCGGCGACAACGGCTCGGAGGAGGATCCCCAGACCGTGCCGGCCGTGCCGAGCTCCGCCGCCCCCGGCTGCCCCGCCGGCTGCTTCGAGCAGGCCAAGGCGACGGGGGAGGCGTTCGCGAGGACGATCGCCCGCGAAGCCCCCAAGGCCCAGCGCGTCCGCGCCGGCGGCATCGTCGCCGACCGCAGGGAGTTCTGCGCGCCGCTCGAGAACTCGGTGTTCAAGGCCGCGGCGGCCGCGGGCATCTTCGGCGAGCGCCAGACCTACACCTGCCAGGGAGGGCAGATGGTGCCCTCCGGGCGCACGGGCAACGACCTGAAGACCGAGGTCAACGTCGTCGACGTCGGGCCCGACCTGCAGCTCATCTCCAACCCCGGCGAGGCGTTCCCCGCGCTCATGCTCGGCAGTCCCTTCGGCATCGAGGACTCGCCGTGCACGGGACCGGACACGCTCGATCGCTCGAACCCCGCCGTCCCCACCTGGCGCGGCCGTGCCGCCTACCGCTTCCAGGTCGGGCTGGCCAACGACATCATCGGCTACGAGCTGCCCGGCTGGGCCTACGTGGACGCCCAGGGCGTCTTCCCCACGCCGTGCTTCACCGACGCAAACGACGTGGACTCCAAGGGCCACCAGCACAAGCTCGAGACCGAGGGCGTCGGTCCGACGGCTTCGAACCTGGTCGCCAACCAGTCCGCGGCGCTCCTCGCGAAGACTCCGGACCCCGTGGCCCAGGTCCGGCTCGGGCGCTTCGTGCGCGCCGATGGGACGCTCTCGCGGCGAGCGGCCGGCGCGGTGGGGGTGTGGCTCGCGGCGCCCGGATCCACCTCCCTGCGGCCGGGCACGGGATCGGTGCTCGCCCTGGCCGGCGTCGGGAGCTTCGGAGCACAGGCCGTCGACCGCACCGGCGTGTTCATGGACTACGACGGCGCCGACCAGGCCGCCCCCGACATCACGAGCCGCGGGATGCTCGCCTTCGACTGCGCCGGGGGCGTCGAGGCGCGCTACTACGTCAACGTGTTCCCGGCGCTCGCCGCCCCGAGCAGGCTCGACCCGGCCACGACGGGCGCACCGAACGCGGGCTGCGCCTTCCCGGGCGGACGCGGTGGTCCGACCGGGGGCCCCGGGGAGCCGCTGGGCGGTCCCCGCGTCCCCCCGGCGGCGCCCGGGTGCCACGGCCGCCTGGCGATCCTCTCGAGCGTGGCGCGCCACGGCGTGCGGGTCACGCGCCGCCACCTCTACGTCCGCGGCGTCGCCCGCGAGCGCGGGTGCCGCTCGGCGCGCGTGAGCGCGGTGACCGTCTCGATCTCGCAGCGGCTGGCGCACGGGCGCTGCCGCTTCCTCCAGCCCGACGGGCGTCTGAGCCGTGCCCGCTCCTGTCGCCGCCAGCTCTCGCTCGGAGTCCGGGGGACGAGGACTTGGCGACTCGCGGCGCCGATCCGCCTGCCGGCGGGCCGCTACCGCCTGGTCAGCATCGCCTACGACGCGGCCGGTCGCCGCGAGCACGCCGCAGGAGCTCACGGGGACATCGTTCGCTTCCGGGTGAAGGGTGCGCCGCACCGCCGGTCACGACGGTGAGCGGACCCCGGTTCGCCGGGCCCCTGCCGTACGTGAGCGTGCACGGACCGCTACCCGGGTGACGGTGCATGGACGTTCGCGTCGACCGGCCGCTCATCGATCTCCATCCTGCCCGCGCGCCTCGCGGCGACGCACCCATGCCGTGAGGTTGGGCGAGACGGGCACGGCGTAGACGATGACCGTCACGACCAGGAGCACAACCCCCGCTGCCCGGGCCGTGCCGCGCCCGAAGATGGCGAGTCCGACAGCGCACGAGAGGCACGGGAACGTACGGCGGTAAAAGAAAACCCTGCATTCGCAGGGCTCTCTAATGCGCCCGAGAGGACTCGAACCTCCACCCGGTTATCCCGGACAAGGCCCTCAACCTTGCGCGTCTACCAATTCCGCCACAGGCGCGTGGGGCGGCCGAGTATAGACCGGGCCGCCGGCTTGAGTCCGTCCTCGCCCCGCGCTATCTTGCCCGAACAGGTGTTCGTCAGCAGGTTCTTAACGTAGTTCCGAGGAGGCAGCGGCGATGGACCTCACCAAGCGCCAGCAGGAGATCTTCGACTTCATCAAGCGCTACTCGGCGAAGTACGGCTATCCGCCCACGGTGCGCGACATCGGCAAGGCGGTCGGCCTGGCCTCCTCCTCGACGGTGCACGCCCACCTCGCGAACCTCGAGAAGGTCGGCCTGCTGCGCCGCGATCCCGCCAAGCCGCGCGCGCTCGAGCTGCTCGACCGCGCGGTCGGCAGCGTCAAGAGCGTGGTTCGTCCCAACGGGCTCCCACTCGTGGGCCAGGTCGCCGCCGGCCAGCCCGTGCTCGCCGAGGAGAACATCGAGGACTACGTCGAGGTGCCGCCGCTCGTGGGCGGCGAGGACGGCGAGTACCTGCTCCGCGTGCGCGGCGAGTCGATGCAGGATGCCGGCATCCTCGAGGGCGACCTCGTCGTCGTGCGCCCGCAGCCGACCGCCACCGACGGTGAGATCGTCGTCGCCCTCGTCGGGGAGGAGGCGACGGTCAAGCGCTTCTTCCAGGAGTCCGATCACGTGCGCCTCCAGCCCGAGAACGAGTCGATGGAGCCCATCAGGTCCAAAGACGTGCTCGTGCTCGGCCGGGTCGTCGGGCTCATGCGGAGCATGACGTGAGCTCCGCGACGCTCGCGGCGCCCGGGACGGTCGAGCGTCCGACGCTCTTCGATGGCGTGGGCGGTGGCCCGACGCTGGACGACGCGCTCTCTGGCGCCTGGGAGGGGCTCGGCGCCCACGCCGTCGTTGCCTGCCCCGTGTGCGCCGGGCGGATGCGCCCGCGCTACGGCGCCGGGGCCGCCGCCCTGGGCGGTCGCTGCGAGGAGTGCGCAACGGCGCTGTCCTGAGTCCGCCTCGCGCCGGGGAGTGAGGCGGGGGCCCGGTCTAGCGCGGCGATGATCCCGCTCCGGGTGGAACGGTGGGTCACCGGCCACGCCGGCGAGATCCGTGCGCGAACCGCAACGCTGCCCGGCTCGCCTCGATGGTCAGGTCCAGGCGCTCGCTGGGACTCAGCCGTCGATGGGCCTCGATGCGCGCGCGATCGTTCCAGGTACGCCCGGGCGTGTCGGCGGGGCGGGAAGGGACGTGCCGTCATCGTGGATGCATGGTGACGGTCGGCGCGGATCCACGAGGCGCCGAGTGGACGCTCCGCGTTTCGTGGACTACCCTCGGCCGGCAGGCCAAGCAGCCGCGGAGGTGACAGAGGCCTTCGAGGAAAGTCCGGACATCACAGGGCAGGGTGGTCGGTAACGCCGACCCGGGGAAACCCGCGGGAAAGTGCCACAGAAATCACACCGCCCACGGTCGCGCCCGCCCGCGCGGGGGCGTGGCCCGGCAAGGTTGAAATGGTGCGGTAAGAGCGCACCGGCGTCGCGGTGACGCGGCGGCCAGGCAAACCCCACCCGATGCAAGGCCGAGCCGGACCGATTGCAGGTGGCCCGCCGAGGTCCAGGTTGGCCGCATGAGATGGATGGCTGCTCAACGACAGAATCCGGCTTACCGGCCTGCTAAGGAAAGGGGCTCCCTCACGGGAGCCCCTTTCTACTGGCTCGGCAACCGCGCTCGCGCGCGGCGAAAGTCAGGACGCGGGAGTGGAGGAGCCCGCCGTCGCGCGCTCGATGCACGTGCGCAGCGCGTGGTGCTGTCCGTACTTGGCGCGGAACGCCTTGCGCCCGGTCGAGCGGCGCTCGGCGCGGCATTGCTTGGCCGCCGCGCGGTCGGCGGGCAGGGGCGCCTTGACGCAGTTGCGGAAGGCGTGTGGGGTGCCGTACTTGGCGCGGAACGCGGTGACGCCGGTCCACGGGCGGCCTCGGAGTCGCGCACCGCGCCGGTAGCATCGCGCCCGCGTGCGCTTCGGGATCTTCTACGAGCATCAGCTCCCGCGACCGTGGGGAGAGGGCGCCGAGCAGAAGCTCATCCAGGACGCGCTGGACCAGGTCGAGCTCGCCGACCGCGTGGGCTTCGACTCCGTCTGGGAGGTCGAGCACCACTTCCTCGAGGAGTACTCGCACTCCTCGGCCTCCGAGGTCTTCCTCGCCGCGTGCAGCCAGCGCACGCAGCGGATTCGCCTCGGCTTCGGCATCGTGGCCATGCCGCCCGGCTACCAGCATCCCGCCCGCGTGGCCGAGAAGGCCTCCATGCTCGACCTCCTCTCGGGCGGCCGGGTCGAGCTCGGCACGGGGGAGACCTCCTCCGGCGCCGAGCTCGGCGGCTTCGCGGTCGAGCGCGCGAGCAAGCGCGCGCAGTGGGAGGAGGCGGTGGACCTCGCCACCCGCATGATGGTCGAGGAGCCGTTCGCCGGACACGACGGGCGACACGTCTCCACGCCGCCGCGCAACGTGGTCCCCAAGCCCAAGCAGAAGCCCCACCCGCCGCTGTGGGTCGCCTGCTCGCGCCGCGAGACCATCCGCCTCGCCGCCGAGAAGGGCATCGGCGCCCTCTCGTTCTCCTTCGTCGAGCCCGAGGAGGCGAAGGAGTGGGTCGACGAGTACTACGAGATCATCGCCTCCGAGCGCTGCGTCCCCGCCGGCTTCGCGGTCAACCCGAACTTCGCGGTCGTGCTGCCGATGATGTGCCACGGAGACGAGGAGGAGGCGATCGAGCGGGGCATCGACGGCGCCCACTTCTTCGGCTACTCGCTCGCGCACTACTACGTCTTCGGCGAGCACCGGCCCGGGCGCACGAACATCTGGGAGGAGTTCCAGGCCCGGCGCGACGAGGTCGGCTTCGCGCGTCACATCGTCACTCCGGATGCCGCGCCGCTCGGGGTCAAGATCCTCCAGGAGGGCCTCGGGTCGCTGCGCGGAGCGATCGGCACGCCGGAGCAGGTGCGCGAGTTCGTCCGTCGCTACGAGGCCGCCGGGGTGGACGAGATCATCTTCGCCACCCAGATCGGCCGCAACCGGCACGAGCACGTCTGCGAGTCGCTCGAGCTCTTCGCGCGCGAGGTCGCGCCGGAGTTCCGGGAGGGCGCCGCGGCGCGGGAGGAGGCCAAGCGCGAGCGTCTGGCCGGCGTGGCGAGGGCCGCGCTCGCGCGCCGGCCGTCGCCGCGGGTCGCCGACGCCGACTACGTCATCGGGCCGCTCGACTCGGGACCGCCTGCTCCCATCCCCGGGGGCGGCGAGGACGGCGGAGGCCTCTCGGACGCCGCGGATGAGGACGCCGGCGCGTCCGGGCGCCTCTCGGGACTCAGCGCGCGCGCGCAGCAGCGCGGCGGGGAGGCGCTCTCAGGCTGGGTGCGGCGCTCGAGCGACCGCGGTCTCGAGCGAACGGTGGGCTCGCGCGCCGGCCTGACGCTGCTCTTCGGCGAGATGGCGCGGCGCTTCGAGCCGGAGCGGGCGGCCGGCTTCGAGGGCGACATCGTCTACCTGCTGAGCGGGGAGGACGGAGCGAGCAGGGCGTGGACGATCGCGGTGAGCGCCGGGCGCGCCGTCTCGCGGGCGGGGCGCGCCCCGGCGCCGCGCCTGATCGTCTCACTCGCCCTCGCGGACTTCGTCCGGTTGGCCGCGGGAGACCTAGATCCGGGCAAGCTCCTCCTCACCGGTCGGCTGAACGTCGAGGGCGACCTGGCCGTGGCCGCACGGCTGGGCGAGATGTTCGGGCAGCCCGCGGCCTACTGAGCGATGTACCGTCGGCCGATAGACGAGGACATGCGCCGCTCTCGCCGACTCCTCCCCTCCCTCGCGGTCGCCGGGCTCCTCGCCGCCGCGCCGGCCGGCGCACCCGCCGCGGGGACCGCCCACCTGCTTCCCCTGCAGCCCCCGCGGGCCGGCGCGCTGCCCGCCCGCCCGTTGGCCGGCCCGGTGCGGGACCGGGTGCTCAGCGACGGGGGACCCCGCTCGGGCGCGCCGCGCGCCCGCGCGGCCCGAGCATCGAGCGCCAGCTCCTACCGCACGCGCGACGGCTACACGATCCGGGTCACCGTCTCGCGCGCCTACGAGCTCGACCGCTCGGCGGTCCAGGGCTTCGTGGACTTCCTCGGGTCGCGGCTGCACGGCGCCGAGCTCGGCCGGCTCAGCGTGGTCATCGCGACGCCGAAGGAGGTGGGCCACGACTGCGGCGCCTCCGACGCGCTGGCCTGCTACGACCCTGCGCGGGAGCGCATGATCGTGCCCGGGCAGGATCCCGGCCCCGGCCAGCCGCCGCTTGCCTACGTCATCACGCACGAGTACGGGCACCACATCGCGTTCAACCGGCGCAACGCCCCCTGGCCCGCGGCGGCGTGGGGTCCGAAGCGCTGGGACTCGCTCGAGCGCGTCTGCCCGGGCGTGCGCGCGCACCGCCTCTACCCGGGGGACGAGGGGAACCACTACTACCAGGACCCCGGCGAGGCGTGGGCGGAGTCCTACGCGAGCTACCACTACCGCTCCAACCCCTGGCGCTGGACCCCGTTGCTGCGACCCGGGGCGGCGGCCTTCCGCGCCGTCCGGCGCGACGTGCTCTATCCCTGGCGCGGCCCCGTCCGCGCGGCTCGCTCCCTCTCCTTCGCTCCGGGCCGAGCGGGCGTGCGCTGGTGGAGCCTGGCTCCCACGCTCGACGGAAGCGCGATCGTGCGCCTGCACCCGGCGCGCGGCGAGCAGATCGGGACGCGCGTGTTCGTGGGGCGCCGGCTCGTCCTTCGCTCCTCGAGCCGCTCCGTCCCGATCACGATCTGCGGCGCGCGCTCCCTGCGCCTCGCCTTCGTGCGCCGGAGGGGCCACGGGCCGGTGCGGGTGTCGGTGGCCTACCCGGGCTGAGCGCGGGGGTTCGCCCAGCTCTCCGCGCGGGTTCGAGGACTGTGGACGCTTCGCCGGGCCGCCGCGATTACTTCGGCGGTAGCGTCTTGGCGAAGGTGACGCTGCGCTTGACCCACGCGGCGAGCTCGCGCTTGGTCCTCAACCCCTCGGGGGCGATGGTGATCCATCCGTCCATCGTGCGCCCGCCCATCTCCATCAGCGCCACGTGGGGACGCGCGAGGGATGCGTCGGTGTCGGCAGGGTCGATGCGGACCAGCAGCCCACCGTTGCGCGAGGCGCTGACCGACATGTTGCCGTGCAGCAGGAACGCCAGGCCGCCGAACATCTTCTTCTCGGTGATCGCGTCCTCGTCGGCGAGCAGTTCGCGGAGGCGGTTTACCAGATCCTCGTCGTAGGCCATGCGCGTCGTGCGAGCGTACCGCGCTTCGACGAGCCGACGAGCTTGCTCGCAGTTGGCGCGCGTGAGAGCCTAGGCCCGATGGAGCACGAACGGTCCGCAGGGCAGCGCCTGCCCCGACCGCGTCAAGGCCCGGGGCGCTGGACGTCATTCATCGCCGAGCCCCACGCAAAGGGCTCCGCGGTTCGTGGACTACACGAGCAGGCCAACCCCGAGCACCGCGTGCGCGTCGAGCACGACCCCCATACCCTGCTCATCCACCTCAGCGGCGAGGACGGCGGTGGCTGGACGACCGTGGCCGTCGACCGGGAGACCCGGCGGTGGGCGGTCGCGCAGGACCGCCGCCAACTCGACGCGGCCCGCGAGGCCTACGAGCACCTCTACGAGACGTGACCAACCCAGCAGGCCCCAACCGGATGTTCCTCGGACTGCGCACCGTCATCTACCCGGCGCCCGATCTCGCGACGAGCAAGGCATGGTTCACCGACATGCTTGGAATCGAGCCCTACTTCGACGAGCCGTTCTATGTGGGCTACACGGTCGCCGGCTACGAGCTCGCACTCGACCCCAATGGCGATCCGCAGCTCGGGCCCATCACCTACTGGGGCGTGCCCGACGCCCGGGTCGGTCTTGCGCGCCTTCTGGAGGCGGGTGCCGGCGCTCGTGGCGAACTTCAGGACGTCGGCGGCGGGATCCGCGTCGCCACGGTCCTCGAGCCCGGCGGCAGCGTCCTCGGAATCATCGAGAATCCACACTTCGTGCTGCCAGACGATCCGCCGGCAGGCGTTGGACCCGGACGCTGAACAGCGTCGTCGGTCTCTCCATCCGAATCGAGTGCAAACATGCGTTCGTATGGTCGTCTGCGTGCTGCTCCCTCGCTTCTCGCTCACCGTCGCCGCCGGCGATCGCACGAGCCTGCTGGGCGAGCCGGCGGCGCTCGCGCCCGAGCCGCCGGGCACCTCTCAGCTCATCGGCGAGGTCTCCCTGGCCGCCGAGGCCTTCGGGGTGCGCGCGGGCATGCGGCTCGGCGAGGCGCTCGCGCGCTGCCCGCGGCTGGCGCTCGTCCCGCCCGATCCGGTCGGCGTCAGCGACGCGTGGGAGAGGCTCCTGGGCCGGCTCGAGGCCATCGGCGCCGCGGTCGAGTCCGAGCGTCCGGGCCTCGCGTGCTTCGAGGCGCGGGGACTGCGGCGGATCCACGGGGGAGCGGAGGAGGACGTGATCGCCGCCGCGCGGCGCGCCCTCGCCGCTCCCGCGCGGATCGGCGCCGGCCCCACGCGGTTCTGCGCCACGGCCGCCGCCACGCGCGCGCGTGTGCGGCGTGCGGAGATCGTTCGCGGCGGAGAGCACGCCGCGAGCCGCTACCTCGCCTCGCTCCCCGTCGCGCTGCTGCGCGCGCGCGGGCGCCTGGCCGAGCTGCCGCTCGCGCTCGAGCGCCTGGGCGTCACCACGCTCGGCGAGCTTGCCGCGCTGCCTCGCGCCGCGGTGGCCGACCGGTTCGGGGCTCTCGGGCTCACCGCCCACGAGCTGGCTCGCGGGCGCGACGGCCCGCTCGTGCCCCGCCCGCCCTCGGAGCGCCTCGAGGAGTCGCTCACCCTGCCCGAGTCGGGCTCGGGTCCGCAGCTCGAGCGCGGCCTCGGCCTCCTCGTCGACCGCCTGCTCGCCCGCCCCGAGCGTCGCGGGCGCACGCTGCGCGCCGCCGTCGTGGAGGCGGTCCTCGTCGAGGGTGGCACCTGGCGTGAGCGCGTGAGCTTCCGCGAGGCTCTGGCCGATCCCGCCCGGATGCGGCTGGCGCTCGCACCGCGGCTGGCCGGGCTGCCCGCTCCGGCCGAGGCGCTGCGCCTCGCCGTCGAGCGCTTCGGTCCGCTCGCCGTCGAGCAGCGCGCGCTCCTCGACGAGGCCTCGGCCGCGCGCCTCGGGCGGCTGCGCGAGGGCGTGCGCCAGGCCCGCGTCGCGGCCGGCCCCGACGCCGCCCTGCGCGTCCTCGCCCTCGAGCCGGGCTCGCGCGTGCCCGAGCGCCGCGCCGCCCTGGCTCCGTTCGAGTGACCCGTCCGCGCCGGCTGGCCGCGCCGCGTGCCGCGACGGTCCGCGCCGGCGCCGACGGCCGCCCGCTGCTCGTCGACGGCCGGGTCCTCGACGCCGTGCGCGAGTCCTGGCTCGTCGAGGACCGCTGGTGGACCGACCGACCCCTGCGCCGCCGCTACTGGGAGCTCGTCACCACATGCGGGCGCAACGTCGTCGTCTTCCACGACCTCGAGGGGGGGAGGTGGTTCGCGCACCGCTAGCGGTTAGGGTGGGCGCATGCCCCCGCCGACCTATCGCGAGCGACTGAGGATCGAGGGACTCGTGCTGCTCGGCTCGGGACTCGCCGGATCGGTGCTCCTGCTCCTCCTCACCCGCCAGTCCCGGCGCTGGCCGCTCAACACGATCGGCCAGCTCGTGCTCGTCGTGGTGCTGCTCGCGCGCTTCGGCCCCCGCTCGGCCGGCAAGGCGATGGGCGCGGCCCCCGTGCTCGACCAGGGGCGGGAGGGCTCGGGCGAACCTACGCCGCTCTGGCACATCCCGGCGATCGTCCTCGGGCTGGCGCTCTCCTTCAAGCTCGCCGAGAAGCTGCCCGGAGGCAGCCGGGCGGGATGGGACGCGAGCCTGCGGATCACCGGCGGCTCGGCCCTCGTGGGCGCCGCCCAGGCCTTCCTCCTCGAGCGCGTCGTCGCCCGCGAGGAGGAGGCGAGCGGCCGGAGCTTCTACCGCGTCGCCGGCTCGCGGCTCGGCCGGGGGACGAAGCTCGGCTTCACCGCCGCGCAGCCGTCCACGACCGCGCGGTAGCGGCAAGGCTCGCGAGCGCTCCGCCGGCGATGAGGGCGCCGGCCAGTCGGCGGCGCCCCACGCCGGCGGCGATGAGGCCACCCACTCGCACGGGCGTGATGACCCGCGCCGCGCGCGTCATGAGAGGGTCGGGTGCGCTCGCGCGCCCGAAGTAGATCCAGACCGCATACGCGAACCCCGCGCCGAGGCGCGCGAGCTCCGCTCCCACCGCGCCGCGACCCACCCACTCCCGCCGCCGCGCGGCGCGCAGCGCGGCCCCCGCGAAGCACGTGTCCACGAGGCCCTCGAGGTCACGGCCGATCCGGGTCGGCTGGTCGCGCCGGGCGAAGCGTCCGTCGAGGACGTCGGTGGCGGCCGCCGCCGCGCACACGAGGGGCGTGGGGGAGTCGGCGGCGACGGGGACGAGCCACGCGCGCCCGAGCGTGAGCGCGTCGGCGACCCCGAGCGGACGCGGGCGCCCATCCTCGGTCTCGACCATCCCCAGGTGCCAGTCGAGCATCAGCGCGCAGCCGGCCCACCAGGCGAGCCCTCCGCCCGCCCGGCGCCGGAACGGCTCGGCGCCGCCCGCGGCCAGGCCGGCCCAGGCCGCGGCGCCGGCCGCCATCCACCTCCGCGCCTGGCGCCCGAGCGCGGGGTGGGCGGCGCGGACCTCGGTGGCGCGACGCTGCGAGTCGAGCAGGAAACCCGCCACCGCGCGCAGAGTGAAGCGGCGCGCGAGCAGCTCGGTGAGCTCGTCGCGCGCCCAGCGCTCGCCGTCGGTGAGTGGAGGATGGGGTATGAGCCGCAGGTCGAGGACCGGCCCGGGTGGCGCGGCGGTCGAGCTCTCGAAGGCGGTGAGGGCCTCCTCGCCCCACGCCGCGAACCCGGCGCGGACCGCGTCGAGGTAGTCGCGGGCGACCACGACCGGCTTCGCACGCGTGCGCGCGCGCGCCTCGGGGAGGCCGACGTAGGTGAAGACGGGCGGCGGCAGCTCGCGGTCGAGGTGCTCGCCGACCTCGATCCGGCGGTAGTTGCGCTCGCGGGCGTCGAGCGCGGGCAGCTCGTGCTGCTCCACCCAGCGCGCCACGCCGCCCACCTCGGCATCCCCGCTCGCGGCCTCCTCCAGGTCGAGGAAGGCGACGCGGACGTCGGGCCGCGCGCCCGTCCGCGCGTCGAGAAAGTGCTTGTAGCCGGGCAGGTCGACCGAGTTGTCCATGGCCACGCCCCACGTCCGGCGGAAGCCGCGGAGGGCGCAGGGCAGCAGAACCGGCGCGCCCGGATCCTCCGCCTCGGGGACGACCAGCGAGCCGTAGCCGAAGACGTAGGGCATCGCGGGAGCGACGATACGCGGCCTCGAGCTCCGACGGAGCACCCGTGCAAGTGAGCGTTCGGAAATGACCAGCTTGTGCTCTCGATCGGCCTCGTCCGCGCGGACTGCGAACATATGTTCGTGTCCGATTACGTCGAGCTCCACTGCCACTCCGCCTACTCGTTCCTCGACGGAGCTTCCATGCCCGACGAGCTCGTGCCGGCCGCGCTCGAGCTGGGGCACGAGGCGCTCGCGCTGACCGACCACAACTCGGTCTCGGGCTCGATGGAGTTCGCCCAATCGGCCGAGGCGCTCGGCCTGCGGGCGATCCACGGCGCCGAGATCGACCTCGTCGGAGGGCGCCATCTCACCCTCCTGGTGCGCGACGCGCGCGGCTGGTCCAACCTCTGCCGGCTCTTGACACGCGCGCACGCGTGCACGCGGGGGCACCGCCCGCCGGAGGCGGGTGGTCCGGGGCCTCCGGGCGCTCCCCCGACGCAGCCGGAGGTTCCGTTCGAGGCCGTGCTCGAACACGCGGAGGGCCTCGTTTGCCTGAGCGGCTGCGCGGCCCGCGGGATCCACGACGAGCCGACCGCCCGGCGCCTGCGCGAGGCGTTCGGGCGCGAGCGCTTCCGGGTCGAGCTCCAGCGCCCCTTCCACGCCGGCGACCGCGCGCGCAACCGGCGGCTGGCCGCAGTCGCGGCTCGGCTCGGGGTGCCCTGCGTGGCTTCAGGGGACGTCCATGCGCACGCGCGCTCCCGCGCGCCGCTCCAGGACGCCTTCGTCGCCGTGCGCGAGCACACGACGCTCGACGCCTCCGAGCCGCTGCGCCGCGGCAACTTCGCCCACGTCCTCGCGAGCCCGGCGGCGATGGCCGCACGCTTCGCCGACGACCACCCCGACGCGGTGGCCGAGACGGTCGGGGTGGCCGAGACGCTGCGCTTCGATCTCTGCGCCGACCTCGGCTATCGCTACCCGGGCTCGGAGGACCCCGAGGCCGACCGCACGCTGGCCGAGGTCTGCGCCGTCCGCTTCGGCGAGCGCTACCCGGGAGGGGGCGCGCTGCGCGCCGAGGCCGAGCGCCGGCTCGAGGAGGAGCTGCGCGTCATCGCCGTGCTCGGGCTGGCCGGCTTCTTCCTCCTGCACCGCGACATGCTCGAGCTCGCGCGCGAGGTGGCCGTCGAGGTCCGCGGGCCCGACACCGCCCGCGCCCTCCTGCCTCCGGGCCGCGGGCGGGGATCGAGCGTGTCCTCCATCGTCTGCTACCTGACCGGCCTCTCGCACGTCGATCCGGTCGAGAACGAGCTCCTTCTCGGGCGCTTCCTCAACGAGGAGATCTCCGCGCTGCCCGACATCGACCTCGACTTCCCGCGCGACATCCGCGAGGTGCTCATCCCGCGCGTGCACGAGCGCTACGGACGCGAGCACTCGGCGCTGGTGGCCGCCTTCCCGACCTTCCGCGCGCGCGGGGCGATCCGCGAGCTCGGCAAGGCGCTCGGGCTCCCGCCGGGGGAGATCGAGCGCGTCGCCCGCGCCGCGGAGATGTGGGCGCCCCAGGTGGAGGAGGAGATCGAGTCGGCGCTCGGCGAGCGGCGCGCGACCGAGGGCCGGTGGAGATGGCTCGCCCGCCTGGCGCGAGAGGCCTACGGGCTGCCGCGCCACCTCTCCCAGCACTCGGGCGGGATGATCGTCTCCACCCGGCCGCTGCTCGACTGCTGCCCGGTCGTGCCCGCCTCGGGCACCGCCGTCCGCGAGGACGGTGGTCGTGAAGGGCGCCAGATCGCCCAGTGGGACAAGGACTCCTGCGCCGACGCGGGGTTTCTCAAGATCGACCTGCTCGGGCTGGGGATGCTCTCGGCGGTGGAGCGCTGCGTCGATCTCGTGGCGCGCACCAAGAGCCAGGCCCTCGATCTCTCCCGGATCCCCTACGACGACCCCGAGGTCTACTCGGCGATCCAGGAGGCCGACACCGTCGGCGTCTTCCAGATCGAGAGCCGGGCGCAGATGCAATCCCTGCGGCGCACGCGGCCCGAGACCCTCGACGACCTCACCGTCCAGGTGGCGATCGTGCGCCCCGGACCGATCCAGGGCGGCGCGGTCAACCCCTACATCGAGCGTCGGCAGCGGATGCGGGAGGACCCCGACTACGTCATCCCCTACGAGCACCCCGTGCTCGAGCCCGTGCTGCGCGACACCCTGGGAACGATCATCTTCCAGGACCAGGTGCTGGAGGTCGCCCAGGCCTTCGCCGGATTCTCGCCGGGGGAGGCCGACGGGCTGCGCCGGGCGATGAGCCGCAAGCGCTCCGAGGCAGCGATCGAGGCCTACCACGAGCGCTTCGTCGAGGGGGCGGCAGAGCGCCACGGCGCCGACGAGGCCACCGCCGAGCGCGTCTACGCGATGATCGTCGGGTTCTCGGGCTTCGGCTTCCCCAAGGCCCACGGCGCGGCGTTCGGACTGCTCGCCTACCAGTCGACGTGGCTGCGGGTCCATCACCCCGCCGAGTTCCTGTGCGCCCTGATGAACGAGCAGCCCATGGGCTTCTATCCGCCCGACGCGCTCGTGCACGAGGCCCAGCGGCGGCGGGTCGAGGTCGCTCCCCCCGAGGTGAACGCCAGCGAGGTGCTCTGCCGCGTCGAGGAGGACGGCGGGGTGCGGATCGGCCTGGCCTACGTGCAGGGCGTCCACGCCCGGGAGGTCGCCGCGCTGATGGCCGCGCGCGAGCGGGCGGGGCCGTTCGGCGGGTTGGAGGATCTCGTCTCGCGCGCCGGCGCCGGCCGGGCGGCGCTCGCCCAGCTCGCATGGGCGGGGGCGTGCGACGCGCTGGCGGGCGGCGATCGCCGCGCGGCGCTCTGGCGCCTCGGGGTGGCCGCTCCGGGACGCTCGGTGCCGGGTGGCACCCAGCTCGCCCTGCCGCTCGAGCTCCCCGCTCCGCCCGCGCTCGCCCCGCTCGGGAGCTGGGAGGCGATGCTCGCCGACTACGGGACCACCGGCGTCGCCGCGCGCGAGCACCCGCTCGGGCTGCTGCGCCCCTCCCTGCTCGCCGGCGCCGCCTCGAGCCGCGACCTCGACGCGCTGCCCCACGGGCGCCGGGTGCGGATCGGCGGCCTCGTCGTCGCCCGCCAGCGCCCGGGCACGGCCAGGGGCGTGGTCTTCCTGCTCATCGAGGACGAGCACGGGACGGTGAACCTCATCCTCCCCCCGCCGGTCTACGAACGCCATCGCCTGGTCGTTCGCACGGAGCCGCTCGTGCTCGTGGAGGGCAGGCTCGAGCGCTTCGCCGCGGCCGGGGGCGCGGTGAACGTGGTGGTGGACCGGGTGCTGGCCCTCGAGGCGCCCGACGCGCCCCGGGCGGAGATCCGGGACTTCTCCCCGCTCGACGAGCGCGCCCGCGCGTCTGGCGCAGCGGAGGTCGAGCGCGAGCAGGACGGTCGCGCGGTCGCCTTCCGGGCGGTGGCGCCCCCCGTCCTCTCCTTCGCCTCCGGGCGGCGACGATGAGGCGCTCCGCGGACGCGGACGCGACTGCCTCCGCCGCATCCTCCCGGTACAGTGCCCGGCGCATGCTGGCCGCCCTGCTCTTCGCCGCGTTCTTCGTGGTCCTCGCCGTGTCCCTCGTCTTCGTGGCGCTGCGCGGAGGGCCGCGCGGGGCCCGCGCCGCCCTCCAGAGCCAGTCGCCCCGAGGCCGCCGGGGGGCGAGCATCCTCTTCGCCATCCTCTACGTCGGCCTGGGCGTCGCGGTGCCGGTCGCGCTCCTCATCGGCAACCAGTCGCACGCGAGCGCGAAGTTCGGCGCCACCAAGCTGGCCAAGGCCGACAAGCACGGGCGCGACGTCTTCGGGGCGATCTGCGCGAGCTGCCACACGCTGGCGGCTGCCGGCGCCAGCGGCAAGGTGGGGCCAAACCTCGACCAGCTCCGTCCCAGTCGGGAGCTCATCCTCGACGCGCTCATCAAGGGCCGCCAGCGGGGCAACGGCACCATGCCGGCCAATCTGCTGCCCGACGTCAAGGACCAGCAGGCGGTCGCCGACTTCGTCTCCAGGGTCGCGGGGAAGTAGGTCGTGGACACCGATCGTGCCCGGGAGCTCCTGAGCCGCGAGCGCGTCCGCATCGAGGCGGCGCTCGAGGGCCTCGGGCACAACGAGGACCAGGAGCTATCCCAGGTCGACCAGCATCTTGCCGACTCGGGGACGGAGCTCTTCCAGCGCGAGTACGACGAGGGTCTGCTCACCCCCCTGCGCGAGGAGCTCGCGGCGATCGAGCGCGCCGAGGCGCGGCTGGAGGCCGGCACCTACGGGGTCTCCGTCGAGAGTGGCGAGCCGATTCCCGACGCTCGGCTCGAAGCCATGCCCTGGGCGGAGCGCACCGTCGCCGAGCAGGAGCGCCTGGACCGCCACTGACGGCGCCCTGACGGGAGTGGCGCGGCGACATAACGTCGTCCCTCACCCCTGCTAGGGTCCCGCCCGTCATACCGCTGAGTTCCCGAAGTGCCCGTCGGCAACCGCCGCCGGGCGCCGGGAAGCGGGGGACCCAAGACGTTGGGGCGAATCGCCTTGCCGCGTAGCGCCGCTCTTTCGGCGCGAGCCCTTCAGCTAACCCCGTAAGCCTTTTTGGAAAGAGGAATGAGCCATGTCCGAGGTCACCGCACGCTCGTGGACCGACGCCGACTCCCTGCCGGAGCCCGACCGGCGAGCGCATCTGCGTGCCGTCGAGTCGCCTCCCCCAGCGCGCCGCACCGTGGTCATCCGCGGCCAGGTCGCGCCGGCCCGCCGTCGTCCACCGCGCCGGCCGCACGAGCGCGTCGGGCCCCGACCCGACCGGATCGCCCTGTGGGCGGTCCTGCTCGGCGTCTTCCTCATCGTCGTGGCGGCGATGAGCGCTCACGTCGGCATCTGAGCCGCCCGTCCGGCCCAGAGGCCGGCTGAGCGTCTTCCCCCTGAACTGGTCTTTATCGGCCTCCGTATAACCGGACGTGGCCGCACGTCGACCCGCGCTCGTCGAGGCGGGAGCGACTTGCGCTCAGGCAGCCGACCCCGTACCTTATCGAGGGTAAGGCGCTAGCAGAACGTGCACGCTGGCGCCTGAACCCACTCCCCCCGGTGGTTCAACATGAAGATCCCCATGAGCAGGTTCCAAGTCCACGACGACCTGACCGCGCCCGAGGGCTCGGTGGCGGTCCTGCGCGGGGCGCTCGCCACGGGCGGCCAGCTCCCCAACTTCCTGGGAGTCCTCGCCGGCTCTCCGGCCGCGCTGCGTGCCTACGCACGCTTCCGCTCCGAGCTCCGCCACGGCAAGCTCACCCTGCCCACGCTCGAGCGGATATCTCTGGCCGTTGCCGAGCACTACGGCTCGGAGCCCGGGCTCGTGACCCACAGCCGCACCGCGCGCGCGGCGGGGCTGCACCTGGACGAGGTCACCCTCGCCCGCGAGTTCGACTCGAGGGACGAGCGCGAAGCGGCGCTGCTGCGCTACCTGCGCGCGATGCTCCAGGGCGGCGCTCGCCCGCCGATGCATCTCCACGAGGAGGCCCGCGAGGCGGGCTGGGACGACGAGCAGATCCTCGAGGCGATCGCGTACGTCGCGCTCGAGAGCTTGACCGCGATGATCAACGTCGCGGGCGAGGTGCCGGTCGACGGCTCGATCGAGGAGTCACGGGCGCTGCGCGCCGCGTGATCTGACGTGATGGCGGGCGCCGCTCGGGAGACGCGGGTGCAGGCGCGGGAGCGCCCCACCTCCGAAGCCGCGGCCCGCGGGTGCTGCCCGCTCTACCACGAGGCCGTCGAGCTGATCGGCAAGCGTTGGTCGGGCGCGATCCTCCGGGTGATGATGGACGGGGAGCTGCGCTTCTCGCAGATCGCCCAGGCCGTGCCCGAGCTCTCCGACCGCCTGCTCTCCGAGCGTATGAAGGAGCTCGAGGCCCGCGGGGTGGTGGAGCGGCGCGTATCGCCGGGACCGCCCGTGCGGGTGGATTACTCCCTCTCGGCGATGGGCCGCGACCTTGAGCCCGCCCTCGCCGAGGTCCAGGCCTGGGCGCGGCGCTGGCTGGCCGCGCACCCGAGCCCGCGCGAGCACCGGTAACGTTCGCCGAGCGGGCCGCCGCGACGGCGACGGCTCCGGCCCATACCCATCCTCGAACCGGGAGCCCGAGCGCGCCGTGGCCGACGCACCCCTCACCGCCGAGGATGTCCTCGGGCTCGTCGCGAAGCGTGACATTCGTTTTGTGCGGTTGTGGTTTACGGATGTGCTGGGTCAGTTGAAGTCGTTCTCGGTGAATGCGGATGAGCTCGTGGGTGCGTTTGAGGGTGGGATGGGTTTTGATGGTTCTTCGATCACCGGCTTCAACGCGATCGAGGAGTCGGACATGATCGCGATGCCGGATGCGAGCACGTTTGCGGTGCTGCCGTGGCGTCCGGCGGAGCAGGGGGTGGCGCGCATGTTCTGTGATGTGCTCACGCCGGAGCGCGCTCCGTATGAGGGCGATCCGCGCCACGTGTTGCGCCGTGCGGTCGAGCGGGCCGCGGCGATGGGCTTCGATCACTTCTACGTGGGGCCTGAGCTTGAGTTCTTCTACTTTCGCGATGCGCGGGGCACCGAGGTCCTCGACCACGGCGGGTATTTCGATCTGACCACGCTGGATGCGGGCTCTGATCTGCGGCGTGAGACGGTGCTGGCGTTGGAGCAGCTGGGGATCCACACCGAGTACTCCCATCACGAGGTGGGTCCCTCCCAGCACGAGATCGACATGCGCTATGCCGATGCTCTAAAGATGGCCGATGACTGCATGAGCTACCGGATCACCGTCAAGGAGTACGCGCTGAAGTACGGCTATCACGCGAGCTTTATGCCTAAGCCGCTGTTCGGGGAGAACGGGTCGGGGATGCATACCCATCAGTCGCTCTTCGCCGATGGCCATAACGCCTTCTATGACCCCGAGGACCCGTTCTTCCTCTCCGCGGTAGCCAAGGCGTTCATCGCCGGTCAGCTGCGCCACGCGCGCGAGATCTGCTCGATCTTCGCCCAGTGGGTCAACTCCTACAAGCGCCTCGTGCCCGGCTATGAGGCTCCGGTCTACGTCGCGTGGTCGCGCCGCAACCGCTCGGCGCTGGTGCGCGTGCCGCTCTATCACCCCGGCAAGGAGAAGGCCACGCGCATGGAGCTGCGCTGCCCCGACCCGGCGTGCAACCCCTACCTGACCTTCGCCGCCCTGCTCCAAGCCGGCCTTGAGGGAATCGAGAAGGGCTATGAGCTGCCCGAGCCGATGGAGAAGAACCTCTACCACCTCGCGCCCGAAGAACGCCGACGCCTCGGGATCGAACAGCTCCCCGAAACCCTCGGCGAGGCGATCGAGCTCACCAGCCAATCCGAGCTCGCGCTACGCACCCTCGGCGAGCACATGTTCAACCGCTACATCGAGATCAAACGCCAAGAATGGGACGACTACCGTGTCCAGGTCACGCCCTGGGAACTCGAGCGCTACCTCCCAGTCCTCTAAGGCGCGTCGAGTTACGCGCTCCTTCCGCCTCACGCTGGACGGCAGGCTCCAGTTCTGGCGTAGAGTCCTCCCATGCGGGAGCGAGGCGCGATCTACTTTCCCTTCGCGATCGCCGTGGTTCTGCCGCCGGCCGGGTTCATCCTTGGGGCCGTCACAGTCGCGGAGGGCAACCGCAACCTCGGGGTGCGGCTAATGGCCATCGCCGTCCTGGCCGCCGCCATCTGGGCGTTTCTGTTCGTGGGTTGAGCAGTGGAAACGAGTTTGATCTCGGCGCGGTGGCGTACGAGGGTCTCACTCCGCTGAAAGCGCTCTCGGGTCGACCCGTGGTCCAAGTCTAGGCGCGAAAGCTTGGTCGCCCGGTCCGTAGGCGACGTACCCTCGACGCGGGACCCTGAAGCGGTGGATCGTCTCTCCGCTCTGGATGCGTCCTTTCTGCGGCTCGAGACTCCGAGCGCACACATGCACGTGGGCTGGCTGGCCACCATAGGGCTTGCTGCGGGCACCGATCGGCTTGATGTCGACGACCTCTCAGCTCGCCTCAGCTCGCGCCTGCACCTCGTGCCCCGCTTTCGCCAGGTCGTCCGCTCGCCGCCAGGCGGACTGAGCAGCGC